>Ga0209753_1000875_pt1 | contig 12786 bp, 9 predicted proteins | sample METZYME_3_550m_FD_187550 | JGI IMG/M metagenome (GOLD analysis project Ga0209753, IMG submission 187550) | Marine microbial communities from oxygen minimum zone in mesopelagic equatorial Pacific - METZYME_3_550m (SPAdes) (version 2) | ecosystem: Environmental > Aquatic > Marine > Oceanic | place... | reverse complement strand
TTTTCCGGGTGGAGTTCGACGATCGACTTAGTCCGATACAGGGAAATATTTCGAAGATACCGAATCTGGAAGAGAGTGTTTACCAGGCGCTTGTTACCGGTGTACGTGATTACGTTCAGAAAAATGGATTCCCAGGGGTCGTGTTGGGCCTTTCCGGGGGGGTCGACTCTGCACTGACTCTCGCAATAGCTGTTGATGCACTGGGTGCCGACAGCGTACAGGCGATGTTGATGCCGTCGCGTTATACCCGGCAGATCAGCATAGAGGATGCCATTGCAGAAGTAGATGCATTGGGGGTTGCGTACCGTATTGTGGATATAGAGCCTTTGTTTGAGGTGTTTCTGCAGCAGTTGGCACCTGTGTTCGAAGGATTCCAATCAGACAGTACTGAGGAGAACCTTCAGGCTCGAATTCGTGGTACGTTGCTGATGGCGGTCTCCAACAAGACCGGCGCTATGGTTTTGACTACTGGAAATAAAAGCGAGATGGCAGTCGGTTATGCAACTCTCTATGGCGACATGGCCGGAGGTTTTGCCGCGATTAAGGATGTCCCCAAGACGCTGGTATACCGCTTGGCGAGATACCGTAATAGCAAAAGGAAGATAATCCCGGAAAGAGTGCTCGACCGGGCGCCATCGGCAGAACTCGCTCCGGACCAAGAAGATCAGGACACTTTGCCGCCGTATGCTGTGCTCGACGCCATCCTCGAGGCGTATATCGAGCACGACAAAGCCGTGATTGATATCGTCAAGGAGGGATTAGACGCAGATACCGTGATCGGTGTGGCCCGCCGAGTGAAACAAAATGAATATAAGAGACGGCAAGCCGCACCTGGGGTTCGAATCAGTGAACGTGCATTTGGTCGGGACCGTCGTTATCCAATAACCTCTGCATTCGGCTGAAACCGGGAAAGATCGGAGCCATAGGGGCTTGTGGATCGTGCCATACGGTGCACAGCTTTCTGGAACAAATCATTTCGAACCCGGCAAAAGATAGATACTGCTCGGGTAGCTCTGTTGAAGAATTCGGATAGTATCGTCCAGCAGCTTATCGAACCCCATTTTCTTGTACACCGCAACCATGATCCCGAGCGCATCTTCCACTACTGATACGTCTGGGTAGTGCTCAATGACGTACTTCGCCCGGTTCAGGGCAGCGACGTGCGCCCCCCGTCGTAGGTAATATCGACCAATATTGATCTCATGCTGCGCGATGAGATCGAGTATCTCAGCCATGCGTTGACGCGCATTTCCCGCATAAGAACTTTGCGGGAACAGGGTAACGAGCGCTCGGAAGGCCTCAAAGGATTCTCGTGCAGGCCCAGGGTCCCGTTTGCTCGGATCGACCCGCGAGAGACGATCCAGCAGGGATGTAGAAGACTGGAAAATGGATAACGCCTTCAAGTAGTAGGCGTAATCAATCCGCGGGTGGGACGGATACAGTCGGATAAACTGGTCTGCTGAGGAGATCGCAAGTTCGGGTTCATAGTTACGGTAATAGGCGTAAATCACTTCTACCTGCGATTGTTCAGCGTATTTGCCATAGGGATAACGTTGCTCGAGTTGATGGTAATAGTCAATTGCTTGTTCCCACTCTCCGGCGTCGAGATGTGCTCGGGCCTTAGCGTGGAATTCTTCGACAGTCCAGTTAGCAGGTTTCTCGATACTGGCACAACCCACAACTAACAAAACTACGAAGAGCAGGGTAACTTTGGACAATAGGCGCAAAGTATGTAACGGGGAAGCAGATACCAAGTGAATTATACTGCTGCTGTCGGTACGTTGGGTTGAAAATAAGTTTGAAAATCAACGGGCAGAGAAACCTTATTGCGATGATTCCGGTCGACGCTGCCGGGCAACGCCTGGACAAAGTGCTGGCATCACTGTTTCCGCCGTACTCCCGGTCACAGTTACAGAGTTGGCTTCGCGAGGGACGGATGACTATGGAAGGGTCAATTCCTTCACAACGGCAGATCGTGCGAGGTGGCGAGCGACTCCACTTATTGGTGCCAAAGGAGGCGCCGCAGGAGTGGCAGCCACAATCCCTGCCTTTGCAGGTGGTGTATGAAGATAGCGAGATTGTGGTGATCGACAAGCCGGCGGGACTCGTTGTTCACCCCGGTGCTGGCAACCCGGACACCACGCTGGCAAATGCCATACTGCATCATTACCCGAAAAACCGGATGCTGGTCCGTGCGGGTGTTGTCCACCGACTCGACAAGGGAACGACGGGTCTATTGGTTGTGGCCCGCACGGAAAGTGCGCGGCAGAAACTTATTGAAGGTTTGGTAGCCCGAACTATCCATAGACACTACTTGGCGTTGGTGCATGGTCGACCGGTGGCAGGAGGCAAAGTCGATGAACCGATTGGCCGTCACCTGAAGGATCGGCGGCGAATGGCGGTATCAAACAAGGGCAAGCCGGCAGTCACACATTATCGAATAGAGCGACGTTACGATTTTCACACCTTGTTGCGAGTTCGGTTAGAGACGGGCAGGACACACCAGATCCGGGTGCATCTGGCCCATGCCGGACTGCCGTTGGTAGGAGACCCGTTATATGGTGGTCGTCCACGTATGCCACCGCGGGCCAGCACCGAGCTTGCCACGCAGTTGCGGTCGTTTGATCGGCAAGCGTTGCACGCGGCAGAATTATCCATAACACATCCGGATTCAGGTACGCGCCTTAAGTGGGAGAGCGCTCTGCCAAAAGATTTTCAGCAGTTGCTTAAAGTACTCCCCAGTCAACACAATATCTTGTGAGCGACTCCGCTATCACGGGCCAGGCAGCCCAATGGTCGGCCCCAGCACATGTAAAGGCACTGACAACCTTCAGAACCGGCGGGGTGAGCACGGGGGCCTTTAATAGTCTGAATCTTGCTGCCCATGTAGGGGATGATCGGGCGTCTGTCAAAGAAAATCGGGTCCGGCTCGCAGACCAGTTAGGATTGCCGTCTGAACCGATCTGGCTGCGGCAGGTACATGGACGGCGGGTCGTACAAGCGGAGTCCCATCAGCGAGACTGTATAGCCGATGGTAGTTTCTCCCGGCAAGTGGGTATCGTCTGTGCCGTATTGACTGCTGATTGCATCCCTCTATTCCTGACCGACAAGTTTGGTAGTTTTGTCGGTTTGTTGCATGTGGGTTGGCGGGGGCTTGCAGCCGGTGTGATCGAATCGGGGCTGACCGAGGTGGCCGCAAAACCGCAGGATTTGTTGGCTTGGATAGGACCCGGAATCGGGCGCGATGTATTTGTTGTCGGCGGTGACGTTCATCAACAACTGACGCGCCAGCTGCCTGCCCATGTGCAAGCCTTTGCCAGTCATGGAGACAAGTGGCGGGCCGACCTGGGCCGCATGATTGAACAGCGTTTGCAATGGGCGGGTGTGACAGAGATTCGGCGCAGTAAAACCTGTACCGCGAAGAATCCCACGGCCTGGTTTTCCCATCGCCGTGATGGTTGCTGTGGCCGAATGGCTTCGCTCATCTGGTTAGCTTGAATTCACCTTGTTCTCTTTGAATGTTCCGTACTGATTCGGGGCAGATAGAGCTGGAACAAGAGCGTTTTGAGAAGTCGCCAGACAACGCCTGAAACTTGATCGTGGGCAGTTTAGACCCCATATCAATACGTAACAGATCGTTCATCTTCGCCTTAAAGCGTTGGATGACGACAGGATACGAGGCAGTAGGTTATGCGATTAGATAAATTGACGACACGCTTTCAGCTGGCGCTGGCCGAGGGCCAAAGTCTCGCGCTGGGCCGCGATAACCCGTCGCTCGAGCCCGTACACGTAATGCAGGCGTTGATAGACCAGGAAGCGGGTACCACCTGTCACCTGCTGACGCAGGCTGGGGCCGACCTAACCCAATTGCGCTCGCAATTGGGAGAGCTGTTGGATCGATTGCCCCGCGTCCAAGACACCGGTGGAGAGATACAAATATCTGAGGATCTTGGGCGAGCGCTCAACTTAACGGACAAGTTTGCTCAGAAGCGAGGAGACCAGTTCATCTCGAGCGAGCTCTTTTTGCTGGCGGCTATCGAGGGAATCCATGATGTGGGTAACTTGTTGACAGACAGTGGAATCGTCCCTGAACGATTGGAAAAAGCTATCGATTCGATCCGTGGTGGACACAATGTTGACGATCCGAATGCGGAAGAGCATCGTCAGGCGCTTGAGAAATACAGCATTGATCTCACAGAAAGGGCGGAGCAGGGCCGACTGGATCCTGTCATCGGTCGTGACGAGGAAATTCGTAGAACGATCCAGGTATTGCAACGCCGGACAAAGAACAACCCAGTGTTGATTGGAGAGCCTGGCGTTGGGAAGACCGCCATTGTTGAGGGTCTCGCGCAACGGATCGTCAATGGTGAAGTGCCCGAAGGGATGCGAACCAAACGATTGTTGGCGCTGGATCTCGCAGCACTCATCGCCGGGGCAAAATTTCGGGGCGAGTTCGAAGAGCGGTTGAAAGCTGTTCTTAACGATCTCGGAAAACGCCAGGATCAGGTCATACTATTTATTGATGAGCTCCATACGATGGTGGGCGCTGGCAAGGCTGAGGGGGCAATTGATGCGGGCAACATGCTAAAACCAGCCCTTTCTCGTGGAGAACTGCACTGTATAGGTGCGACGACCCTCGATGAGTACCGAAAGGATATTGAAAAAGATGCGGCTCTTGAACGCCGTTTTCAAAAAGTAATGGTGGTTGAACCTGGAATCGACGACACAGTCGCAATTCTGCGGGGACTGAAGGAGAAATACGAAGTACATCATGGAGTGGATATCACCGATCCAGCAATCGTCACAGCTGCAGCGTTGTCGCACCGCTATATCAGTGACCGAAAACTGCCTGACAAAGCAATCGATTTGATCGACGAAGCTGCAAGCCGGATTCGAATGGAAATAGACTCTAAACCGGAAAAGATGGATCGGCTGGATCGCCGACTTATTCAGCTCAAGATCGAAAGAGAGGCGCTCAAGAAGGATACCGACGAGGCCACGCTTAAGAGACTTGAGGCTCTCGAGCGGGAAATCAAAGACCTTGAGAGAGAGTACTCCGATTTGGAAGAGGTCTGGAAGTCGGAAAAAGCAGCAGTGCACGGTGCCCAGCAGTTAAAAGAGGCGCTGGACCGCGCCAGGCAGGAAGTAGAAGCAGCTCGCCGGGCCAGTGATCTCACACGTTTATCAGAGTTGCAATACGGACGGATCCCTGAACTCGAAAAAGAGCTAGAAACTGCGGGCAGTGAGGTAACGACAGTTGAAACCCGCTTGCTTAGAAACAAGGTTACCGAGGACGAAATCGCAGAGGTGGTCAGTCGTTGGACGGGTATTCCGGTCACCAGAATGCTGGAGGGGGAACGGCAAAAACTCCTGCGCATGGAGGGCGAAATTCATCACCGGGTGGTGGGCCAAAGCGAGGCTGTTGCAGCGGTTGCGGATGCGATTCGACGATCTCGAGCCGGGTTGTCCGACCCCAATCAGCCATATGGCTCTTTTCTTTTTCTTGGCCCCACCGGCGTGGGTAAGACCGAGTTATGTAAGGCATTGGCTGAGTTCCTATTCGATACCGAAGAAGCGATGGTCAGGATTGACATGTCCGAGTTCATGGAAAAACACTCGGTTGCTCGGCTTATCGGTGCACCTCCGGGGTACGTGGGCTATGAAGAAGGCGGTTATCTGACAGAGGCCGTGCGCCGTCGGCCATACGCGGTGATCTTGCTGGATGAGATCGAGAAGGCGCACTCGGATGTTTTCAATATACTCCTGCAGGTCTTAGATGACGGGCGATTGACCGATGGCCATGGTCGCACAGTCGACTTTCGAAATACCGTGATCATCATGACTTCAAACCTGGGATCGAACCGCATTCAAGAAATGGCCGGTGCCGAAAATTACGATCAAATAAAGACAGCAGTGATGGAAGTCGTCAATGGATACTTTAGGCCCGAGTTTATTAATCGGGTGGATGATATGGTCGTATTCCATCCGCTTGATGATGAGCAGTTGATCGACATTGCCCGAATTCAGGTGGGTTTGTTGACCGAGCGTCTGGCAGGTCGTGACATCAAACTCGAAGTCAGCAAAGACACAGTTGCAGCCCTGGCCAAAGTCGGGTTCGATCCAGCTTATGGTGCTCGGCCGTTGAAGCGAGCGATCCAAAAAAGGCTTGAAAATCCCCTTGCCGGCGAGATTCTGAGCGGTTGTTATCAGTCCGGTGATGTAATCAGGGTCGAGATGAAGGGTAAGGATGTCGTTTTCATACGGCAGGTCGAACTACCATCGCAAGCTGCTTAGTCTTTGTGACTGAAAAGGTTTTCACGTTTACCGATTAGAAGTTGACAGGCGACTCTGGTCGTTCGGTGATGTCCCGACTACAATCTACGGCTGATTCTATTTAGCGGCATTAACCCATGAAGGCAATGATTCTGGCGGCCGGTAAGGGTACCCGCGTGCGGCCGCTCACCCATCAGTTACCAAAGCCCATGATTCCGGTTCTAGGCAAACCGGTCATGGAGTATCTGGTCGAACAGCTCGCTCGTTACGGTTTTCGTGAAATCATGGTCAATATCAGTCATCTGGCTGCCCAGGTGGAAAACTATTTTGGCGACGGGCGTCGTTGGGGTGTCGAAATTGGATATTCCTTCGAGGGCCATATCAGCGATGGTGAGACCATCGCTGAACCTCTCGGGTCAGCAGGGGGTGTCCGGCGCATTCAGGACTTCGGAGGATTTTTCGATGACACCTTTCTTGTGGTATGCGGAGATGCTGTGATCGACCTCGACCTGGCGGCGGTACTGCGAAAACATTGGCAATCTGGTGCCGTGGCCAGCATGGTAGTCAGTGAGGTTCCCCGTGAGCGCGTTTCTAATTACGGGGTGGTTGTTTGCAATGATGAGGGTCGAATCACAGCCTACCAGGAGAAGCCAACGGTCGAAGATGCAAATTCGAACCTCGTCAACACAGGGATTTACGTGTTCGAGCCCGCTGTGATTGACGACATACCTCGAGACGAGGACTATGACATTGGCAGTCAGTTGTTCCCTGCTATTCTAGAAAAGGGGCTCCCGCTTCACGCAATATCAATTCCGTTCAACTGGATTGATATCGGCCTGTTAAGTGACTATTGGGAGGCCAATCAGTTGCTGATGCGGGGCAAGTTAAAAGATATCCATATGCCGGGTACTGAAGTATTGCCCGGGATTTGGACTGGGCTCAACGTAAACGTCGACTTCGATCGAATTCGGGCAGAAGGGCCAATTTATATTGGTTCCGCTGCACAAGTGGAAGCGGGTTGCGAGATCATTGGACCGACCTGGATCGGGCATGGCTGCCATCTACAGTCCGGTGCCCGCATTTGTCGCAGCATCCTGTTCGAATACAGTCGAATTGGAGCACACGGACAAGTAACCGACGCGCTTGTGTTCGGTCGCAACTGCGTGGATCGGGAGGGGAATATCGTATCCCTGGACGAAGGTGATCTCGACTGGGTTGGCGATGCCAGGGACTACTCCTGATTGAACAGCGCTATAACTCCCGTTCGTTTACCCTCCGAGTAAGCTCGCTCGGGTCAGAAGCTCGTTGACCCGTGTCACGTATGCGGCGGGCTCCTGAAGGAATGCGCCTTCGCTCAGCGCGGCCTGGTCGAAAAGCACCAGAGCCCAGTCTTCTAGTCTCTGGTGGTCGGGCGACAGTTGTCGAATTAACGGGTGATCAGGATTAATTTCCAGGATGGGTCTGTATTTCGGGGCTTCCTGTCCCATAGATTGCAGAATGCGTTCGAGGTTGGCCCCAATATCTTGCTCGTCCGCCACAAGACAAGCAGGGGAATCCGTTAAGCGATGACTTACTTTGACTTCCTTGACGCGTTCGCCGAGAAGTTCCTGCATTTTAGTGAGGAGATCGGATAAACCCTCTTCTTTTTCCTTTGCGGTTTTTTTATCTTCTTCGCTAGTGAAATCATCCAGGTTCAACCCGCCTTTCGCCACCGACTTCAATGATTTGCCATCAAATTCTGTGAGCGATGTAACCAGCCACTCGTCTACGGGATCACTGAGAAGCAACACCTCGATGTCATTTTTCTGGAATATCTCCAGATGAGGAGACGTGCGCGCCGCATTTTCTGAGTCTGCGGTGATGAAATAGATGTCCTTCTGCTTCATCGCCATACGTTTGACATAATCGTCTAGAGATACAACTTGTGTTCCCTGCTCACTTTTCGTAGTGGAGAATCGAAGTAGATATTTCAGAGTGTCGCGGTTTTCGTGATCTTCAATGATTCCCTCTTTTAAGACTTTTCCATACTCATTCCAAAGATCCTGGTATTTCTTGGACTCCTTATTCGATATTCTCTTAAATTCGGTAAGAATCTTCTTGACGGACGCAGAACGGATACGATCTATATCGCGATTGCTTTGGAGAAACTCACGGGAAACATTAAGGGGGAGGTCGTTTGCATCGACCACTCCGCGGATGAATCGAAGGTAATTTGGGATCAGATGCTTCGCATCATCGAGTATAAAGATCCGACGAACATACAGGTTGATACCGTGACGTTGTTCACGATCCCACAGGTCAAACGGAGCTTTCGATGGAACAAAAAAAAGCGTGCTGTATTCGAAAGTCCCCTCTACTCGGTTGTGTAACGTGACTAGCGGTGGCTCCGTGTCGTAACTTAGAGTTGAGTAAAACTGCTTGTACTCATCCTCGGTGACTTCATTGCGGGGCCGGGCCCAGATAGGAGAGCCTTTATTGACTCTTGCCCACTCTTCTTTTGTTTTTTTACTTTTTTTCTCGTCTTTTTTCTCACTGTCTTTTTCCAGCATTTTGATGGGGAAAGAAATATGATCGGAGTACCTTTCTATAATATTGCGTATCCGAAAATCTTCAGCGAAGTCAGTAGCATCCTTTTTTAAGTGCAACTTAATCTCGGTACCGCGAGTTTTGAGCTCTATCGGTTCTATCGTGTACTCGCCGTTGCCATCCGAGATCCATCGCACGCCGTTTTTTTTCGGATCACCAGCGCGCCGACTGTTCAGTTCGACCTTGTCGGCAACCAGGAAAACCGAGTAGAAGCCGACGCCAAACTGGCCAATCAGATGCGAATCCGCGGATTCTTTGTTGGTCAATGAATCGAGAAACTTCCGTGTTCCCGAACGCGCAATGGTGCCAATATTTTCGATAACCTCTTCTTTTGACATGCCAATACCATTGTCGTGAACTGTGATGATCTTTGCTTTTTCGTCTACGCTCACTCGAACGGAAAGTTCTTCGCCATCTTCGACCAGGGCATCGTTGGTGAGAGCCTCGAAGCGCAGCCGGTCGCACGCATCGGAAGCGTTAGAGATTAATTCACGTAGGAAGATCTCTTTGTTGGTGTATAAAGAATTGATCATCAAGTGAAGCAATTGCTTCACCTCAGTCTCAAAACTGTGGGTTTCCTTGGAATTGGCGGGCATTAGTCTAAGTTTCCTTGCGCGGTGGAGATAACAGCAATGATAACAAGTGGCTTCCAGATGGGGTCTGAGTTTCGGATATCAAGTTCCACTCTAAGTTAGCCCGGCAAGGTTTGATACGCCTGATTTCGGTAGAATTCGAAGTTGACGCGGGGCATGGCGCAGTCTGGTAGCGCACCTGCTTTGGGAGCAGGATGTCGGGGGTTCAAATCCCTCTGCCCCGACCATTTAACCCATTGAGGCTTCTGCGCCCGTAGCTCAACCGGATAGAGCAACGGCCTTCTAAGCCGTAGGTTACAGGTTCGAGTCCTGTCGGGCGCGCCAGTTTTGGTATTTGATAATCTCGTTTGCGTGACGCGCTGTGGCTCTATTACTAGCGCAAAACGTGGCTTTGCGGGATAATTCCTACCCCGGTACGAGCAATTATGGTGACCGTAGCTCAGTTGGTAGAGTCCCGGATTGTGGTTCCGGTTGTCGTGGGTTCGAACCCCATCGGTCACCCCACTCATACGCGGTATGGGATGCGGATTCCATAAGCCAGGGCCGTTAGCTCAGTTGGTAGAGCAGCTGACTCTTAATCAGCGGGTCGCAGGTTCGAGCCCTGCACGGCCCACCACGATTGCGCCTGGACGCCGTTGTCACCCGCGGGGGGCGAAGCGAAAGTGGCGGAACTGGTAGACGCGCTGGTTTTAGGTGCCAGTGGGGTAACCCGTGGGAGTTCGAATCTCCCCTTTCGCACCAATTGTTTCAGTTGATAAATGCCTGATGGACCGATAACACGTACCTCTAATATTTATGAATGTATCTGTTGAATCACCAGGACCTATCCTTCGCCGGATGACAATCACTGTTCCGGCCGGAGAGCTGGATCAGCGAATCGAGACCCGAATATTGCGCCTGGCAAAAACAGCGAAGTTGCCGGGTTTTCGTCCGGGAAAGATTCCGCGTAAAGTTGTTGAATCCCGTTTCTCGAGTCAGGTGTTGCAGGAAGCGGTCGAAGAATTGATCGATTTATCCTACCGCGATGCTTTGCAGGAAAAATCCATAGTGCCGGTGGGCATGCCCTCGATCGAAGCGAAAAAAATGACTCGAGGCGAGGATCTGGAGTATGTGGCAACGGTCGAAGTGTTTCCTACAATTGGAAAGCTGAACATCCGAGGCCAGAAAATTGAAAAGCCGATATTTTCGGTTGAAGAGGGTGATATCGATCGCACAATAGAAACATTGCGCATCCAGCATACTGAGTGGGAAGCCAAAGAGATTCCGTCACAATCAGGCGATCGATTAATGATTAACTATCTTGGGACGATAGAGGGGGAGCCATTCGAAGGGGGTGAATCAAAAGATCATTCAGTTATTTTGGGTCAGGGTGGTCTGCTGCCTGAATTCGAGACGGAGTTGAACGGTCAATTGCCAGGTGCAGAATTGTCGATTACAACAAAATTTCCGGCCGACTACCCGGCAAAAGCCGTTGCCGGAAAAGAAGCCTTCTTTTCGGTTCAGGTTAAGGAAGTGGCAAAACCGCGGTTGCCCGATGTGAACGAAGAGTTTATTCAGAAGTTTGGTTTGTCGGAGGGCACCGAAGATGCGTTTCGTTCACAGATTCGAGAGAATCTGGCTCAAGAGGCAGACTCTCGGGTAAAGGCGCAGTTGAAGGGTTCAGTTTTTGATGCGCTGTTGGATGACAACGAATTTGAACTTCCCAAAGTGTTAGTTGAAGAGGAGATCAACCGCGCCGTAGAAACTATTCGTGTCCAAACGGAACAGCAGGGACTACCGTCCGATCGACCCATTGATCGGGAGCATTACCGTGAGGTAGCCGAGCGTCGAGTTCGACTGGCGCTGGTAGTGCGCGAAGCTGTTCGTGAACGGGACATCAAAGCAGACGACTTCGCAGTTCGCCCACGAATTGAGAAACTTGCGCAGAGTTACGATGACCCGAAACAGGTGATCGATTGGTACTATGCGAATGCTGCCCGCCTGAGTCAGTTCAAGGCGATGGTGGTCGAAGAGTTGCTGGTGGAGCAGTTACTCGAAGAAGCGAAGGTGGTTGAAAAAGAAATGACGTTGCAGGAATTCATGAACCCAGTTTCTCCCAATGCCGTGGACACGGAAAGGGAGCAAGATATGGAGGCGCCGTGAAAGAGGATAGAACAACTAGACAGGAAGACACTCGAGGGCTCGGTTTGATTCCCATGGTGATCGAAACAACCGGCCGTGGGGAGCGCGCTTTCGACATCTACTCACGACTTCTCAAGGAGCGGGTCGTGTTTCTGGTTGGACCTGTAGAAGACCACACAGCCAATCTGGTGGTGGCGCAGATGTTGTATCTTGAATCCGAGAATCCGGACAAAGATATTCACTTGTACGTCAATACGCCCGGCGGAACAGTGAATTCAGGTTTGGCAATATATGACACGATGCAGTTCATTCGCCCCGATGTCAGTACGGTATGTATCGGACAGGCAGCCAGCATGGGCGCGGTAATTCTTGCGGGTGGCGCAGCCGAGAAGCGATTTGCCTTGCCTCATTCCAGAGTCATGATCCATCAGCCATGGGGGGGATTCCAGGGTCAGGCGACCGATATCGATATCCATGCCCGTGAGATCCTCGAGATGCGTGAGCGCTTGAATCAGATTCTTTCGCGCCATACGGGTCGAGAACTGGAGGTGGTGAAAGAGGATACCGAGCGGGATAATTTCATGGGAGGCGCTCAGGCAGTTAAGTACGGTATTATCGACAAGGTAATCGAAAGTCGAGAAGGCTAAACGATCCGGTTTTAGGAATTACAATCGACTGCGATATCGTGCCTGATGGGATGGAAGCCAGTCGATTTATCAGCATTTCTTCAGGCTTCAGCTTGCATTTTCATTGGAAACCCTGCATCTTAAGGATCGGAGTGAGTATTCTATTCAAGTCAATGCGGTGGTTTGGCACGATATTCCAGGTCCGCCTTGAGACAGTCTAATGTCTGACGACGACAGCAAATCGAAAGGCGATAAGCTTCTCTACTGCTCTTTCTGCGGCAAGAGCCAGCACGAGGTGCGTAAGCTAATCGCGGGCCCATCGGTATTTGTCTGTGACGAATGCGTAGAGCTCTGCAACGAAATTATTCGAGAGGAATCGGAGGAACTAGAAGATCAAGACTCCCAGTCATCTCGTTACCCAACTCCCCAGGAAATCTGCCAGCGTCTCGACGATTATGTCATTGGCCAGGAGGACGCTAAAAAAGTCCTTTCGGTTGCTGTTTACAATCACTATAAGCGGATTGAAAATGAAGAGGCTGTCGGGGATGTAGAAATCTCCAAGAGTAACATCCTAATGATTGGCCCGA
>Ga0209753_1000866_pt1 | contig 12865 bp, 11 predicted proteins | sample METZYME_3_550m_FD_187550 | JGI IMG/M metagenome (GOLD analysis project Ga0209753, IMG submission 187550) | Marine microbial communities from oxygen minimum zone in mesopelagic equatorial Pacific - METZYME_3_550m (SPAdes) (version 2) | ecosystem: Environmental > Aquatic > Marine > Oceanic... | reverse complement strand
GTCGAGAACTCGGTCTACGTGGACCCTGAATGGCGGGGCCGCGGGGTGGCCGACGGCCTGCTGGTCGAGCTTCTGGTCGTAGCCCGGACCAGCGGGTTCCACGTCGTGGTGGCCCGCATCGGCGGCGGAAACGAGGCCAGTATCGCCCTCCATGAGAAGCACGGGTTCACCCGGGTGGGCACCGAACGGGAGGTGGGGCGAAAGTTCGGCCGCTGGCAGGACGTGGTCGTCATGCAAGCACTGCTCGAAGAGCGATGACCGGAGCCTGGGGCTCCGGTCATCGCGTCTCAAGTGGGCCGGGGAGGATTTGAACCTCCGAAGGCAATGCCGACGGGTTTACAGCCCGTTCCCTTTGGCCGCTCGGGCACCGACCCAGCAGACCGGGAGGATAGTCGCCGACTCGCACCACCCCCACCGGGTTCGACCGGTTGAGGTCGGTCGGTAGGGTGCTGTCGTGCCGTCGTTCGACGTCGTCTCTGACTATGACCTCCAGGAGGTCCGCAACGCCGTCGACCAGGCCGGTCGCGAGGCCCGCACCCGGTACGACTTCAAGGGCACCGACTCCGCCGTCGAACTGTTGGATGGGGCCATCCGACTTGATTCCTCCACCGAGGACCGGCTGGCCGCCTTGGTGTTGGTACTGGAGGAGAAGTTGGTCCGCCGTAAGGTGTCGCTGAAGACCCTCGACTGGGGCACGATCGAACAGGCGGCCGGCGCCCGGTACCGCCGTACCGCCCGGCTCAGGGCGGGGATCGGGGGTGACGAGTCCCGGGCTATCAACCGGCTTGTCAAGGACCTGGGCATCAAGGGTGTCCAGTCGCAGGCCCAGGGTGATCAGATCCGGGTGAGTGCCAAGAAGCGGGACGCCCTCCAGGAGGTAATCGCCGCCCTGCGGGCCGCAGAGATGGAGCTCCCGTTGCAATTCACGAACTTCCGGGACTGAATACCGCAGGAGCGCTGACCCCTCGAGGGGTCAGGAGATGGGCCCGCCTCCTACCGTCCCTCGGTTCCAGGATCCGTCACGCAACCTTTCCACTCGGTCGGTCGTCGACGGGTGGGTGGAGTAAAGCCTGCCCCCACCTCGTCCCCGGGCTTCGGCCTTGAGCGGGTTGACGATGTAGGACGAGGCCTGGTTGGGGTTCACCCCGGACGGGATACGACCCGAGGCGACCTCGAGTTTCTCGAGGGCCCGGGCCAGGGGTTCGCCGTCGCCCATGAGGCGGGCCGCCGAGGCGTCGGCCTGGAACTCGCGGTTCCGGCTGATCGCCGCTTGGATGAGGGCCGCCGCTATGGGGGCCAGGATGGCGAGGGCGATTTGCCCCATTGGGTTCCGACCCCGACCACGGCCACCACCCCCAAAAATGGCGGCAAAGTACGCGAATTGGGCGATGACGGTAATAGCCATACCTACCGTGGCGGCGACCGAACCTATGAGGATGTCCCGGTTGCGGATATGGCTCAGCTCATGGGCCAGCACGCCGCGGATCTCGTACCAGTCCATGTGATCGATCAGCCCCTGGGTGATGGCCACCGCTGCGTGGTTGGGGTTGCGACCGGTGGCAAACGCGTTGGGCTGTGGGTTCGGCGACACATACAACTTGGGCATCGGTAGGCCAGCCGCAGCGGTCAGCTCGATCATCGCCCGGTGGTACTCGGGGTACTCGGTCGCCTCGGCGGGCTTCGCTCCGGCTGATTTGATAGCCAGACGGTCGCTGAACCAGTAACTGCCTCCCACAAATACCAGGCCCACCATCAGCCCGATTACCAGACCTCCGGACCCGCCGAGAGCTCCTCCGATGCCGATGAACAGGCCCCCAAGCAGGGCCAGCAGGGTGAAGGTCTTGGCCGTATTCAGCATCGGTGGGACGTGCTCCTCGCCTAGTTCAGGTGACAGGGCCAAGCGTAGGCCGGGTTGTGGGCGGTCAGGTCCCTGGTCGGTCGTCGTAGTAGCCGGAGTGGACGTAGATGGTGGCTACCCCTTCGGCGCGGTACATGGCCAGGTTGGACACGTCGTCATCGAGGGCCAGCACAGGCTGGTAGCCGGCCACCCGCAGGTCGGCTAGAAGGTCTCGCTTGGTGTCTGATGAGGTCCGATGGTCGTCGTCGCTGCGCATGGCAATCAGGTCCCACTGGACTCCGTGACGGTCTAACCAGGCCAGGGTTGTTGGGGCCAGACGGGCCGGACGGGCGGTGACCAGAGCCACCACCCGGTCCCTGGCCAGGCTGGTGGCCAGACCGAGCCCCTCGGTGATCGGCAGATCATCCACCGAAGCGTCGAAGAAGGCCCACCAGTCGCGCACCGGTCCGTCCAGGTGATGCTGGCGGGCCGAGGCATCCGAGATCACCCCGTCGATATCGACGATGAGTGTCGGACCGGGTTCTGGCCGGGAGTCCCCTTCGATCAGGATGTCCGGATCCCTCTCAGTCCTCCTGGGGTGACTCGGCAGCCCGGGCGCGGATCTCGTCGACCACCCCCGAGTCGGCCAGAGTTGTCGTGTCACCCAGGTCTCGGCCCTCAGCTACGTCGCGCAACAGACGCCGCATGATCTTCCCGCTGCGTGTCTTGGGTAGGTCGGGGACTAGCACCACGGTCTTTGGGCGGGCGATCGGGCCGAGTTTGGTGGCCACGTGGGCGCGCACCTCCTCACCCAGTTCGTCGGACGCCTCGTGCGAGCCGCGCAGAATCACGTAGCCGACGATGGCCTGGCCCGTAATGGCATCGGTGACCCCGACTACCGCGGCCTCGGCGACTGCGGGATGGTCGACCAGGGCCGATTCGACCTCCGCGGTGGAGATCCGGTGACCGGACACATTCATCACGTCGTCGACCCGGCCTAGCAGCCACAGGTAACCGTCCTCGTCGACCTTGGCTCCGTCACCGGCGAAGTAGCGGCCCTCGAAGCGTGACCAATAGGTGTCGCGGTAGCGGTCGGGGTCCCCCCAGATGCCCCGCAGCATTCCCGGCCACGGCCGGGTGATGGTCAGATAGCCGCCACCGTGGGCCACCGGTTGGCCAGCGTCGTCGACCACCTCGGCAAATACTCCGGGGATCGGCAAGCAGGCTGAACCGGGCTTGGTGGTCGTCACACCGGGTAGCGGACTGATCATGTGCCCGCCTGTCTCGGTCTGCCACCAGGTGTCGACCACCGGGCAAGATTCGCCGCCGATATGGGTGTGGTACCACATCCACGCCTCGGGGTTGATGGGCTCGCCCACCGTGCCCAGCACCCGCAGGGAGGAGAGGTCGTGGCGTTCGGGCTCCTGAGCGCCCCACTTCATGAAGGTCCTTATGGCAGTGGGGGCCGTGTAGAGCTGGGTTACCTGGTAGCGCTCGATGATGTCCCAGAGCCGATCCTTGGGCCACCCGGCCTGGTCGCCGTTGCGCCCCTCTGGCCGTGGGGTATCCGGGGTGCCTTCGTAGATGACCGACGTGCAACCGTTGGCCAATGGTCCGTAGACGATGTAGCTGTGGCCGGTGACCCAGCCGATGTCGGCTGCGCACCAGTAGACGTCGGTCTCCCGGCGGAGGTCGAACACGTATCGGTGGGTGTAGGCCACCTGGGTGAGGTAGCCGCCCGTGGTGTGCATGATCCCCTTGGGTTTGGCTGTCGTGCCCGACGTGTACAGCAGGTAGAGGAGTTGTTCGCTGTCCATCGGTTCGGCCGGGCAATGGGTCGGGGCATCGGCTATCACGTCGTGCCACCACAGGTCCCGACCGTCGACCATGGCCACCTCGGTGTTGCAGCGGTTGACGACCACCACGTGCTCGACCGACGGGGCCCCGCCGGCCAGCGCGGCGTCCACATTGGCCTTCAGCGCCGACGGGGCGCCGCGGCGGTAGCCGGCGTCCGCGGTGACGATGAGCCGGGCCTCGGCGTCCTCGCATCGGTCCACGATGGAGTCGGGCGAGAAGCCCCCGAAGATGACGCTGTGGGCCACCCCGATGCGAGTACAGGCCAGCATGGCTACCGGTAGTTCGGGGATCATCGGCATGTAGATGGCCACTCGGTCGCCGCGCTCGAGGCCTAGGGCAAGCAATGCGTTTGCGAACCGGCACACCTCGTCGAGCAGGTCGGCGTAGCTGATGGTCCGGGTGTCGCCCGGTTCGCCTTCCCAGTGGTAGGCGATCCGGTCACCGAACCCTGCCTCTACGTGGCGGTCGAGACAGTTGTAGGACGTGTTGAGCCGACCGCCGACGAACCACTTCGAGAAGGGTTGGTCCCATTCAAGGACCGTGTGGAAGTCCTCGTCCCAGGTGAGCAACTCGCGGGCTTGGCGGGCCCAGAAGGCCTCATAGTCGGTGGTGGCCTCGTCGTGGTGGGAGGAGTCGGCGAGCAGCGCCGCGGCGGCAAACTCGGTCGGCGGCGGGAAGGTCCGTTCCTCGACGTAGAGCTCTTCGATGGTCGGCTCGGTCATCGCTTTCGCTCCTTAGCTCGTAGCCCGGACCGGCCTTGGACCCTAGTGGGAGGCAAAGCCTGGTCAGCAGCCGACCCGCCATTCCAGGTTGGTGAAGCCCCCTAGGCCGGTTGGGTCACGGAGGGCTTCGGCCTCGACGATCCGGCTACGGCCCCGTACCGCCGCCAGGTCGCCGGTGGTTGCTTGTTCGGTCCAGGTTTGCCGGCCCTCCGCTACCAGGTCGTCGATGCCGTGGGCCGCTAGGAATGTGGCCTGGTCGGTGGCCGAGGTCGGTTCGGGGAGTTGGTCGACGGCTACCTCTACGGTGATGTCTTGGTTGCCCGGGTCGTCGACCGGGCAACCACCCTGTTGGTGGCCCCGGTAGGTGCGTAGCCACTGGTCCACCGGGCGGGTAGCCATCTCGGTGGTGGTGGACGTGTAGTCGACGACCAGTAGGGCGCCGAAGTCAAGGCTCTCCAATGCCCCAGTAGTCCACGCGGCAGCGCTTCCCTGATCGGGGATCCGGGCTCCGGGGACCGGCGCGATATCTACCGGGGGGAGGCACTCCTCGGCTAACACCTCCACAAGCTGATCGGCCTCGAGACCTACCCGGACGCTCCGCCACCGGTCACCGTCGGCGGCCAGTAGCCCGAAAGGCAGGTTGTCGAGGAGTTCGTTGGCTACCACCACCCCGGTGATACCCCCGTCGGGCAGGTGGGCCGACGATGCGAAGCCAATACCGGATGGCTGGTCGGCTCGCAGGACCGCGGAGCGCTCCACCATTAGGTACGTCCCAGCTTCCAGGCAGCGGGGACCAGCGGCCACCACCGCCCGGGCCAGGGTTCCCCGGCCTGCTCCTGCGTCTACGACGGTAAACCCGCCCGGCTGGCCGAGGGCCTCCCAGACGTCATCCATCCAGCGGGCCAGTACAGCGCCGAATAGCGGGCCCACTTCGGGGCTGGTCAGGAAGTCGCCCCGACGGCCGGCCGCCCCACCGGATGCGTAGAAGCCGTGGGTTTCGTCGTAGAGGCAGGCCTCGACGAACTCCGGGTATGGGATCGGACCCGAACGGGCGATCCGGTCGGCCAGGCGGCCGGCCAACGGTCCGGTCGAACGACCGGGGATCTCAGCCTCCTAGAGCCAACAGGCTCACATTGGTGAACCGGGCCACCGCTTGGGGGGCGACGCCGAACGCGAGGGTGACGATCCCGCACAGGGTCAGGGCCGAGACCAGGGACGGGGTAACCGACACGGGCGAGAGGTCGCCATCGGGGACGTCTTCGGCCCACATCCGCCGGGCTATCGCCGCGTAGTAAAAGAGCGCGATCACCGAGTTGACGGCGGCCACTACGGCCAGCACGTACCCCCAGGGTTCCCCGGCCGTGGCCAGCACCCGGAACACTTCGAACTTGGCGAACCACCCGCCGAGCGGTGGGATGCCGGCTAGTGAGAACAGGAACGCCGTCATGGCCAAGGTGAGTCCTGGCGCGTAGTGGAAAGCGCCGGCGTAGGAGGAGATCTCGGCCGAACCGGTCCGGCGAGCGAGGGTAATGACCACTGCGAAGGCTCCTAGGTTCATGGCCGCGTAGATCGCCAGGTAGGTGACGGTGGCCGATAGAGCCTGGTCGCCGGTGGCCACGCTGTGGCCGGCCACGGCCAGCGGGGCGATCATGAACCCGGTCTGGGCCACGCCTGAGTAGGCCATGAGCCGCACCATGTTGGTTTGGCGCAGGGCCACCAGGTTGCCGATGGTCATCGAAGCCGCCGAGAGCACCCAGACCAGCGGCTCCCAGACGTCGGCCCGGCCGTAGAAGCCGACGAAGACCAGGGCCAGGAGGGCCACGAAGCCGGCCGTTTTCGAGGCCACCGATAAGAAGGCGGTGACCGGGGTCGGGGCGCCCTCGTACACGTCGGGGGCCCAGGTGTGGAAGGGCGCGGCGGACACCTTGAAGCCGAAACCCGCGACCACAAACACGATGCCGAGGGTCACTGCAGCCACCGACCCGGCGTCCGAGCCGACCGCTTCGCCTATCCCAGCCAGGATGGTCGTGCCGCTCACCCCGAAGAGCAGGGACATGCCGTAGAGCATCACGGCTGAGGCGAACACCCCCATCAGGTAGTACTTGAGCCCCGCTTCGTTGGAGCGCGGGTCGCGTTTGCGCCAGGCCACCATCAGGTAGGCCGGGATGGAGAGCAACTCGAGGGCCACGAACACCGAGATGAGGTCCCGGGAGGAGGCCATCATGACCATGCCCATCACCGAGGCCAGCAGCAGGCCGTAGTACTCGTTCTCCCAGTAGTCGCCTTCGGCCACGTAGTTGGTGGACATCAGGACCACCAGGTAGCCGGCCAGCAGGAACACGACCTTCATGACTAGGGCGAAGTCGTCCACCACGTATGCACCGCCGAACAGCACCCGGTCGGTGCCGTCGACGGCCAGGGTGAGGAGGGGGATGGTGGTAGCCAGCAGCCCCAGTCCGGCCAGTGCCGCGGTGTAGGGCCGGATGCGGTCGAGAAACACGATGTCGAGGAGGGTGATCAGACAGCCCATTGACAACAGGACGATCTCGGGCGCGACAGCGTGCCAGTCGATCGCAGGGCGCTCGAAGGCCAGGGCCAGTAGGCCGGGATCCACCGATCAGCCTCCGGTCGCCGTGTGGTCGTGCGAGTGGTGGTCCTGCCCGCCCAGGTCGTAGACCTCGGAGCAGGCCAGGGTTTCGGCGAGGTCGTGGTCCAAGGGTGCCTCGACGGTCAGGCAGGGGGCCAGCGAGGCGTCCACGGCGTCGTCGGTGATCCCGAACACCAGGTTGGGGTAGATGCCGATGGCCAGGATGAGGGCCAGCATCGGCGCCCAGGCGATCCACTCTGTCCGGGTGGTGTCAACGATGTTGGGGTCGTTGGCGAATTCGTCGGGTGGGTTGCCGAAGGCCGACCGTTGTAGGAGCCACAGGAGGTAGCCCGCGGCCAGCACGGTGCCGAGGGCGGCGACGACCATGAAGGTGCGGAACGTCTCGACGGGCACGCCGTTGGCCGGGTTGTAGGCCGACAGGATCGCTGGGAACTCACCCCAGAAGCCGGCCAGGCCGGGAAGGCCCAGGGAGGCCATGGCGCAGAACCCGAAGATCCACCCCATGCGGGGGGCTTGGACCAGCAGGCCGCCCAGCCGGCTGATCTCGAGGGTGTGGTATCGCTCCTTGACTGAGCCGGCCAGGAAGAAGAGCATCCCGGTGATCAGCCCGTGGGCCACCATTCCCATGATCGCTGCGTTGATGCCGAAGTCGGTGAGGGTGGCGATACCCAGCATCACGAAGCCCATGTGGGCCACCGACGAGAAGGCGATGAGTCGTTTCATGTCGGTCTGGGCCAGGCAGCCCAACGCCCCGTAGATGATGCCGATGACGGCCAGCAGACCGATCCATGGTGCCCACCCGACCGCCGCGTCGGGCAGGATCGGGATTGCGATTCGAATGAACCCGTAGGTGCCGAGCTTTAACAGGACGGCGGCCAGGATCACCGAGCCGACGGTTGGGGCCTCGGTGTGGGCGTCGGGCAGCCAGGTGTGGAACGGGAACATGGGGACCTTGATCCCGAACCCGAGGAACATGCCGCCGAAGATCCACAGTTGCGCGGTGTGGGACACCGCGTTGGCTACCACGCCGTCGGCCAGTTCGCTGAACACGAACGACTCCGCGCCGGTCAGGAAGAACAGGGCCAGGAAGCTGACCAGCATCAGTGCGGAACCGAACAGGGTGAATAGGAAGAATTTCATTGAGGCGTAGCGCCGGTTGGGGCCGCCCCACACGGCGATCATGAAGAACATGGGCAGTAGGACCACTTCGAAGAACACGAAGAACAGCACCAGGTCCTGGGCCAGGAACGTGCCGATCATTCCCGTCTCGAGCACCAGTATGAGGATCAGGAAGGCTTTGGGGTTTCGGGGTTCCGGGAAGTGGTTCCAGCTGTAGACGATGCACAGCGGCACGATGAGCACGGTCAAAAGGAGCAATGGCAGCGATATGCCGTCAACGCCGAGCACGTAGCGGCTGTGGATTGCTTCGATCCAGCTCTTGTCGACCACAAACTGGAGGCGGTCAGTGGCGCCTAGGTCGAACCAGATCAGCACCAGCAGGCTGACGAATGCCACCCACAGTGAGGTCACCAGCGCGATGAGCCGATGCCGGTCCTCCCGCTCCTTCGGGATGAGGAGCATCGCCGCGGCTCCGAGCAGCGGCGAGAAGGTGGCCATGGTGAGGCCCCAGCCGTCGAGCAGATTTTCCATGTCTGACCTCTCCTAGACGAACACGATGAGTAGTCCGGCCAGAACCGTCGCCGCGGCGAAGAGGATCGCCGCATAATTCTGGACCTTTCCGGATTGGATGCGGCGAAGTTTCTCGCCGCTGTCGGTCGAGACTTGTCCCGTGCCGTTGATGAAACCGTCGACCACCTTCTGGTCGATCTGGTGGTAGACGACGCGACCTGCGGCCAGTGCGGTGCGCCCCACCCCGTCGACGGCGCGGTCTAGCACCTCCTGGTTGGTGCGGTAGGCGAAGCGGGCCACCGGACCCTTTGTGCCGCCGGCCACGATCCCGGTGTAGAGGTGGTCGAGGTAGTACTTGTTGGCCAGCAGGGTATGGCCGAGGCGGGCCACGGCGAGTCGGGTGGTCGGACCATTGGGGAGTTCGGTGAGGCTTTGCCCGGCTGCCTTGGAGGCCCTCGCCACGCGCACGAAGTAGTAGTGGGCGGCCACCCCGATCCCGGCGAGGACCACCAGCGTGGACACCATGGCCAGTGACCAACTGGGGGTGGCGTGGGTGACCTGGGGGAAGTAGCCCGCCACCGGTTCCACGTAGTGACCGAATCGCTCTTGGAGCGACTCGGGGACCAACTGGAAGCCCTTGGGCAGGTTGGCGAATCCTGCGACCAATGCCAGACCGGCCAGGATCCACAGCGGCACGGTGATCCGGGGGCCCGACTCGTGCGGTTGACCGTGGCCGCGGTACTCGCCGAAGAACGTGAGGTACACGCAGCGGGTCATGTAGGCGGCGGTAAGGGCCGCGGTGACCATGCCCATGATCAGCATGAGGGTGTAGGCGCCGTTGCCGCCGGTGCCGCCGAGGAGGCCCCATCCGCCGGTGCCGGCCAGGATTTCGTCCTTGGACCAGAATCCGGCGAGCGGCGGCAGGCCGGCCAGGGCGATGGAGCCGATCATGAACGTCCGGTAGGTGTGGGGCATTTCCCGACGGAGGCCGCCCATGTCGGACTTCATGTCGAAGCTGTGCACGGCGTGGCTCACCGACCCGGAACCGAGGAACAGGCAGGCCTTGAAGAAGGCGTGGGTGAACAGATGGAACATGGCTGCCGTCCAGGCCCCGACGCCTAGGGCCATGACCATGTAGCCCAACTGGGAGATCGTGGAGTAGGCCAGCACCTTCTTGATGTCCCGTTGCACGAAGGCCAGGCAGGCTCCGACGAGGGTGGTGAACCCGCCGACGAGGGCCATCAGGTTGATGGAGGTTCCGGCGATGGACAGGCCCTCGAAGAAAACCCCGTAGAGGCGGGCGATCATGAACACGCCGGCCACCACCATGGTCGCCGCGTGGATGAGCGCCGAGACCGGCGTCGGCCCGGCCATGGCGTCGGGCAGCCAGGTGTGGAGGAAGAACTGTCCTGACTTGGACATGACGGCGGCCATCAGGCAGCAGGCGGCGATCAGCAGGGTGGTGTGGGGCAGCATCCCTGTTGAGGCAAGGGCGTTGGTCTCGACGATTGAGAATGACCCGAAAGTGTCGGGCCGGGCGGCACCCACGGCGAAGAACAGGATGGTCACTCCGACGATTAGTCCCATGTCGCCCACCCGGTTGGTGAGGAAGGCCTTCAGCGCGGCGTCGGAGTTGTCCCGCTCCTCCCACCAGTGGCCGATCAGCACGAAGGAGCACACACCGACCAGCTCCCAGGCGACCAGCAGTTGCAGGGTGTTTTCGGAGACGACGAGGAGCAGCATCGACGCGCTGAACAGGGACAGGAAGGCAAAGAAATGGGTGTAGCGACGGTCCCCGGCCACGTAGTCGGTGGAGTACACGTGTATGAGCAGTGACACGAGGGTCACCATGAAGAGCATCATCACGGCCGGTCCGTCCACCAGCGTCCCGGCGGTGAACTCCACGCCGCCCGCCTGGAACCAGGTGACCGTGTTGGTCACGGCCACCGACGGCTCGCCGTGTACCTGGTGGACGCCCGGGTCAGCCGCATGTCCGTCGTGGTCCACGGCCACTACCGACAGGTGGGTCTCGTGGCCGTGGTAGTCGTCGCGGTGGCTCATCCAGGCCAGCCCGGTGCACACCGACAGCAGTAGGGCGATGCCCAGGGCGGCGATCCCTAGTTCGGAACCGCCCCGTGGGAGCCGCTTGCCGAAGAACAGGATCCCAACAAACGACAGAGCGGGCAGCAGCGGGATTAGCCAGGCGTTGCGCAGGAACCAGTTGCCGCTCTCGGTCACCCCGAGGGGGAGGCTTCCGGCCGCCGAGGCGGCGAGGACGAATAACCCTCCCATCGGCTCAGCCCCTCATCAGGTCGATCTCGGTGAGATCGATGTTGCGACGGTTCCGGTACAACAGCAGGACCATGGCCAGGCCCACTCCGACCTCAGCGGCCGCCACGGCCACTACGAAAAGAGCGAACACCTCACCCGGGACAGCCTCCCGGAAGGCGGCGAACGACACCAGGTTGATGTTCACCGCGTTGAGGATCAGCTCGATCGACATGAGTACTAGCACCCCGTTGCGGCGGGCTAGCACCCCGTAGACGCCGATGGCGAACAGCACCGCGGACAGCAGCAGGAACTGGTTCAACAGCATGGTTCAGTCACTCCGGGCCACGACGACGGCTCCGATGAGGGCAGCGAGCAGCAGCACCGAGATCGCCTCGAAGGGCACGATGTACTGGCCGAAGATGCTGTCGCCGATCTGAGCGGCGGTGCTCGGCGCGGAGCGTGCCAGTTCGGCGTCCCGGAACGTGTCAACCAGTGACCCGGCGGTCACGCCGAGCACCAGCACTCCGACCAGGGCGGCCATCAGGTGTCGTTCCCGACCCACGTCCTCGTCGGTGCCGTACGAGCCGCGGGTGAGCATGATCCCGAAGAGGAAGAGGACCACGATGGCCCCGATGTAGACCAGCACCTGGGTTACGGCCACGAACTCGGCTCCCAGGAGGATGAACAGCCCAGCGGCCCCGGCCAGCACGATCACCAGGTAGAGGGCGGCGTGCACCACATTGGTGGTGGTCACCATGCGTAGCGCGGCGGCCACCATGGTCAGGCCGATCACCGCGAAGGCGACGTTCTGGGCGACCAGGACCTCGCCGCCGGTAAGCGGGTCCAGGCCGGGCAGTGCGGCGCACAACACCACGACGCTCACCGGGGCACCTCGGGCTTCTTGGCTTCGCTGCCCGCTTCGTAGTCCTCGAATTCGGGGACGGTTTCCATCCACTGGGAGAGGCGGGCCTTGTCGTGGAGTAGGTCGGCGATCTTGGGTTCGGAGAACTCGAACTCCGGCGACCAGAACAGTGCCTCGAACGGGCACACATCGACACAGATGCCGCAGTACATGCACAGCGCGTAGTCGATGTCGAACCGGTCGAGGGCGTTCTTCTGCCGGGGCTTGCCGCCCGGCCGCCGTGGTGGGGCCTTGTACTTGTGTCCCTCGATGTAGATGCACCAGTCGGGGCACTCCCGGGCGCAGAGCATGCAGGCGGTGCAGTTCTCCTCGTGGAGGGCGATCACGCCTCGGGCCCGAGTGGTGGGGGCCTCCTTGACCCGGGGGTACTGGACGGTGTGGGCCCCTTTGGTGATGGTGCGGACCAGGGTGCGCAGGGTCACTCCGAGTCCGGTGATCAGGCCCGGCAGGCCCGGGAAGGCGGGCATCAGAACACCACCTTCAGAACACCGGTGACCACGATGTTGGCCAGGGCCAGCGGGATGAGCACTTTCCAGGCCAGTTGCTGGAGTTGGTCTTCCCGGAACCGGGGGTAGGTGAACCGGAACCAGAAGATCAGGAACGACACCAGGACAATCTTGGTCAGCAGGACCAGTGGCCCGATCAGATTGAACAGGTCAGAGGCCGGGTCGAGGCCGGGCACGTACCACCCGCCGAGGAAAAGGGTGGCGGCCAGTGCGGCGAAGATCCCCGCGGTGGCGAACTCGGCGATAAAGAACAGCAGGAACCGCATGCCGCTGTACTCGGTGAGGTAGCCGGCGACGATCTCCGACTCGGCCACCGGCATGTCGAACGGGGGCTGGGTCAACTCGGCCTGGACGGCGACCAGGAAGATGGCGAAGCCCAGGAACTGGGTGATCACGAAGGGGTTGCCGATGGCGCCCCAACCGAAGATCTCGCCGTTGGCCTGGGCCAGGACGATCTCCTGCACGTTGAGGGTGCCGGCCTGGATGACCACGCCCATCACCGCCAGGACCAGG
>Ga0209753_1000861_pt1 | contig 12884 bp, 10 predicted proteins | sample METZYME_3_550m_FD_187550 | JGI IMG/M metagenome (GOLD analysis project Ga0209753, IMG submission 187550) | Marine microbial communities from oxygen minimum zone in mesopelagic equatorial Pacific - METZYME_3_550m (SPAdes) (version 2) | ecosystem: Environmental > Aquatic > Marine > Oceanic... | reverse complement strand
ATTATTTTACGTTATCTTAAGAAACCGCAGACGTTATGGCGGTTTAATGATTCATTTTGGAGTCGTACTGATGTTTTTAGGATTTGCAGGCACGTTTTTCAGTCTTGAAAAGGACCTGACTCTTGAAGCTGGAGAATCGAGAGAAATTGGTAATTATCGACTTGAATTTCAGAATGTTAATGAATTTATGTCGGGCAATGCCAGACACAGGGCTGCAATTATAAATGTGTATGACTCAGAAAACAAATTTCTTGAAACTCTAAAACCTGCAAAAAGCTTTTATCCCACCCAGCCTCAACCCCTGACCGAGGTTGCCATCCGCAGAACATTTCTTGAAGACCTTTACCTGATTTTTTCAAGTGAAAATGCTGAGGAAGAAAATTCGATCACAATTAAAGTGCATATCAATCCTCTTGTAGGCTGGGCCTGGGCTGCTTTGCCGATTTTCACTATCGGTATTGGAATCTGTCTAACTTATAGACCAAAAAGCCTGATAGCGCAGGAAATAGTCAACAGGGAACGCTATCTGGCCATTCAAGAATCAGGATGAACAATCTATCCTCAGGATACGGAGGAATTTCGGAAAATTGAAAATATCAGACAACTACTGGTAGCCATAAGATATAAATACAATCCCCTGTGAATCACACTCAAATTGTAGAATTTAAATCATTCTGAGCAAATAATTTAAATTACTATTAAACATCGATTCTCTCTGTAAAAATACTGAGTTACATTACATTATAAATTAAATAATAAGATTGGATAAAAAAATAGCAGTCATTGGCAGTGGCATAGCTGGTCTCACGGTTGGTTGGTTATGTCGGGAATCAGGAGCAAATGTTACTATCTTCGAAGCAAATTCGAAGCGTGGGATGGACTTTCATACTCTTTACTTGGATCAGGAAGATGAAAGATCAGGTTATGTGGATGTACCATTAAGGGTGATGAGCCCCCATGCATGGCCGATGACATTGAGAATATGTGAAATCCTAGGTGTGAAAACTTTTGAGGTTGATACACCCGTCGCTTGCAGTTGGCTCAATGAAGGAACATGGTTCCGAAGCAGCAAATTCCGGTTTGGTTCGAAGTTGATTCCATGGGCTCCGGTTCGTTATCTTTTTCACTCGGAAACCTACCGGATGCTTTTGGGATTTCTTAAGATTTACAAGTCACATCCGGATTATTTGAATCCAGGATTGACAGTCAAGGAATTTATAAAACAGCAAAGAGTCGACCCTCTTTTCTGGAAGGGATTGCTTTATCCGCTTTTAACTACCATCTGTACCTGTGATGAAAAATCACTCGACCAATGGCCTGCCATGCAGATTCTTGATTTGCTGCAAAAAATTGTTTTTGGGGTTAGACTACGGAGAATTGAGGGAGGAACAAAAGCCCTGGCTGAGAAACTTGGAAAAGGACTTAATTTGAAAAGTGGTGTCTGTGTGGAAGATTTATCTGAGAAATCTGCAGGAATCTTTCTGCGTTCCCAAAATAAAGACTTTGGTCCTTTTAATAATGTGATCTGCGCGGTCCAGGCCAATCAACTCGAATTTCTTCCCAAACAATATGATCTTGAAAGGAAAATCCTGAGAGCCTTCCCCTATGATTCTGGAACCCTCTGGGTACACAGTGATAAGCGCTTCATGCCTAAAAGAAAAAAGGACTGGTCTGCACTGCACTATCAGGTAAAAAGAGATTTAAGCAATTCCATGTTCAGTGTCTGGGTTAATCCGATAGAACCGACAATTGCGAAGCACGATCCGGTTTTTCAAACCTGGAATCCTATTTTTGAACCAAAACCAGAAAAAGTTTACAAAGCTGTAACTATGAAACGTGCAGTTGTCTCTGGAGAAAATCAGAATCTACTCAAGGAATTGACTCATCTGCATCAACTTCCATCAAGAAAGGTTTTTTACTGCGGTTCCTATGCTGCCCCAGGAGTCCCTCTTCTGGAATCCGCTGTGCGGTCAGCCATCAAAGTGGTTCATCATTTAGGTTTTGATCCAATTAATCAGGAAATGGCAGAAATGTTTTCCTCCGAAATACACTAAATAATCTTTACAAGTTAAAATATTATGAACTTCTTAACAAATTAAGAGGTGATTTTCTCAAAGTTCGTCTTGTCGCAATCCATGCTACAGTAACACTTAAAGTTGTTACTCCCACCACACTTGCTAAACTAGTTTGCCAGGTCCATTCCCATAGATTTTCAAAAAACCACCAGGCAAGTCCATATGACATTATCAAACTGACACCAACTCCAAAAATGCCTGCATATATTCCGAGAACGGCAAATTCAATCTGAATCATCTTTTGGATATCATTAAATTTTGCGCCTAGTACTTTAAGCAGATTTAATTCCCATAGCCTACCCTCCACTTCATGCCGAGCAATGGAAAATACAACCACTAGTCCGGCCATAATTGAGAGATAAGCCATAAATCGCAGCGCCAGAACCATCTGGTCCGAAATTTTCAGAACACGTTCCACTGTACGTGTTACATCAATCACTGAAACATTAGGAAACTCCTTTACTATCAAATTTTGATAATTCATTCTCTCCAATTTATCCAGGCCACCTAGAGATGCCAGATAAGTGGCAGGTGCATCATCCAGAACACCAGGCTGAAACAGGATGAAAAAATTAGGTTGAAAACTGTTCCATTTAACTTTTCGCAAATTGATCACTTTTGCAACAATCGGGACTTCATGCACATTAAATGTCAGCAGGTCACCCAGCTTCAGTCCCATTCTTTCCGCAAATCTCTCCTCCAGAGAGACTTCGGCGGGCAAATCAGAATTCCAGTCATATTGCCCTGCCAACTGACTTCCTTCAACAATATTTTCTGAATCTGATAACTCTGTCCTGTAAGAAAGGTTTAAGGTACGCATCCGGAAGCCCTGTTCACGCTGCCTTTCTCTGGTACTGGGACCTTCATCAAATTCAGATTTATATTTCATGCCATTAACTTTTTCCAAACGTGCCCTGACCATTGGTGAAATGTAGTTTAAATTCATTTTTTCATTTGCAAGTACATTTTGAAGCGGTTCAATCTGCTCAGGCTGAATATCAAACAAAAATAAGCTAGGTATGCGGTAATCATCCGGGCGGGATATTTCCTCCTGTAAACCCTGATAGATTTGCGGTATCAAATTAATAAGCAAAGTACCTAAAGAAAGTGCAAGAAAACAGGAAATTGCACCTGCCCGATTACGCTGCAAATTACGAAAAGCCAGTCTTTTTATTGTAGTACCAGAAGTCTGACTAAGTTTTCCGGCAAACATCAAAATTACCCAGGACAAAGAACCCAGTAACAAAATCGCGCAAATCAGCATTCCAACAAAAACACTGCCAACTAAAAATGATTGAGACTGCCAGACTGACAAAATCCATGACAAAATTATTAAGGGCAGGTAACTCAGAATTTGACTCAAAATCGATATATCAGCTTCATGATTGCCTGTATTTTCATGCAAAAGCATAAGGGGTTGTACTGAGTGAATGCGAGTAAGCACTGGAAGACAAAAGACCAGGCTGCCTATGCTACCCAATACGAGAGCAAATATTAAACTGCTTACATTTACATGTGTTTCAAAGCCGCGCGGCAGAAAATTTTCTAGTAGAATTTCCAGCAGAGGCAAAATCCCCAGCGAAATGATAATGGAAATCAATGCTGCCCCGGTTCCCAGGAATACCAGCTGCCACAACACCATAAGATAGGTTTGCTGACGAGTTGCTCCAAGACTCATCAAAATCGACATTTCCCGGAAACGGTGCACCAGATAGTTTCTAAAAAGATATGCTGCACCAATGCCTGCTAGAAAAACTGCAATTAAAGCTATAAGTCCCAGATAATCATTAAGGTACCCCAACACTCGTCCCAGGTTGTTGGCTGCTCTTTTATGAGTCCGTACTCTGATTTTTGAGTATGAATCATCAAATTTATTGATTTTACCCCTTAAGTTATCAACCAGAGCTGTGAGGTCTGATCCTTCAGGGAAACGATAAAGATACTGGTAACTTACTCTGCTTTTTTTGCTCAGCAGTCCCGTTTCCTCTATTTTCGTTAAACCAAGATAAATGCGTGGAGCTAAACCAAAAGATGATAACGAACTGCTTGGATCATCTATAACTGAGTCTGAAACAGGAAAACTACTCTCACCAATAGCAACACTTCCTCCTTCATTTATGTTCAGCATAAAAAGCAGCTCGGGATAGATCCATGCATCTCCCTTGATGCCAAGATTTTGGCGTACCATCTCAGGATGAACCCTGCCGGCTTTTTCCAAAATTATTTTTCCATAAAACGGAAAGTTTTCACTTATACCAGTGACCTGTACAAGAACAGACCTTTCTTTTGACGCCACCATTGTGAAAAGACTGATTTTTCGCGTGGACAAAGTATTTTCAGGAAACTTTGATTCAAGATTTTTCAAAGTCTGATCATCAACCGGAACATAACTGGTAAGAGCTAAATCTGCTCCAAGAATTGACTGCGAATTTTTTCCCAGATGAACATCAAGAGATTCTTTAAAAGAATCCAGGGCAATAAACCCCGCAAGTCCAAGGGCAAGATTAAAAAGAAAAAAAAGACTGAAATGCTGATTGTTCAGAAGTTCCTGTAATGCCAGCTTAGGCCAGAAAAACTGGGATGGTTTTTTCATTGAAAAGTTCCAAACTGGAGTGTCATCTGTCTTGAGCAGCGCATCGCCATCTCTGTATTATGAGTTACCAGCAGCATTGTCATACCGGTAGTTTTTACAAGGTCAAAAAGAAGGTTTGCCACTTGTACACCGGTTTCATTGTCCAGGTTTCCTGTAGGCTCATCTGCAAGAAGAATTGAAGGACGTGCAACAACAGCCCTGGCAATTGCCACTCTTTGTGATTCCCCTCCACTGAGTTGATGCGGGAAATGCTGTTCCCTATCTGAAAGCCCAACCTGCTGAAGTGTTTCTTTTGCACGATTGAGATAATCTTCATATCCGAACATTTCCAGCGGTAAGCTGACGTTTTCCAATGCTGTAAGGTGGGGCATCAGGTAAAACTGCTGAAAAATGATTCCAATATTTTCTGCACGGAATTGAGTCAATTTTACTTCACTCATTTCACTTATCTCATTGTCTCTTAAGCGAAGCGAACCCGCTGTTTGACGATCTAATCCTGCCATCAGTGATAAAAGTGTGGACTTTCCGCTCCCTGATTGTCCAACAACTGCCACAGTTTCACCCTCATGTATTTCAAGATTAATGTTTTTCAGTACATCAATTTGACCATCATCAGCCTGTGGAAAAGATTTATATAATTGGTTTATTTCAAGTAACATCAGTTTTTCAAAAAAATTCTCTTTATGATTTTTAATAAAATTGCTGATTTCAGTTTACAAAAAAGACATACTGAAATCAAATTCAGACATTTACAATTTAGTATCATTTTGTAACTTCAAGTTGCTGGTTAAATCTGTTCAGATCTGTTAAACTTTTTGAAAAATATTTGTACCCGCTTTATCATGTGTCAGCAGTTCGTATATCCTGACTGTTAAAAACAATATTAAATCAATTATTTATGGAAGCAATAAATATACTTTTAATAGGTGCCGGCACCGGTGCAATATTCGCAATAGTCAGTATTCTTATCATCAATACGTCCAACTCTGAACAATACCCGGTCGGAGGATTCCTTCCTGCATTATGGATGGTCGCAGATTTGGGAGAATCGTCAAAGCTGGTAGCAGCAGGTTTGCTGATGATGGGAGGAATTACAGGCTTTTACCTTATGCTTGCATTGAGAAAGTTAAGATTTGGAGCTTTGAGGAATACATTTCAGAAACAGCCTGAGGAAAAACAGGTTACTAAAGAAAATATTACTGAAGGAAAAGGCACCTTAACTGTAAAGGGAAAATCTCTAGCAGAATTTCTTAAGTGATTACTTTATTTAACTGATAATATTGTGTTCCGGACCAAAAGGAAAACCTGTCAGGTTATTCGCACCATCTTCTGTTACAACTAGAATATCATGCTCACGATACCCTCCTGCACCTGCTGAACCCTCCGGAAGCATCACCATAGGCTCCATAGAAACTACCATATTCGGCTCTAGAACCGTTTCTATATCTTCGCGCAGTTCCAGTCCTGCTTCACGTCCGTAATAATGAGAGAGTGTACCGAATGAATGCCCATATCCAAAGGTACGATATTTAAGCAAATCGTGTTTTAGAAAAATTTCATTCAGCTCTGCAGCAATATCACAGCAACGGACACCTGGTTTGATCAGTTCCAGACCATGCCGGTGAACTTCCACGTTTGCCTGCCAAATTTCCAAATGACGCTCTGATGCATGTTCAAAAAATAATGTTCTTTCGAGGGCTGTATAATATCCTGCAATCATTGGAAAGCAGTTCAGGCTAAGTATATCGCCTTTTTGTACTTTTCTTGTTGTAACAGGATTGTGTGCTCCATCAGTATTTATTCCGGACTGGAACCAGGTCCATGTATCCATGATATCGCTTTCCGGATATCTATGGGCAATTTCACGAACCATGGCACTGGTTGAGTGCAGTGCAATTTCGTGTTCCGGGACACCTTCTCCAATTGCTTCCACACAGGCTTTACCTCCAATATCAGCCACTTGCGCACCGTTTCTGATCAGATCAATTTCTTCATCCGATTTCACCATCCTTTGTCCCATAGAAATTTTTGAAATATCTGCAAATTCTGCGTCCGGAAGTAAATCCTGCAGTTTTTTCAGGTTTTCAAAATTGAGATGATCAAATTCAATTCCTATTCGACCCTTGTTATTTATTTCATTTTTTACTGCCTTGAAATAATTATCCTTTTTCCAGTCAGTATAAATAATATTATCACCAAATCCTCGTCTCCAGGGCTGGCCGCCGTCAATATTTGCAGATATTGATTTAAGTTTATCCTTTGTAACTACCAATCCGTACGGTCTTCCAAACGAACAATAAACAAAGTGGTTGTAATAATTGATGTTATGAATGGATGTAAATAAAATTGCATCGATATTTTCAGACTCCATATTTGAACGCAGCTTACTCAGACGTTTTTCCATCTCTTCTGAAGAGAAAACTGAATTTTGTTTATTGCCGTTTTTTATGGTTATAAGTTGTTCCATGATTTTTTAATGTTGAATTAATCACTGAAAAAATCTTTTTTCACTGTATTAAAACTGGTAGTCACAAGTACTGATAAAATTAAGTAGTTTTTGAATGCGTTGGTGCCTGCTCTTGAGAAGAGAAAGCTCATATATAGTACTGATATTATATTGTTTATGCCAGAAAATTTTGGATGGATACAATAACTGTTGACTGGGGACCAGTCAGATACTAATTGAAATAATTATTCAATTGGTTATTCACGCAGACGAATGTCGTGCATTTTGAAATGTCTTTTATTTTTTTTGCTCCAATGTAAGTACAAGTACTCCTGACCCCTCCGAGCAGGTCCAGTAAAGTATCTTCCAGGGCACCCTTGTACGGTATGTTTACCAGCTTCCCTTCACTTGCTTTATAATCAATTTTCATATTATCACTGTAATACTTTTCCAGAGCGGTACTGCTTGCCATGCCATAAAACTTTACTGATTTTTCTCCAGTTTCTTCATCAACAGTTATTTTCTCACTATTTTCATCATGTCCTGCAAGCAAACTTCCAAGCATGACAAAATCAGCATTTGCACCAAAAGCCTTGCTGACATCACCTGAACAAGTACATCCGCCGTCCGACATAACCATCCCTCCTATCCCATGTGCGGCATCAGAGCAATCAATAACTGCGCTCAACTGAGGTATGCCAACACCTGCCACATTTCTGGTAATACATGCAGAACCTCCCCCAATACCTACTTTTACGATATCGGCACCTGACAGTATCAGCTGTTCAGTCATTTCAGGCGTACAAACATTTCCTGCAATGATAATCTTTTCCTTAAATTCTGTGCGTACCTGCTTTATAAAATCAGAAAACTGTTCTGTATAACCGTTTGCCACATCAATACAAATGAACTTAAATTGTTTCAGTTGCTCACCAAGCTCATAAAGAATATTCAATCCCTCAGCAATTCCGATTGTAATTGCAACATTTTTTCTAATGCCCGTGGGGATTTTCCTTAATTCCCCAACTGAATGGAATTTATGTAAACAAGTCAGGGTGTTATGTCTGCTTAAAACTTTTGCGGCACCAATCGTACCGACAGTGTCCATGTTTGATGCTACCACAGGAATCCCTTTCCAGACGAGACTGGACCACTTAAAACTAAACTTTCTTTCCAGGTCCACTTCTTTCCTGGAGGTATAATAACTGCGCTTTGGTTTGATCAGTACATCTGAAAAATCATATTTTATTTCGTTTTCTATATGCATATTTATTCAGTGATGTATTGTTGTGTATTCTCAAATTCCCAGGGGAAATGTATCCACAAATTTTCAGTGTCTTTAGCCACTTCCCTGGCAAAGAAATGAGGTGTAAAATTACATTCATTGTTCCACCAGAGAGAAGCAAATTTAGGTTTTTCGCAAACATCATTGATTTCCAGATGAATTTTATGAAATGTCTCTCCTCCATCACATACATCATCCATAATAAGTACGTTTTTGTGCTCTTTATCCGGTTTATATTTAACCCAGTTTGGGAAGTCCCGTAATGCAGTCTGAATCGGCACCATAGGCAATTGAAACCAGTGGCTTAATGCTACAGCAGGTATCAGCCCTCCTCTCGATACACCTACAATCACATCCGGATTAAAATCAGATAAAGAAACCTGCCTTGCGATCTTCTGAATGTCTATCAGACATTCTTTCCATGAATAGTAGTATTTTTTCAAGTTATTAAAGAGGAAAAATCTGAATTAATTAAGAAAACCAAGTACTGCACAGCAGTGAACTGTTAGCAAAATATTCTGCTTTGGAAAAGGATTTATTGCAAAGTTATAAATGCTTTTACATAAAAAATAAAACTACATTATTAGAGCATAAAAATCAATAATAACTGAGATTTTTCCAGTTTCCTGGTTAAACAAAACACACATTCCACAATGATAATTCAGACAGTTACATTTACAAATAAATTTCAGTCTGTGTCCACCAGTCCTGCACCTGCACCTGTTTTGCGTGACTCTTCAGTTGAAGGGACAAGACACCGTGTAAAAAATGAATAAATCAAAGACCATGATTCATATACAGGAACGCCGGTCTCAAGTAATTGTTTTTTGTTACTTCCTGAATAAACCGTTTTGCCGTCCCATTTTTCATAGTATTCTTCGCGGTTGTTCACAGTTAGGATTTTTACATCAGCTGCAGCTACCTGTTCAGGAATCTCCCTGCCGTTCCATGAAGACTTCCAGCTTCCATCCTCACAAATAAGAACGCTGCAAGGAATTTCTTCTGATGCCGGCCAGCTTATTTCCCATCCATCATAATTTGCTGACCCTATTGCAGCACAAACCAGTAAAGGGCAATCAACATTTTCAGCAACAATACTTTGCATATTTTTTGGATTTTCAGGTTGTGCTGATATTAAATCGCATAATGCTGCTCCTGCCTGAATCGCGGAAAGCTGTTTCCCGCCTTCAGCAGTCAGCAATATTTCCTTGTTGACTTCTGTTAGAGAGGCTTTCAGGCAACTGTGGCCGCATTCCAATTCGTGAAGAGCATTGGCGGTTATCCCTGACGGGTCAAGGCCGCTTCCTGCAATCCAGATAGCGGCACGCCCAAAATCTTCTGCCAGACCAAATGGCACACCTGCACCTGCAGCGGCTCTGGTGAAGTAAAACATAATTTCATTAAAAGACAGGTATAACTCGGGAGAGCTCATGCGGCCTCTGTACGAGGCTTGAGCGGAAAGGCCCATTCCTCAGACTGACCGGTGCCAAATTGACCTGGAAGAGGCGCACCCTGAAACATGGTGATACGTGTCCAAAGTTCCGATTTAGGGTCAAATTTGGATGCACCAAAAAAAGCAAGCTTGAAGCGCAGCAGATCGATGGGGCGTGTTTTTGCCTGCACAATGTTATCCCTGATTTCAGCATAAGGGAACATGACAACTGTCTGAATTCTCCGGACAATTTGACGAAATTCCGGATGCAGAAGCAAAAATCTGCCAACAGAGATATCTGCGGAAAAATTGATTAATTTTTTGTGGAGCAAGTAAACGTCACGTGCAACAGCAAGCGGCATTTCCCATTCTGCTCCGGGATCGGAGTACCTGTCACCAAATCTTGGCTCCAGCTTCTCTTCAGAATAATACCAGAAGCGCCGTTGGTTTTCCCGATCAATGAAGTCAATCTCCAAGGCCCAGTCAAAACATTCTTCAAGCAGTTTCTTCAGCTGTTTGATGCCCATCTTTGGATCAAGTTTTGTTCCTATGGTAGTCTGCATGGAGTCGGTAAGATCGTCCACCAGTTCACCATGCGGCTCTATCAGCAGGGAGACTGTCAGCTCCTGTCCTTCAAGTGAAAAGTTGGCTTCAGCAAACTGAAAAATTCGTTTCCAAAGTTTGGGCTTATTTAAATTTTCTTTCCTGCTGCACCAGTTCAGTAATCTCTGCAGGTCTTCCCTCAGTCTGAGAATACGATCCGTTTGCTGCTCATCATCCACATCCCATTCGGCAACATGCTCTACAGCTTTATCTAATATTTCCCTGAAACGCTGCATGGTTGATGGAGTATGTGATTCCAGACTGATAACCCTGGCAAGAGCAGTTTCTCGAGCAGAAACCCAGTTATGAATCAAAACAGGATGCTTAATCAGAAAAGGTGCCATACCCAGACCGGTTGCATTGCCTATTCCCAGATACCTGCTGATTTCAGAATCTAGATTGACTGCACTGCTTCCTCCCCGCTTGCCTGCAATATATTCAACCAGTTCAATTGTAAACCAACGGAAAAGATACACTGCAAGCATTTCAACCTGAAAAGCACCCTTTGCTTCAGGTCGATCAGAGATTTTTTCCCTGTCGGCACAGCCGAATTTTCCGCTTCCGTAAACTGCCGTTGTGCGCATCAGATAGCCTACAGAAGCCAAAAGATCTATATCGGGCTGTCTGCCCTCTGACAAGCTTGTGACAACGTGTTCAAACAAACGCAGGCTTTTGTTCGCACGTGCTAATACCAGTTCTCTTGGACTGAAGCGTCCTGCCTCTTGTTTTGGAGTATTTGTCGCCAGCCTTTTAATGTCTCTCTCTGATGGAATGCCATCAAAAAGATTAAATGTGGCGTCCCATACTTCTGCAACTACCCTGTCAGTACGCATCTCCGGATCAATATAGTTTGTAAAAACAATCAGTGAATATGTACGTTTCGGAACATGTAGAGCAAATATGGAAATACCATAACCGTTTTCATCCAGGTCAAAACGTAATTTTTCAAATTTCCATTTCTCTCTGGAAATCCTGCGTGTCAGGCTGCGCATGAAACTGAGCCGAGTCTGAAAAGATGAACCCATTCGCGACAGGCACATCACCTTTTCCGGAGAACGCATATTTTCAACAATAACTGGAGCAGATTTCGATAAAGAATTTTTCATTTTTACTGTGATCCAAATGACCGTTCAAAAAAATCAAGCCAGTTGAGTCCGGCGATTCGTTCCACTTCAATCTCGGAAAAACCGGTCTTTCTCAAACAATTGAGAATGTTTTTAAAATCTCGATTGTCCTTGAACCAGTTAGGTTGTTCAGGAAAACCGGCAAAAGAGGCAGATCCTTCACCAAAGTCTTTTTCCCTGGTCCAGGTACCATTACGCATCCATTCGACCACACTGTCTGGCTGGTCCTGACACAGGTCACTGCCGAAGCCTATACTTTCAACTCCCATCATATCTGCAGTACGTGCGATCATTCCGCAAAAATCTTCCAGCTGGCAGTCTGATTTATCTTTCAGGTGATGCGGATACATAGAAAATCCCAGCATGCCTCCGCTTTCCGCAAGTGCTTTCAAAACGTCATCTGATTTGTTACGCAGCGCATCATGCCAGTTTGCTGGGTTTGCATGGGTGATGGCTATCGGGCGTTCAGATATTTCTATTGCCTCAAGTGTGGAGCGTCGCGCTGAATGACTCATGTCTACAACAAGCCCGACCCTGTTCATTTCACTGATAACATGACGTCCCATTCTGGTTATTCCCGGATCATCCACTTCATAACATCCTGCTGCCAGCAGGCTTTGATTGTTGTAGGAAAGCTGCATGAAACGAGCACCAAGCTGATGACAGACTTCCACCAGTCCTATATTATCTTCAATCGGAGAGCAATTTTGGAAGCCGAAAAAGATAGCCGTCCGGCCTTCCTCATGGGCTGTTCGGACATCATCTGCAGTTCGCCCCTGAAAAATAAGTTGCGAATATTGCTCAAATCTATGGTTCCAGGCAATTACGTTCTGAACCATCTCCTGAAAATCTTCATGGTAGCAGATGGTCACATGCACGGCTGTAATTCCGCCTTCATTCATCTGACGGAAAATCTTCTCTGACCAGTTGCTGTACTGAAGCGCGTCAATTTTAAACATCTACAATTGAAATAATATACTGAAATTATAAAACATATTGGTTAGATAATATTGCCGTGAAAACTTTTGGATACACTGAAAAACCTGGCTTGTCTCAATAAACAAGAAAACTAAACCGTTCTTCTCCATCAGTCAAGAGAGTTTTGATGGCATTTGGGAATTCTGACAATTAATGAAAAGTGTAACTGAAATTTTATCAGGATGGAGTAACACCCCTTAGACGCTCAGTTCTTCTGCGCAGCAGTTCCACTGTGGTCAAAAGCAGGATAGAGATAATCACAAGGATAGTGGCCGCAGAAAGAATGGTCGGACTGATTTCCTGGCGAATTCCGGACCACATTTGACGGGGAAGAGTGACCTGTTCAGG
>Ga0209753_1000853_pt1 | contig 12926 bp, 10 predicted proteins | sample METZYME_3_550m_FD_187550 | JGI IMG/M metagenome (GOLD analysis project Ga0209753, IMG submission 187550) | Marine microbial communities from oxygen minimum zone in mesopelagic equatorial Pacific - METZYME_3_550m (SPAdes) (version 2) | ecosystem: Environmental > Aquatic > Marine > Oceanic... | reverse complement strand
CTGGATACTTCAGTTCTTGTCCATTGGCTTGCTCAACAAGGATATGAAGTAATTGCACTATGTCTTGATTTAGGACAGAAAGTTGAAGATTTGGATGCCATCCTTGAAAAAGGTAAAAAAGCTGGTGCAGCAAAAGTTCTGATCGAAAATGTTGAAGAAGAATTTGTTCAGGATTATGTTCTGCCCTCTATTCAATGGAATGCGCTTTATGAAGGAACTTATTTGCTGGGGACTTCATTAGCACGGCCTTTGATTTCCAAAAAACAGATAGAAGTTGCAGGGCGGGAAGGTGCTGTTGCTGTAGCACATGGCGCAACCGGAAAAGGTAATGATCAGGTCCGTTTTGAGTTAAGCTATTATGCACTCAATCCTAATATTCGTGTAGTAGCACCATGGAAAATTCCTGAGTTTTATAAAAAGTATCCCGGTCGTACAGAATTATTAGCCTATGCGGAAAAATACGGTATTCCGGTCAAGGCTTCCAAAGAACAACCCTGGAGTTCAGATGAAAATCTTATGCACATCAGTTTTGAATCTGGTATGTTGGAGGACCCCTGGCAAGCTCCACTACCGGAAATGTTCGAATTGTCACAGTCGCCGAAAGAGGCTCCAGTTGAGTCTCAGGAGATTCTGATTGAATTTCTAAAAGGAAATCCGGTCGCGGTTGATGGGAAAAAATTTTCTCCGGCAAAATTGTTGACATATCTAAATGAATTGGGCGGGAGACATGGAATTGGCCGGATTGATATGGTAGAGTCCCGTTTTGTCGGCATGAAAAACAGGGGGGTGTATGAAACACCAGGTGGTACTATTTTACACATTGCACATCGGGCAATGGAGTCAATTACCTTGAACCGTGGTGTAATTAATCTCAAGGATTCACTAATGCCACGCTTTGCGCAACTGACCTACGATGGCTTTTGGTTTTCACCTGAAATGGAAATTTTGCTGGAAATGGTGAAAAAAACTCAGGAACCGGTTAATGGTACAGTCCGTCTGGAACTTTACAAAGGCAACTGCATGGTGACTGGCCGTAAATCACCAAACAGCCTCTATGATGAGGATATGGCAACAATGGAAGCGGACCAGGGTACTTATGATCCACAGGATGCCATTGGTTTTATCAAACTTCATGCCCTGCCGTTACGTATTCAAGCAGGTTTGAAAGCTAATTCTAAAACTTAGAGCCGGACTTTACTCAAACTATTTTCCAACCTGGTAAGAAGAATGAAGCTGCAAAAATTATTTCCTCTACTCACTGTGGTATTTTTTCTTTCCACCTGCATTTTGCTGTATCTCCTTTATTTTTCTGTTCCACAAACTTTACCAATCTCACAGTCGGCACAGATCGAAATTACTGTTCCAGAACAAACAGTGATTTCTCCTGAAAATCCTCAAATTTCAGAGGAGGAAATTCAACGTTTACTGGATATTGAAAACGAACAAAAAGAACTTGTATTACTCTTTGAACGTGTTTCTGCTGATCTGAAAGAAGCCACTGGTTCCAAACAAATTCTGAATCAACTTTCCTTGGGACGTTTTATTTTGCGGGATTTCGAAAAACGTTTTTTGAACAATAAGCTTTTCCGCAAAGCTGGAGGGTTTTTAAGTTTCATGAGGGAAAAAACAAAATCTTATTTGAGCTCAGGAAAACTTGCTGTAAATCCTGCTGGAATCAAAAAGAAAGATTTGCTTAACTTCCGCAGGGAACTCACCAGTTGGCTCTTGACGCGCAGCAACGAAGAAATTGAGGCTGTGGCGAGGTTTTTGAGTTTTTTCTATGCAGAAACACTTTATGATATTCCAATGACGATGTTGGCTTCCAGGTTGACTCCTGAACTGGAGGAAATTAATTTTAGTACACCGGTGCTTCTGCAAAAAGTTCTAACTACTGCAAGCAGAGATGTCAACGGTGAAATGAATGAAAAAAGGCCTACTGCTGTTGCAGAATATTCGATGGCACAGCAGTTCTTTTTTCGCAGGGGTCCGAAAATATCCGCAAAGGCAGTTGTCTTTTTGAAGGCATACCTCAGTTACACCGATCTGTAATCCATTTGAATGAGTCTGTTGAGAACTTGGTTCTCTTGTCTAAATCCAACGCCGGAATAGTGTCATCTTCAGTTTCACTCTAATTATCAATGGCCCAACAAAATGGAAATTCGGGTTCTCAGTAGTGATGATGTTCAAAAGGCCCTTCCGATGGCAGAAGCAATCGAGGGCATGAAGCGTGCGTATAGCCGGCTTTCGTCCGGACGGGTTGAGATGCCTCTCCGCAGCCGTGTCCATGTTCCTGAGCAGGAAGGAGTGCTCCTGACAATGCCTGCCGCGCTTCCGGACGACAGTGAAATGGCTGTAAAACTGGTAACTGTTTTTGGCAAAAATCCAGCCCGTGGATTTCCCCTGATTCATGCTGCCGTGCTTGTGTTGGATACCGAAAACGGTCAAATCAAAGCCCTGATGGATGGAGAAGTTTTGACTGCAGTTCGTACCGGAGCTGGAGTCGGAGCCGCTACAGAATTGCTTGCGTCTACGGATGCGGTTTCTGTCGGAATAATCGGCAGCGGAAAACAGGCCTGTTCACAACTGGATGCTGTTTGTACTGTTCGCAGTATTCGGCAAGCGTGGGTTTATAGTCCAAACCCTGAACATGCACAAAATTTTGTGGAAGAAATGTCCGGAGTTGGTCCAATTCCAAAGGATATTCAAGCAGTTACTTCTTCTGCAGAAGCCGTAAAAAATGCTGACATTGTCTGTACTGCCACCACTTCCTCTACTCCTGTTATTTCCTTTAAGAACCTCAAACAGGGGGCTCATATAAATGCAGTTGGTTCTTTTCAGCCATCAATGCAGGAAATCGATTCAGATACTATTCAAAATGCTCTTGTCTTCGTTGATTCCCGTGAATCTGCACTGATCGAAACTGGAGATATAGTCACTCCGCTTAAACAAGGTTTGATCACAGCAGACAAAATTGTTGCAGAAATAGGAGAACTCATCAATGGAACAAAATCCGGACGAACCTCACCTGAACAACTGACATTTTTTAAATCCTGTGGAGTAGCCGTACAGGATGCCGTCTCTGCCGGGATTGCTTTGAAAAACGCAGAGCGTGAAAATCTCGGAACAATTGTCTCTATATAAAAAATGTCCAGACTGCCAAAAACTGCCTCGGTAGTAATTCTCGGAGGTGGAGTCATGGGTGCAAGCACTGTTTACCATTTGGCAAGCCGCGGCTACAAAGACGTTTTGCTTCTGGAACGCGAAAAGTTTTTCGGTACCGGCGCAACCGGACGTTGTGCCGGAGGAATTCGTTATCAGTTCAATACTGAAGTCAACATCCGGCTTTCCCAAAAAAGTCTTCCCATGATTGATGCTTTTGAGGAAGAAACCGGACAATCGGTGTTGGTGCAAAAATGTGGATATTTGTTTGCACTGACTCGGGAAAAAGATGTAGAGGTGTTCCGGAAAACGGTTGAACTTCAACGTTCCCTCGGCGTTCAAACCGAATGGCTTACCGGAGATGAAGTACGCAGTATTGCCGCTCCCTGCGACTTCCCGGATGCACTTGCTGGAAGCTTTAACGCGGAAGACGGACTGGCAGACCCCAACAGTATCGTGATGGGTTACATCAATGCTGCGCGTCGGCATGGAGCAGTCTGCATTACTGATTGTTCTGCAATCGGTATTGATGTAAAAAATAATCAAATTCGGAAAGTTCAAACATCTCTTGGAACCATTGAAACTAAAACTGTAGTCAATGCCTGTGGACCATGGAGCGCAAGCCTTGGAAAAGAGATTAGTCTCGAAATTTCAGTATTTCCTCTGCGGCGTCAGTGGTTTGTCACTGAAGCAATTCAGGAACTTCCGGAAGACTTCCCGTTTGTCATTGATTTTGCGCAAAGTCTCTATTTTCACCGGGAAGGTTCCGGACTGCTTACGGGCATGTCGAATCCCAACGAAAAAATTGGAGATGATCAAAGAATTGATTCCGAGTGGGAATTGAAACACATCGAATCTGCAATACGGCGAATGCCTTTGCTGGGAAACTCCGGAATCCAGGCACGACAAGCTGGACTGTACGAAATGACTCCGGATGCACACCCCATCATCGGCCCTACACCGGTGGAAGGATTTTACTTGCTTAGCGGATTTTCAGGACACGGATTCATGCAGGGCCCAATTTGTGGAAAATTGATGGCCGAAATTCTCATAGACGGTGAAGCCACCACCGTTGACATCAGCAAGTTGGATTACAACCGATTTGCTGAGAAGCGCTTGATTCCGGAATACAACGTAGTTTGATTAACGTTTCCGGATTGCACCACTGTCAATTATGCTTTAAAATGATTGATCAAAACTGTCATATTATTTAAAGTTACTCGAAACAACCTTTCCCGGGAAAAACTATGCTCAACGAAAACACGGTTGCAAAAATTTTGGAGTATGGACTTCAGCAGGGGGCAGACTTTACTGAAGTTTTTGTAGAGGACTCTGTTGCTTCTTCTATCAATCTGCTTGATCAGAAAATTGAAGAAATCAATTCCTCAAACTCATTTGGAATAGGAGTGCGACTTCTTTACGGCAACGAAGCCTATTACGGTTACAGCAGTGATCCTGACGAAGCCAATTTGCTTAAACTCACCTGCAATTTAGGGCAATCCCAGAAAGAAGGGCAGTCCGGAGATATGCAATCCCTTCAGCCTCAGTCCATCGAAGACATTCACCATATAGCGGTAAATCCAGAAACGGTGAGCAAGTCTGAGCGCGTTGAACTGCTAAGGGAACTGGATAACAAAACCCGTAATCACGGTGACGATATTCAACAGGTCACGGTCAACATGTCTGAAAAAAAACGCTCGGTACTTATAGCCAACAGCGAGGGTTTATGGGCCGAAGACTCACGAAATTATTCCAGGATGCGTCTTTCTGCAGTTGCAGAAAAAGGTGATGGACCCCAAACTGCGGCTGAAAGTCCAGGAGTTTTGGGTGGTTATGAATTTTTTCAGGATTTGAATTTGGAGGAACTTGCAGAAAATGCGGCACAATCTGCGTTGCGTATGGCCGCTGCAGGATACATCGATGGAGGAAAAATGCCTGTGATTTTGGGTAATGGATTCGGCGGTGTTATTTTCCACGAGGCTTGCGGTCACCCATTGGAAACAGAAGCGATCCGAAAAAACGCATCTCCTTTTTGCGAAAAAATAGGAAAGCGTGTCGGCCAGTCGATTCTTACTGCAATAGACGATGGAACTATTGCAAACAAATGGGGTTCGTGTAATGTGGACGACGAAGGTACGCCGACGCAAAAAACCGTACTAATCGAAAACGGAATACTCAATAATTACCTCAGTGACCGTATCGGTGCAGGTCAAGTCGGTATTTCCCGTACCGGTTCTGCACGACGCGAATCGTACAAATTTGCTCCGGTTTCCCGTATGCGCAACACCTTTATTGCTCCCGGACCGCACGAGATTGAAGAAATGCTGCGTTCCATTAAATTTGGCCTGTATGCAAAAAAAATGGGTGGCGGATCTGTCAATCCGGGGACTGGTGAATTCAATTTTGCAGTGCAGGAAGGTTATGCTATCCGCAATGGCAAAATCGCTGAACCAGTGCGCGGAGCAACGCTGATCGGCAAGGGGTTCGATGTCCTGTCGCAAATTTCGATGATTGCCGATGATCTGGATTTGGCGGCAGGAATGTGCGGAGCGGCCAGTGGCTGGGTTCCGACAACTGTTGGTCAGCCCACTTTGAAAATTGACTCAATTCTTGTCGGCGGACGATAATTTTTTTTAAAATTGTTTCTACTTCAGTAGATCGACAAACGGATAAGAAACACTTAATGCGATTTTTCGAGCAGTCAGTAGAAACCATGCCCCGCGAAGCATTGGAATTACTACAAATCGAAAAGTTGTATTCCATGCTGGGAAAAATTTATGGGAGCAACCGTTTTTATACGGGAAAGCTGGATGCCGCGGGAATTCATCCGGAAGCGATACAAACCTTAAGTGATTTGGCGAGTTTACCGCTGACTACCAAAGCGGAGTTAGTACAAGCCCAGGAGGATGCTTTGCCTTTTGGAACCAATGCGACTTTCCCGGAATCCGCTTACTCTCGTTTTCACCAGACATCCGGAACCACCGCAACTCCTCTGCGAGTTATAGACACCCCGGAAAGTTGGGAATGGTGGGGGCATTGCTGGGGTTATGTTTTGGCAGGAGCAGGTTTGACGGAAAATGATCGTTTGTTTGTACCATTTTCTTTTGGACCATTCATTGGTTTTTGGGCAGCAGTCGAGGGTGCAAAAGGAATTAAAGCCTTGATGATTCCTGGCGGAGGGCGGGATTCATTGCAGCGGTTGCATTTGATGAAAGAACTTGGTGCGACGGCCATGTGCTGTACTCCAACTTATGCTTTGCGTTTGGCGGAAGTGGCTCGGGATTCCGGATTTGATTTGTGTGAAATTCCATTGAAAACTTTGATTCATGCCGGAGAACCTGGAGCCAATATTCCGGCAACTAAAGCCCGTATTGAATCTGTTTGGAACACAAAATGTTACGATCACGCGGGAGCTTCAGAAGTAGGGGCACACAGTTTTGAATGCGAAATTCAACCAAACGGAACACATGCCATCGAAAGTGAATTCATAGTTGAGGTTTTGAATCCGGAAACTCTGGAACCGGTTCCGGCAGGAGAACAAGGCGAACTGGTTATCACCAATTTGGGGCGCATCGGATATCCGGTAATCCGTTACCGTTCCGGAGATCTTGTACGGCTTAATCCGGAGTCTTGCGAATGCGGGCGCACTTATGTTCGTTTCGAAGGCGGGGTTCTGGGACGGTCAGATGACATGGTGGTTGTGCGTGGAATCAATGTTTTTCCCAGCGCAGTGGAAAATTTAGTTCGTCAATGTGAGGCAGTTGAAGAATTCCGGATCACGGTTTCAACTGAACGGGAAATGGCACATTTGACGATTGATTTGGAAATAAGCAAAAACGCTGACGAAGAAACTTCTCGACATACTGTGGACCAAGCAATACAGAACGAATTGAGTTTACGCCCGGAAATAAAAGTTGTGCCTTCCGGAACTCTGCCTCGTTTTGAAATGAAGGCCAAACGCTTTCATGTGGAAAAATAAGTTAGCCACAGACAACACGGATAAAAACGGATAGAAAAATATCCGTGACTATCTGTGCAAATCTGTGGCTGATAACAAAAAGAAAATTAATATGAAACAACTCTTAACTCTCAAAATCAACGGCGAAACTCACGAGGTTTGGACTTCGACTCACAAAACTTTGCTGGAAGTTTTGCGTGAAGATTTGTACCTCACCGGAACCAAACACGGTTGTGAGTTGGGTGAGTGCGGAGCCTGTTCGGTGTTGATTGACGGAGAACCGGTTTTGGCCTGTCTTATTTTGCCTGTTGAGGTGCAGGGACAGGAGATCCAAACCATTGAAGGTTTAGCAAAAAATGGGGTTCCGCATCCACTGCAAACCGCTTTTGCAGAACAAGGCGCATCGCAATGCGGTTACTGTTCTCCGGCAATGTTGATGACCGCCAAAGCCCTGCTTGAAATAAATTCAAATCCGGATTCAAATACTATTCGAGAAGCCCTGTCAGGAACTTTGTGTCGCTGTACAGGGTACGCAAAAATCATAGAAGCCGTAGAGCAAGCTGCTGGAGAATTAGCAGTGATGCGGCAAAATTCCTAAATGTTCGAAGTAGAGTCACTATGAAGATTAAAATGCGTTTTTTCAGAATCATAACAGGTATTGGGATCACATTTTTAGTGTCTTCCTGTTCGGTTAGTACTTTCGGAAAATTTCAGGCAGATGAAGGAATTCCGTCTTTCATCCAAGTTGGAAAGACAACGAGAAAAGAAATCATGACCACTTTGGGAGAACCTCTGGTTCATCGCTTCGTGGTCGGCAAAGAAACGCTCATTTACAATCATGAACGGGGAGAATACTTTTTTCTCTATGGAACTTATGAAGGAAATGAATTGGTGATTCGTCTTACAGATCAAATCGTTTCTGAAGTGAAACTTGAAAAAACTGGCAGTGGATGGGGATTTTTTGCTCCGGCAACTTCCAACAATCCCGGTACAAGAAGAAGCGCAAGGTAATCGTATGACGAAATTTTACTTTTTATTGCCGATCACCGGCATCTTACTTTTCATGTTGCTCGTTGGATGTTCCAAAACTCGAATTGGAAAAGTGGAATTATCCGATGAAAAACTGCCAAATTTTCTCAAAGTAGGAACAACGAGCGCACAAGAAGTTTTGGAACAGATTGGAGAACCTTTCGGCTACCGAGAACAAGAGAATCGTTCGGCAATGATCTTCCTCGATTTTCAGGAAGATTATGTCAATTTATTGATCACAGAGATTCGGCTGGAAAAGGCATATCGGCTGGATTTGGTTTTTCAAGATGATATTTTGCAAAAAGCAGAAATCAAAAAAGAAGGATGGGGATTTGGTGCAAATATGGATCCTCAACTTTTACAATTGCTGGCCAGATAAAACACTGTTTTTTCATTTTTTCAAGCATCAAATAGTTTATGAGTGAAAACAAAGATTTCCAAGCGAGCCTTACATGGATTGGTAAATCTTGGGCTCAAGTAGACGGTTTGGCCAAAGCCAAAGGTGAGACCGTTTATGCTGATGACATGTTTTTACCGCGAATGCTCTTTGCCAAAATGTTGCGCAGTCCTCACCCGCACGCTCGGATCAAAAGCATTGATTTGACACAGGCTTTGAAACGACCCGGAGTCGTGGCGGCCATGACGGGCAAAGATTTGCCGATTCCTTTTGGGATTTTGCCGGTGAGTCAGGACGAGGAATCGTTGTGTGTGGACAAAGTGCGCATGATTGGCGATCCGGTGGCGGCAGTGGCGGCCATTGACGAAGAAACAGCAGAGTCTGCACTCGAAGATATAGTCGTCGAATATGAGCTTTTGCCGTCTGTTTTGACCATTGAAGACGGTTTAAAATCCTTGGAAGAAACTGATATTTCAAAAACGCAAATTCACGAATATGCCGATTCCGGAAATATTCACAAACAAGTGGCTCTCGAATTTGGCGACATCGAAACCGGATTTGCAGAAGCAGACCATATTCGCGAAGAACTTTATTATTACGAAGGCAACACGCATTTGCCGATGGAACAACACTCTGCCGTCGCTCAACACGGAGCCGATGGACGGATCACGCTTTGGTCTTCCACGCAAACTCCGCACTATGTTCACCGTGCTTTGGCCAAAGTTTTGGAAATGCCGGCCAGTCAAATTCGTGTAATTGCGACTCCGGTTGGTGGAGGATTTGGCGGAAAAACGGATCCGTTTCAACATGAAATGGTTGTGTGCAAACTGGCCATGATGACAGGTCGTCCGGTAAAATTGACTTTGACCCGCGAAGAAGTTTTTTACACACATCGTGGACGTCATCCGGTATTGATGTGGGTCAAAGCCGGAATGAAGTCAGACGGTTCAATCACAGCTTTGCATTTTCGTAATTTTCTGGATGGCGGAGCATACGGAAGTTACGGTGTTGCCAGTACCTTTTACACCGGTGCTTTGCAGACAGTGACGTATCCGATTGCAAATTACAAATTTGAAGCGATGCGGGTTTTCACCAATAAAGCTCCATGCGGTCCCAAACGAGGACACGGCACGCCGCAGCCCCGTTTTGCGCTGGAAGTTTTGCTTGACAAATTTGCTGAGGATTTGGAACTGGATCCGGCAGAATTACGCTTGCGGCATTTGATACCGGACAACAGCAAAACCGTGAACCACCTCACAGTGACCACCAACGGTTTGGGTGAGTGCATCCGCAAAGTCACGGAGGCTTCCAGATTCCAGCAGCAGCGAACGGGATCGTCTCTGGGCAAAGGTTTTGGGCTGGGATGCGGTTCTTATTTGAGCGGTGCGGGCCTGCCTGTTTACTGGAACAAAATGCCGCATTCCGGAGTGCAAATCAAAATCGACCGCGGTGGCGGCGTAACTGTTTTTTGCGGAAGCACGGACATCGGTCAAGGATCAAATTCTGTGCTGGCCGGAATTGTGGCCGAGGAACTGGGAATCGACATTGGGAATATTATTGTGGTCACAGCGGATACAGATTTAACTCCGGTCGATTTGGGAAGTTATTCCAGTCGTGTAACACTGATGACCGGAAATGCGGCCATTGACGCGGCTCGTCCTTTACGTGAAAAAATATTGTCTGCCGTATCCGAAGTTTTGAAAATTCCGGCAGAAAAATTAATGCTCCGGAATAGTTCTGTTTTATCAAAAAACGGTTCCGGAGAACCTGTTCCCTTTGTGGATGCCGTGCAATGGGCAGAAACAAAATACGGTATGCTGGGTTCCGTCGGCAGTTACACACCACCTAGTCGCGGCGGAAAATACAAAGGCGCAGGTGTGGGGCCGTCCCCGAATTACAGCTATTCCGCTTGTGTTGCCGAAGTCACTTGTGATCCGGAAAGTGGAATTTATCGTGTGGACAAACTCTGGATGGCACACGATATCGGACAAGCGATCAACGAAAAATTGGTCATCGGACAAGTCGAAGGCAGTGCGTACATGGGTTTGAGTGAGGCCATGATGGAAGAACAAATTTATCGCACCGGAAAAGACAACCCCGGAGGTTTGCACAAAACTCCGTCGATGTTGGATTACAAAAGTTTGACCGCACTCGATATGCCGGAAATCGAAACATTTTTAGTAGAAACGCATGATCCGGAAGGGCCGTACGGTGCCAAAGAAGCCGGCCAAGGGCCATTACTGCCGATCATGCCCGCCATCGCCAATGCGATTTACAATGCGGTCGGTGTGCGTGTCGATGAAGTGCCGATTACTCCGGAAAAAATTTATCAAGGTTTAAAAGAGCTAAAATCCGGAAAGCCCGGAGGGTCCGGGGTTATTGGAAGAGTCGGCCCAAAGAAATTTCCAAAAATCACATTTCCGGAAGCCATCAAAGTGAAATCGGTTGACAGTTGACGGTTCTGTATGCTTCTCTGTCACTTTGACAGAGAATAATTTGTGTCTTAATTAATTATGTTGCGCTTACCACCATTTGAATATCAAGCTCCAAACAGCATTGCTGAGGCTGTTGCACTGAAAGCAGAGTGCGGTGACTCGGCGATGTTTGTTTCCGGAGGAACAGATTTGTTCCCGAATATGAAACGGCGGCAATTCACACCGAAAATACTGATTGGTTTGCGGAAATTAGCAGAACTTCGCAGCATTAGTTTGGATGACTCCGGAAATGGATTAATGATTGGTTCCGGAGTTTCTTTGAGTGAAGTTGCGGAACATCCGGAAATCCTCAATAATTTTCCGGCATTAGCAAAAGCAGCATCTTTGGTTTCTGCGCCGCAGTTGCGGAATATGGGAACCATTGGCGGAAATTTGTGTTTGGATACACGATGTAATTATTACAACCAAACATTTCCATGGCGCAAAGCACTTGGATTTTGTTTGAAAAAACCGGAAAGTCCGATGCAAAACGGTGCTATTTGCTGGGTGGCGAGGAGCAGTCCAAAATGTTTGGCGGTTTCGTCCTCTGATTGCGCTCCGGTGATGGTCGCCTTGGATGCGGAATTTCATTTGATGAATCCTGACGGTAAACGCATTGTTCCGGCAGGAGGATTTTACAAAAATGACGGAATGGATTTTCTCAACAAGACTCCGGATGAATTGCTGGTATCCATTCGCCTACCGTTTCATGAAGGATGGAAAATGAATTACCGCAAATTAAGTCGGCGGGATGCAATTGATTTTCCGGTGCTTGGCGTGGCAGTAGCATTGCGTTTGGACACATCCGGAAATTGTATGGAAGCCCGGATTGTTTTGGGTGCGGTGGCTTCGTGTCCACTGCGGGCGTTTGAGGCGGAAAAACTTTTGGTGGGTGGCTCACTCACTGCGGAAGGGAGCCTGACACGGATTGAAAATACGGCTCAAGTAGCGGCAAAACTGGCAAAACCGATGGACAATACGGATATGACTTTGGGCTTCCGGAAGAAAATGGTGACGCAGTTTGTGGCGGAAACGATTAAGGAAGTTTTGAAGTAACAGGTTTTAGTCAAGTAAATCAAGTAATTCCAAAGGTGCGTTTATGATTGCTTGAGCACCGTTTTCTCTCAGTTCTTTTTCCGGTCGAAATCCCCAAAGCACGCCCACCGGAAAACATCCGGCACTCGTGGCTGTTTTCATATCGGTTGCGGTGTCTCCCAAATAAAGAAAAGACTTCGCTGGAATTTTCAACTGCTCGCAAATATCAATCATTCCAGCAGGATCGGGCTTGCGTGGAATGCCTTCCCGTTGGCCTAAAACCAATTCAAATTCCCAATTTGGCAAAAGATGCTTGACTGCAAGCAATGTAAATTCGTGAGGTTTGTTAGACAAAACTGTCAGCTTAAGTTTGCGGGATTCCAATTCATCCAACAATAAAGGAATGTCATCATAAGGCTGAGTATGTTCATCCCAGCACTCACGGTATGCTGTCTCAAAATCCTGTCTGCATTTTTCTATGAGAGGTTCTTTACGGACTTCTTCAGGAAGGGCACGGGTAATAAGCATTTTCGCTCCATCTCCTACAAAATAGCGAAATGCATCAACGGGGTGTTCTGGGAATCCTCTTTTTGAAAGTATTGTATTTGTACAGTGTGCTAAGTCGGCTAAGCTATCTAGCAATGTGCCGTCTAAATCAAAGCAGATTGCCTGAAATTGCATGGAGGGCAATGATTTAATTGTTATTGTTCAATTCGTCACGCCAGACTTTAGAGGGATGAAATGTCACAACCCTTCGTGCAGAAATCTCATAATCCCTTTTTGATTTTGGATCACGTCCAGGTCGAGATTTTTTGTTACGCAACTCAAACTTTCCTAAACCTGTGATGAGTACATCCTCACCTTTCTCTAATTT
>Ga0209753_1000849_pt1 | contig 12950 bp, 12 predicted proteins | sample METZYME_3_550m_FD_187550 | JGI IMG/M metagenome (GOLD analysis project Ga0209753, IMG submission 187550) | Marine microbial communities from oxygen minimum zone in mesopelagic equatorial Pacific - METZYME_3_550m (SPAdes) (version 2) | ecosystem: Environmental > Aquatic > Marine > Oceanic... | reverse complement strand
TTGCTGAGGCACTTAATCGCGCGTCCACTTTCCTTGGCACTGGCCAGGGCCGGCATCAATAACGCAGCCAAAATCGCGATAATGGCGATCACCACCAATAATTCAATCAGAGTGAACCCTTGTTTTTTTTGCGAGTACATTAACGTTTTTATTCTTTCGCGAACGGAAAACTAGCCCTAGCTCCGACAAATTGCCAATGTTTTTTGGCTAAAAAATTCGCCCTATTTGCCACAAACCGGACAATCCAACCTCTGTCGCAACCGCACCGAGTTGAAGGTCATTGCCCGCAAATCACAGGTGACGAGTCGGTTAAAGAGAGGATCACCCAACCCGGTGATGATCTTGATTGCCTCCATCGCACCAAGACAGCCGACCGCACCCGACACTGCGCCGATCACCGGGAAGCGCCGCTTCCAGTCGTCCGGCTCCTCCGGATACAGGCACCGAAGACAGCCGGTTTTGCCCGGTGCAAAGCTCGTGATGTGCACCTCCGTCTCGTACATCGCACACTCAACCATCGGCTTGGCCAGGCGCACACAAGCCGCATTCATCGCGAAGCGCTCCTCGAACAACGGCGCGCAATCCACCACCACGTCCGCCTGCCCGACGAGTTTGGCGGCGTTGGCCTCGGTGACGTTCCCCGGCACGGCAACGATCTCAAGCCTTGGGTTCAGTGCCTTCAGCGACTCGACGGCCGTGTCGATTCGCGCTTGGCCAAGCGCGTCGTGCCGCATAAGCAACTGCCGGTTCAAATCGCTTGGCTTGAGCTTTCCCGCATGGGCCAACACCAACCGGCCCACCCCGACCGCCGCCAATTCGTACGCCACCAGGCCGCCCAGGCCACCAATGCGGCTCACCATCACTGTGGCCGCCTTGAGCCGCCGCTGCCCCTCCTCGCCGAAGCCGGCGACTGTCGTCTGCCACGAGTAAACCTCGCGCTCAACATCGGTCAGTTCCGGTAGATCGCTTGGCTTACTCATCGCGCTGCACCTGTCCATCGGCCAGGCGGAAATGGCAGCCGGCCAAGCGCCTGGCTTCGCTTGGACTGTGGGTAATGTGCAGAATCGTCACGCCGGTTTCGCGGTGTACACGCTCGAGCAATCGACACATCTCCCCGTGTAACTCCTCATCGAGCGCTGCCAGCGGTTCGTCGAGGCACAGCACCGACGGCCGATGGGCCAGCGCACGACCAAGGGCGACGCGCTGCGCCTCACCGCCACTGATATTGTCCGGCATGCGGTCGAGCAAGCCGGTGATCCCGAGCAACTCCGCCAGTTCATTGACTCGCTTGGCGATCTGCGCCTGGCCAAGCGCGCGCAGCACAAGCCCGAAGGCCAGTTGCTCACGGACAAGCATCGTCGGGAACAACGCCCGATCCTGCGGCACATAGCCAACCCCGCGCTCGGCCGGCGGCAGTTGGCTGACATCACGCTCGCCAAGAATGATTCGACCGCTGGCAATTTTGCGCAAGCCGCAGATCGCCTCGAGCAGCGTCGTTTTGCCGCTGCCGCTGGCGCCCATCAGTACGCCGTACTCACCAGCGGCCAGTTCAAGGCCAATGTCGCGCAGCTCAAAACTGCCCTGCCGCAGCGCGATTTTTTCAAGGGCAATCATGCGAAAATCCGTTTCATTCCCAGGGTTCGGGCGGTGATGAATACCACGACGGCGGCGGCGATCATGATGAGTGACACCGCCAGCATCCCCTCGGTACGCCCGGCCTGTAGCTCGAGAAAGGCACTCGTCGGCAGCACCTCTGTTTTCTGCCGCGTGGCCCCGGCAAAGACGAGAATCGGTCCGAACTCGCCAAGTGCTCGCGCCCACGCCAGTGTGCCGGCTGCCAGCAGGCCGCCCCTGGCCTGCGGCATGATCACCCGCCAAAACGCCTGCCGCCTGTTGCAGCCAAGAGTGAGGGCGACCTGCTCGAAACGCTGCGGGATCTGGTCGAACGTCACGCGCATCGTCCGCACAGCGAACGCGCACGCCACCATGAATTGCGCCAGCACCACCGCCGGCCATTTGTACACCACCGCGTCGCTGAGCCACTCAGGCATGTAGCGAAACAGGATGAGCAAGCTAAGGCCCACCACCAGCGGCGGCAACACGATCGGGATGTCGAGCAGCGTGTCAATGACCGGTTTGCCGCGAAACTCGAACCGGCTCATCATGTATCCGATCGGCACCGCAACCCACAACGACAACAGCGTCGTGAGCGTGCAGCTGATGAGGCTAAGCTTGATCGAAAAACGAATGTCGCGACTCCGCAACGCCTGCACGAGCGGGTTGGGCTTGGAGAGCGAAAGTTTCGTCGCCGACTGCGCGCCATTTGCCACTGCGAAGGAAATTTGATTCGTTGTCGTGTCGGTGATTTCGCGGACGCCGTCCCACCCGGGCCCGCCTGCGTCGCTCACACGGATGAACTCGCCCCACAACAACCCGTGAGCCACGTCAGTCGTCACGGTGGCAACATCATTCGTGACGGCGATGCCCAACACGCGCGCCTCCGGCCGCAGGGATGCCGTGATCGGCCGGCCGCTAGCGTGCGGCAGCAGGACGGCTTGGCCGGCCGCCGCCTGGAACAGGCCGTCACTGGCGATGTGCTGTTCGCCAAGTTGCAGCCCCGCATCGTTTTTGCCCTTCCGAAAAAAATAGCCCCGGCTGGGCTCAACCGAGACAGTGACTTCGCCGCCGGTGTATCGCCCCTGCTTCACCATTTCCGGGCCAAGCACCGGCCGATCGCTGTAATTCAAAAACACCAAATCGGCCAAGACCATTGCGCCGATAATAAGCAGATAGCTGCCGCCCAGCACGGCCAAGCCAACAAGAAACGGCTTGTCGGAAGCGGAACGAAAACCGGGTGGTGCCGGGTCGCTCACTGGCCGTTGGCCTCCCAACTGAAGCCAAGCTGCTCAAACCGCCGTCGCGATGTCTGCGACGTCAGCCACTCCATCAGCCGCCTGGCCAACTGTGGGTAAGGCGTGGTTTTTCGGGCGGCGACGTTTTGCACGGCGAGTGCACGCTTGGGCTGCAACGGCACGGCGTCGAACCGATCCATTAGGTGTTGTATGTTCGCCTCATAAACGAGCGCCACGTCGAGTTTTTGACCCGCCTCCATTGTTTGCACCAGCGTATGCGCCGTGTCAGCCATCATCACGATGTTCCGCTCGATGGCGTCAAACTGCCCGGTCTCACGACACAATTCGTGGCTCAACGCGCCGAGCGTGCTCGCCTTGGGATCGGTCGTTCCGACGCGCAGCCCGCGCTTGGCCAAGCCGGCGAGAGAGCGGATGCCGTGCGGGTTGCCCTTGGCCACGAGCATCATGATGCGAGTGCTCGACACCTTTAGATCGAGGCCGAACGGGTGGCCCATCTTTGCCTGCGCCATGTCGAGGTATGACACGTCGCACGTCATGAAAATATCCGGCAGTCCCTGCTCGCTGGTCTGCATCTTGCCGACCAGCGTACCGCAACCGGCATACACCACGTCGATCCGCGCGCCTTCACGCTGCTGAAACTCGCGGATGGTTTTCTCCACCGCCTCACGGTTCACACCGCCGCAATCGACGCGCAACCGGGGTGCATCGGCCCACTCGTCGCCGGGGATTGGTACGTAGTGGTGCTTGGCAAACACCGCCCCACCCCGCGTCTGCGCAGCGAGGTAGCGGGCAAACTTCAGCGCCAGGGCCGGACGCTGGGTCGTCGCCGTGACCGCCACGGAAATGTCCGCCTTGCTCGCCGCCAACTCCGGCAACTCGACCACCCGCAGCCCAAACTGCCGTGCGACCGAGTCCCATACAAACGCCGCCTGTGTGCCGGCATTTTCCTTCACCGCCAACGCGGCCTCCGTCACGGTCGGGAACGAGGCCGCCTTGGCCGCATCCACCGCCGCCCAGTGGCCGGATCGCTCGAGCATCTTTTTCGTCTTCTTGCCAACGCCGGTAAGTGGATCGCATATCATGAACGAAAGTTTTTGCGCCAGCACATCGTCGCAGTTGACCAGGGTCAGGTCGCTGCCCGGCTTGGCACCAAGCACAACCTTCCAAGTGGCGATCTTCAGTGACTCGGCGGTGAGTCCGTCGATGCGTGCGCGCTCGGCATAAACGTAGTCCGCCGGAATATAGACATCCGCCCGGGGCAACCCGCCCTCCTTGTCTAGCTTGAGCTTGTTCGCCAGCACTCCGCTGCTGCCGTACTCAAGGGACACCTTCGTGCCGGTCTCCTGCTCAAATTTCCCGGCCGCCTCCTCGACGGCCTTCTTAACGCCAGCCGCGCAATAGACGACCAACGTCTGCTCGCCGCCCTGACCATCATCGGCATCCCGATTCAGGAAATACACCAGCACTCCCACCAGCACTGCCGTCAAGACAAGCCATGCCATGCCACCTTGTCCGCTGCGGCCATATCTGTAATCAGGATCGCCCATCGTACCTTCTTCGCGGCGGCAGACCATGCCGCCAGCCGCACCCCGAAACAAGTTTGCAAAAAGACTTGTCCGGCCGCCGCGCCCGGCAATCATCCCCGCCGCGTGCCAAGCCAAGCGAAATTGCCCGTTTTGCAGATTGACGCATTTGCCGACAAGCCGTTCACCGGCAACCCAGCCGCCGTCTGCCTGCCCGACACCGAACCGCCGGCCGACTGGATGCAGCGGGTCGCCACCGAGATGAATCTCTCCGAGACAGCATTCGCCTGGCCAAGCGGTGACGGCTTCGGGCTGCGGTGGTTTACGCCGGTTGATGAGGTGGATCTTTGCGGCCACGCCACCCTGGCCGCGGCTCATGCGCTCTGGGAAACCAGACGCCTGGGCAACGACAAGCCGGCCATCTTTCAAACCCGCAGCGGCACACTGACCGCCCGGCAAAACGACCAACTCATCGAGATGGATTTTCCCGCCGAACCGGCTGCTGAATGTGCTCCGCCTGACGACCTGGCCAAGCCGCTTGGCTCGGAGATTCTTTGGTGCGGTCAAAACCGGATGGACATCCTCGTACAAATCGCCAATGAGCAAGCGATTCGCAACCTGGCTCCCGACCTTGACCGCTTGGCCAGGCTTGGGACGCGTGGCGTGATCGTCACTGCAATTTCAGAAAACGGCCCAGCTGATTTTGTCTCCAGGTTTTTTTGCCCCTCACTCGGCATCGACGAGGATCCGGTGACCGGCTCGGCGCATTGTTGCCTCGCACCATTCTGGGCGGAGCGGATTGGCTGCAACGAGCTCGTTGGCTTTCAGGCCTCCAGACGCGGCGGCTTTGTCCGGTGCACACTCGCCGGAGACCGGGTCCTCCTCGGCGGCCAAGCGGTGACAATTCTCTCCGGCGAGATGATCGCCCCGCCACCGGGGACTTGACCCGCGACGGGGCGAGGCTTCACGTTTGCTCCAGCTGATGGGAACCGATACCCAACTTTCGCCCGAACAAACCGCGCAACACGTCCGGCAAAGCCTGCCCGCCGACGGACTCTTCGCCGGGCACCAGTGGCGCATCGCCACGCGACCGTTCCCGCTCGACAAAAAAACCGTCAAGCAACTTGAGCAACTGGGCCGCGTGCTGCTCAAGTTCTATCAGGCCGCGAACATGCTTTACCAATGGAGCGCTGAGGGAAGACTCCCCGCTTGGCCAAGCGCCTGGCTCGATCGCGGCAAGCCCCAGTCGATCATCGACCTCCAGCGCAGCAAAGCGTTTCGCGCCGAGCTTCCGCGTGTAATCCGGCCTGACATTTTACTGACCGACGACGGCCTAAAAATCACCGAGCTGGACAGCGTCCCCGGGGGCATCGGCCTCACCGCCTGGCTCAACCGCGCCTACGCCGGGGCCGGGGCCGAAGTGCTCGGCGGCGCGACCGGCATGCTTGAAGGTTTCGCCGGCATCTTCGGCGATGTGGCCAACGTGCGTTTGGTTGTCTCCGACGAATCGGCCACCTACAAGCCGGAGATGAAATGGCTCGCCGAGCAGATCGACCCCGATCGCTTCAGCGTCCACGGGCAGGGTTTTACCGGCTTCAGCGATGGCGATGCGGTCTATCGTTTTTTTGAACTGTTCGACCTCCCAAACGTGCCCGCCGCCGAGCCGCTGTTTGCCACCGCGGCCGACAAGCGCATCAGTGTGACACCGCCACCGAAAGCGTTCCTCGAGGAGAAAATGCTCTTCGCACTGTTCCACAATCGCAACCTCGCGGAGACATGGCGGCAGCAGCTTGGCGAGAGTTTCAAGCGCACGCTCGAGTCGCTCCTGCCACAAACGTGGGTGATCGATCCCGCACCGCTTCCGCCGCACGCCGCCTTTCCCGGCCTTGGCCTGACCGACTGGCAACAGCTCAAGGAACTCTCGCAAAAAGAGCGCAGCTTGATCCTGAAAATCTCCGGCTTCTCCGAACAAGCCTGGGGCGCGCGGGGTGTCTGGCTCGGCAGCGACCTGCGAAGCGACGAATGGGCGGGAGCAGTCGACCAAGCGATCGACGGCTTCGACAAGTCTCCACGGATACTCCAACGCTACCACCACCCTGCCCGCGTCAAGGCCGAATGGTTCGACTTTGAGCTTGGCCAAGCGGCACCGATGCAGGGCCGCGTCAGGCTTTGCCCGTACTACTTCGTCCACGGTGGATTTGACACGGCCAAGGCCAAGCTTGGCGGCGTTCTGGCCACAATCTGTCCCGCCGACAAAAAAATCATCCACGGCATGAGCGAAGCCATCCTTGCCCCATGCGCCCTTGGCCAGGCGTAATCAAGGGAGATTCCCGCTTGGCCGCTTGACAACTCGCTTGGCCAGGCGAACCCTGCGCGCGACATGAAACAGGTTTTCAACTTTGCTGCACTGCTTTTTGCAGGACTGCTTCTCACCGGCTGCGCCACCGACAAGGAATTGCGCAAACTCGAGTCCGCCTATCAGGCGCAGCTTGGGGAATATGCTGCCGCGCTGAAGAGCGGCAAAATCACCAAGGCCGAGCACGACAAAAAAGTTACCCAACTCAACGCCCGTTACGGCCGACGACGTGCCATGATGGAGCGGGACATTTACGGGAGCGGCATCAAGTCGCCCGGCCGCCGCCCAACAGTCGGCCGGGGTGGCCGCCGCTACTGAGCCCAGCGTCGATCGTCAAAAGGTTTTTGCCAGCGGCAAGTCTCCCGCCTATCGTCATCCGCGTGAGCCGATTTTTTTGTTCTCTACTCTTCTTTGTCGGGTTGGCCGGTGGCTTTGCCGCTGAAAAGCCCAACATCATCCTCATCATGTGCGATGATCTTGGCTGGGGGGACGTTGGGTTTAACGGGAACAAAACCATTCGTACGCCGCACTTGGATGCGATGGCCAAGGCGGGGCTGAAATTCAACCGCTTTTATGCCGCGGCGCCGGTTTGCAGTCCGACCCGCGGGAGCTGCATCACCGGCCGGCATCCGTATCGCTACGGCATTCCCTTCGCCAACAGCGGCCACATGAAGCCGGAGGAATTGACGCTGGCGGAATTGCTCAAGAAACAGGGCTACTCCACCGGCCACTTTGGCAAGTGGCACCTCGGTACGTTGTCGAAAACCGGGAAGGACTCCAACCGTGGAGGAGCGCGCGGTGCCAAGCATTTCTCGCCCCCGCAGGCCAACGGCTTCGACGTTTGTTTCTCGACCGAGGCCAAGGTGCCGACCTGGGACCCGCTGCTCCATCCCAAGGGCAACAACTCCAACAAGTGGTGGGATGCCGTTACAGCCACCAGCGAGGCCAAGCCGTACGGCACGGCTTACTGGAACGAGCGCAGTGAACCTGTCACACAAAACACCCGTGGCGACGACTCGCGCGTGATCATGGATCGCGCGATCCCGTTTATTCGCAGCGCAGCCAAGCGCGGTCAGCCGTTCTTCAGCGTTGTATGGTTTCACGCGCCGCACCTGCCGGTCGTCGCCGGGCCGAGGCACACAGCAATGTATGCCGGGCATCCGAAATACGCACAGCACTACTACGGCTGCATCACCGCACTCGATGAACAGGTCGGGCGACTGCGGACCGAACTGCGCACGTTGGGTGTGGCTGAAAATACGCTCCTCTTTTTTTGCAGCGACAATGGTCCCGAGGGTCAAGCCGGCCAGGCGCCAGGAACGGCCGGGGATCTCAGCGGCCGTAAACGCTCGCTGCTCGAGGGCGGCATCCGCGTGCCGGGTATCGTCGAGTGGCCCGCGCGTGTGAAAGCCGGTCGCATAACAGACATCCCCTGTGTCACGAGCGACTATTTGCCGACCCTTCTCGACCTCGTGGGCGCCAAGCCGATGGCCGACCGGCCGATCGACGGCATGAGCCTGGTGCCGCTGATCGACGGCAGCTTGGCCAAGCGCGGCAAACCAATCGGGTTTGAGTCAAAAGGGCAACTGGCCTGGGTTGGGGACCGGTACAAGATTTATTCCAGCGGCAAAGCCAAGAACGGCCAGCCGAAGTTCAAGCTGTTCGATCTAGTCGCTGATCCGTCCGAGAAGAACGACTTGGCCAAGACCATGCCGCGATTGGCCAAGCGATTGACCGGCGAGTTGGCGGCGTGGCGCGCCTCCTGCCAAGCGAGCGCAGCCGGAAAGGATTATTGACGGTGCGCCGACGCCGCTCAAAAGGCCGTTGGCTGCGTTGGCTGCTGTTATTGGCGGTGCTCGATGCCGCGGCATTTTACTGGTGGTGGAACAACCAGGCGGAGCGGCGTTACAACTCAATCATCCGAGATGCAGCGGAAGAGTTCGGCGTGGAGTATGCCCTGATCAAGGCCGTCATCTGGCAGGAGAGCCGTTTCCAGGAGAACGCCTTGGGCGAGGCCGGAGAGATCGGGCTGATGCAGTTGATGGAACTGGCCGCGTTCGAGTGGGCCGACAACCACGGCGTGCACGACTTCGAGCACTCGCACGTTTACGATCCGCGCACGAACATCCTCGCCGGCACCTACTACCTCAAGACGCGGCTCGACCGCTATCCGCACGCCGACAATCCGCTGCCGTACGCCTTGGCCGACTACAACGCAGGGCGCGCCCGAGTGGTTCGCTGGGCCAAGGAGGCAGCCCACACCAACAGCGCCGCCTTCCTCCGAAACATCGACTACCCCTCAACGCGCCGATACATTGACCAAGTGATTAGCCGCCGCAGTCATTATCAGTAATAATCGGCCCTCTTGCCTGCTTGGCCAAGCTTGGGTAAACTGTGTGCGTGCTGGTTGACTTCACAAAAATGAACGGGGCCGGGAACGATTTTGTGCTGATCGACAACCGCGAAATTGGCCTCCAACTCACGCCAGAACAGATTCAAAGAATCTGCCATCGCCAACGCGGCGTCGGCGCGGACGGCGTGCTTTTGCTACGCTTGGCCAAGGGAGACGCTGACCTGGGCTGGGACTTTTTCAACAGCGACGGCAGCGAGGCGGAGATGTGCGGCAACGGCGCGCGCTGCTTCGCGCGTTTCGCCCAGCGTCACCTCGACGGACAGGAGGAGGTTTCGTTCGAGACGTTGGCCGGCGTAATCAAGGCCAGACTCGATGGCGAGAGCGTCACCGTCAGCCTCACGCCGCCGGAGGATTTTCGCATCGGCGACCGTATCAGCACCTCGGCCGGTGAGTTGGAGATTCACTCGGTCAACACCGGCGTGCCGCACGCGGTGTTGTTCGTCGATGACGCCGATCAGGCGATGGTCTCCCAACTGGGGAAAGAGATTCGTTATCACGAACGCTACGCGCCGGACGGCACAAATGTGAACTTTGTTCAGCTCACCGGCGAAGACTCGATCCGCGTGCGCACCTACGAACGCGGTGTCGGCGAGACACTCGCGTGCGGCACCGGCGTGACAGCGGCGGGATTGATCACCGCCAAGCTGCACGACTGCGGTTCGCCGATCCGCGTGCGTGTGCTCGGCGGCGACGACTTGAGCGTGGCGTTTGAGCCGGACGACGACTCGTTAACCAACGTGCGACTCACCGGCCCGGCGGAATTCGTTTTCAGCGGCCAGATCGAAATCTAAAGCGCCACCGCACAGCTGAGCATGGAACAACCTCAAACCCACCTGCATGGTTCGGGACAGCCGAGAGGTTCGACCGTTGAGGGGATGAGGAGCGGGATTGGGTGACCAAGTGCCTGCTGTGCAGCGAGGGCTACGGGGACATGATCTGCATGATCCCGACGATCGAGAAAATCGCCCGTCAACTGGGCCACGAACTCGATGTCTGGACCAAGCGCTCAGTCGACAAAAAAGACTCCCGCCGGGGGAGCCTTTTCGTTTGAAAGATATTGTGACGAATTACTTCTTCTCTTTCTTACGCTTCATTTCAAAACTGAACGAGGAGAAGTCACCCGCGTTGCCGGAAGCATCAACTTCGAAGATTTGAGCTTCGATGTTGTTCTCATCGATCTTGCGAAAAGCCACGGCCATACTTCGCTTTTCGTCCGTGTCAGACATGCTTGTGACAATAAGCATGGGCATCTCCCCTTTTGGACCCCATTTGCCGGTGCTCTTCTTGCCTTGGCTGTCATACCCGGTTTGCTCGATCTCACCTGTTTTTGGGTTTAACCCTATGAGACTATACGACTCGTTGTCGTTGGTTTTAAGATGGGAAGCCACCACGTGATCCTTCACAACCCATTTGTAGGATAAGGAGAGCGTGTTTCCATCTATGTCAGCCTCCCAAGCTCCCAGCAACCAATCGGTTTGGTTTTCGTTGATTCGATCAGCGAGTGATGCCTGGGCCTGGGCACTGAATGCCATTCCAACGATGGCCAATACGGTCAGTAACTTTTTCATGATAATCTGGTTTATTTGAATTCGGTAACCGACGGGAGACCTTTGGCGCTCCGGTCGGGCCGGGCAAACTGGCTGCTTGGTCGTGGCTGTGCAAGTCAAAACAAGGCCACCGCAGATCTGTGAACCAGGAGAGCGGCGACCTTGACCTTCGCGGGTCGAGTACGAAGGCTCCGCCTCGCCGCGAGGGCCTTATTCAGAATATTCAAGAGACCCGGCGTGGTTCGACCATCAACTCCCGGTGAGTTAGCCACTACCGGCTGCGGCCGTTGGCGCGGATGGCCTCAAGTTTCCTTGTCAGTTTCCCGACCAAGTCCGCTTTAGCCGTGGCCAAGTCGTTGCTCTCTCCCGTGTCGCTTGACAGGTCGAACAGCCGGTACGGCTTGCCAAACGGCTTGCCCTTGGGCACTTCACGTCCACCGGACCCGTTGCCGGCCACCAGCTTCCACTTGCCGCTTCGCAGCGCGAACATGCCACCCGCGCTGTGGTTGATCACTGGCGCACGCGGCTTGGCCCAGTCGCCGCCCCGGAACAGGGGCAGCCAACTGAAGCTGTCCTCCGCTGCGTCGCCCGGCAGCTCGACCCCGGCAATCTCGGCGCAAGTGGCAAACAGATCGACGTGCGCGGTGGTGCGTTCGCATTTCGAGCCGGCTGCGATCACCTCCGGCCAACGAGCAAAAAACGGCACCCGATGACCGGCCTCCCACACGTCCGCCTTGGTGCCGCGCAGGTCGCCGTTGGCGGTGTGATGTGTTTCGTTGTACGCCTGGATCGTCGGGTCGCTGAGGTGATCCTCCTTCTCGTTGGCGCCGCGGCGATACATGAACGAGCCGTTGTCGCTCGTGTAAATCAACAACGTATTTTTCTCGATGCCCGCCTCGCGGATTGCCTTCATCACTTGGCCAACCGTCCAGTCCACCTGCATCACGAAATCGCCGTAAAGGCCGAGCTGCGACTTGCCGATGAAACGCGGATGCGGCTGCACCGGCTTGTGCGGCGCGGACAGTGGTAAGTAGAGGAAAAACGGCTGATCTTTTTTGGCACGTTGCCGGATGACGCCGGTCGCCTTGCGCGTGAGGTCATCGAGGCAGTCATCCATCACCAGGCCGGGCTGGCGCGGGCCTCGCCGCAGAAAACCGGGGAACCTCACCGCAGGCTGGTCGATCGTCGGCAGCTCGATGATCCTGCCATTCTCAATGTACACGTACGGCGGGAAGTCGAGAGACGCCGGGATGATGTGCGAGTAATCAAAGCCGTGTTCGTTCGGCCCGTCAGTGATCGGCTTGGCATAGTCAATCTTTTCGTCGGCACCCTTTTGGAAGCCAAGCCCCAAGTGCCACTTGCCAACGACGCTGGTGTGGTAGCCGCTGGCGCGCAACATGCCGGCGACTGTCAACCTGCCGGGCTCGAGCAGCGGCGCACTGTAGCCATTGAGCACCCCGCGCTTCAGCCGCGAGCGCCAGCAGTACCGACCGGTGAGCGTGCCGTAGCGCGTGGGTGTGCAGACCGCCGATGGCGAGTGGGCATCGGTGAAGGTCATGCCCTGCCTAGCCAAGCGATTGAGATTCGGCGTCGGCACGGTGGAGCGGGAGTTAAGCGCCTGCACATCGCCGTAGCCCATGTCGTCGGCAAGCACGAACACAATATTTGGCTTGGCCGCAGCCAGCGCCTGGCCAAGCGTCACTGCCAAAGCCACAGCGATGACTCCACCGACCAAGCGAACTGAAGCGACTCGATACAGATCGTTTTGTTTCATAAAGACGGAAAGCCTACGGACAGTTGATGGGCTGGCCAAGCCGCTCCTCGATCGGGGATTATTCCCCAATGAGAGCCGCGGGAATTGGGTAATAAAACCCATAAAGCCCCTCTGCTACTCATTATCTAAACGGGCATTAAAGACTTAAACATCTGATTTTGTGTAACTTATAAATATTAGCACAAGGTGGCACGCATTCTGCGTTACGATTGAGCAGTGGCGAGGGGGACTCGTCAATTTAACAAAAACTGAAAGGAAACTGATTATGAAAATAAAAACACTACTGATCGTCGGTGCCATTGGCATCGCGTTGGCAACGCCGGAGTCATTGCAGGCACAGGCGAATCCAAAGCCGCTACCAGGGCCGGTCAAGCCGGATGTTGGAGATGTCAAGGATGACGCCAAGGAGGGTGGCAAGGAACGCCCGAAATTCGATGTCGCAAAAATCAAGGAGCGCCTCAAGG
>Ga0209753_1000847_pt1 | contig 12969 bp, 13 predicted proteins | sample METZYME_3_550m_FD_187550 | JGI IMG/M metagenome (GOLD analysis project Ga0209753, IMG submission 187550) | Marine microbial communities from oxygen minimum zone in mesopelagic equatorial Pacific - METZYME_3_550m (SPAdes) (version 2) | ecosystem: Environmental > Aquatic > Marine > Oceanic... | reverse complement strand
CAATTAAACACATATTTTTATCAAAATGTGATGCCCAAGGTCAGAGTCGAACTGACACGGGGTCACCCCCCACCGGTTATTGAGTCTGGTGCGAGCTGTATTAGTTAGTTGTGATAGTACTTACTAATGTATAGGTCCGCCGGTTCTGTCCCCAGGTATTGTCCGGACAATATTTGATTCCCATTAGAGTCGATTCGGGCCCGTATTGACCGAGACCACTAGGAAACCATTCTGGGTCGCCTTTATTATTGAGAAACGCGCCGAACGACGGCTAAAGGATTTCTTTGAATGTTTTGATGGCATCTATATGCTCTGACGGCGTGTTAAAAGGTCCTCGGGTTGTACCAATAGAAACAGCATCTGCGCCTAGTCGTTCCCACTCAATCACAGCGGTTTTCCATTCTTCGGGCGAACCCATGAGGTCTATTCGACCTTCGATCTTCAAATCATCCGGGTTTCGGCCTGCTTTTTGGGCATAGCCTTTGACGGTGTCTATGAGTTTCTTCGCGGTCTCACCGGCTTCACAGAGTGGGAAATACCCATCTGCAAGCCGGCCTACTCTCTCCAATGCGACATTCGGGCCGGTCGGTTGCCCTGGAGCCCCGGCTCCCATCCAGATTGGTATAGGACGTTGGATAGGCAATGGGTTGATTCCCGCCGCAACGATGTCATGCCATTTGCCATGATAATCGATGGGATTATCTGTCCAGAGTAACCGGAGAACCTCTATCTGTTCTTCAATTCTCCTGCCACGAGTGGTGAAGTCCTCCCCCAAGGCTACGAACTCAACGGGATTCCAACCGACGCCCACTCCCATCCGTAATCTTCCGTCACTGAGTACATCCACTTCTGCAGCTTGTTTGGCTACCAAAACGGTCTGGCGTTGCGGAAGGATTATGATTCCGGTCACGAGTCCTATGGTTTTCGTGAATCCGGCTATGTAGGCCATCAATGTGAACGGCTCTCTGATCACGCTCTCGTGGGTGTAATAGAACTGTGGAACCTCTGGATGTTTTTCGGGATTAGCTCCAACTACGTGGTCGAGTATACGAAGATGGTCGTAACCCAGGTCTTCCGCCACTTGGACAAATTCCCTAACTGCTCCAGAGTCGTGTCCGATGTTAGTCGTTGGGAAAGATACGCCTATATCCATGGTATTACCTCTTGGTCCATCTCGGATGATATCGAATCATGCACCTCTTTAAGGGTGAGTCTGTAGCCAAGCGAGCCGTCGCCTATAATCGTTAACCTTGAGCCTTCCGGTTTCATCCTGAGGCGGGTAGCCAAGGTCTCCAGTTTCCGAACTTAGGACCCAACAATATCGAGCCCTAACCGTTCGTTTCCTCTCGGAGGCAAAGAACCTCCAGCATGAAGCCTTCTGGATCTAGCCAAAAAGTAGCGTAATAATATGGTCGGTACTCCGGAAACAAGCGAGGAGGATGTATTATCTCAGAGCCTAACGCTTCGGCTTTCGCATGAATCTTATGCACTTCGTCCCGAGAGTCAACCATGAAGGCTAAGTGTTGCAGTCCTGGCTGGTGTCGTGAGTATGTCGCTTCTTCCAAAGAAGGATAGAAGAAGAAGGAAGATCCATGTTCATCGCTAATAGGTCGATAAGCAAACTGATCGGCAGCCGAGATATGTAGTTCGTAACCCAAAAAAGGCATGAACTCATCGTAATAAGATTTGGCTCGTACAAGGTCTCGCACATTGACACCGATGTGTCTGAGCATAATGCGCTTCTCCCAAAGAAAGTTGATAAAAGGCTCTTCTTACTAACACGGCTATGATACCAGCACGGCACCTTCTGGCTGGAAGATGAATTCCGTTCTGTAGCCATAGCTACCAACGCATAATCTTCCCGATGTTCGTTCAGTGGTAAGTAGCTTCGGAATGCCGGCTGGAGCCGGACCTTAGAACGAGGTTCCAGGGCACCTGGGCAGGTTGCCTGGGCGGAGCGATGGAGGAAGGACCGTATCTAGGTCTAATACAGATAGCCGGGTTCGGCGATATGGAGATCATCGCACGCCACGTCCTCAGCCCTGAGGAACTCCAGAGGATAGCGCATTGCCCCGGAAGCGACTTTACGCTCTCTCATTTGCCGGAAGATCTGGCCGCCGTGGTGGCCGAAGCCCTGAGCATCCAGTTCAGGGCCATCAGGTGAGTCGTGTTGAATATCCCAGCTGAGAATTCCGTGTCAAAATTGCAGACGTCTTAGCGCCAGCCGAGGCCCGAGGTCATGCCCCGCAGGTAATTGATCTGGCCTACATGTTCCGTGGAGTCTCCGATTACCCCGGCCAGAACCCTCCACCCAGGCCGAGGTTCGCCGGGTAGGCCTTTTACCGGCTCCTCCAATTGCTCCGCTGTGAGCTTCAATATTCGGTCGACAATCGTACGGTGGGCGGCATCGGCATAGGACAGCACTAGGTCCCGGTCCGCCCGGAAACCGGCCACCTGTTCCGGCGTATCTCCTAATCCGGTCCGTTCCTCTGGAATGCCGAAACGTTGTGACCACCCTTCGCTGGTCCAGACTTGGGTCTCTCCCGATACGATAGCGCTGGTCCGGTCTCGCCAGCGACTTAGATGCCAGACCAGCCAGGCGATCGAATTGCTGTCGGCCGTGGGTTGGTAGTAGAACTGTTCGTCGGTAATACCGTCCCGTAGCCTTTCGATCCAGAGGTAGGAAGCATCAAGGCGATCTACTATGAACCGGTTCAGGTCGATATGTTCGGTAGTCATACTTCTCCTGTGCGAGGACTGGTATCGGTGAGTCCGACCCGACGCCATTTCGGACCTGGAGCCGAGAGCCGATGTTCTCCATGGCTCAAGAGTCCTCAGGCCGTCAACGTGCGAGGAATTCTAGGATCCGCGGATTAACTTCGCCTGGTTTCTCTTGGTGCATGAAGTGTCCTGTTCCGGTGATTATCACCTTTTCAAGGCCGCCTGTGAAGAATCGGTCCATGGATCCACTTTCGAAGGCATCGATCCTTTTTGGGCGGTCGCTCGTGCCGTGTAATGCCAACGTTGGAACCGTGATCGGGCCAGCGGTTATTCGTTTTTGTGCATCCTCAAGTGAAGGGTCCTGGAGCGCTTGGTTATACGTAGCCCGGTAATAGCCGAGGGCAGCCTCAACCACCCCGGGTTTTCGGAAAGTCTCCTTGATGCTCTGGATGTACTCCTCGGGTATGTCCCATTCGGGAGCTGCATCCCTCCACCACGCTTCGATGAACGCGAAGTCATTGTAGGTCAGCGTGGCTTCCGCCGCGGGGAGTTGGAAATAGTAAGAGTGCCACGTCCCTTTCAAGAACTGAAAATCCATCCGCAAATCTTCGTCGGCTCGACCTGACGCTATGGTCACCAGTTTAGTGACCTTCTCAGGCCCTAGGACCGCCGCTCCACTGACAGCGGTTGCTCCCCAATCATTTCCTATCAGATAGGCCTGGTCAAAGCCCAGCGCACCTATCAATGCCAGCACATCTTGGCTCAATAGGGCGGTCTGGTAGCGGCCGTCTTTCGGCGCCTCGGTTGGCGCATACCCCCTCATAAACGGGGCGACGCCCCGAAAACCAGCTTTGGCGAGGTCCGGTAATAGATGCCGGAAGGAATACGCGTGGTCTGGGAACCCGTGCATGCACAATGCCAAGGGGCCTTCACCCATTTCCAGGTAGTGAAAGTTGATGCCGTTAGCTTGTACAGACCCGTATGTCAAATCTGGCATGGTCCTCCTGGTCTTATATTGTGTTCACTTTGGTGGCTATCTGATGGCCGGTAGGCTTTGAATGAGGTGTCGTGGCCCGGTTGGGCAAAGGCATTGTAATTTCCAGCTACGGCGACGCCAAGGGGTCGACGTGACCGAGTCGTACACCGAGGAAGGCTGCTATACGCGGGATAAGGTTCCACGACCTACGACATACCCACTCCACTTTGTTTATGAAACAAGAGGCCAATCCCAAAGTGGTCCAAGAACGACTAGGTCACAGCAGTATATCAGTGACCTCCGAGGTTTATTCTCACGTAATTCCGCAGATGCAGGAACTGGCGGCCAAGCGTTTGATGAGGCCTTAAGAATCCCCGTATACTCTTGATCAATCGATCACGAATCTCGGTTTCACATACCGACTCGCCCGCTAGTTAATCCAAATGTGGGTACGGGGGATACAGATCATGACGATGGCAAGCAATCCGTTAGATCCTTTACATGATTGAAATATCTCCATACTTACATGTTCAGGATATCGCTCTTCGAGTTTTACGCGATATCGTACCCTTCATCAAATCTGGGAATAGGGAGTGCAGTGTTGCGGATGTATGCACTCAGCTATTAAAGGAATATGGCGCCAAAGATTGCTGGTATCACGATGTTCCTGCTCTGGTTCTAGTGGGCGAACGCACTACTGTTTCAGTATCAGGTACGGATTACCAGCCGTCGGATGTCGCTATAGGCACCAATGATTTGGTCACCATTGATCTCAGTCCAATGGTCAACGGTTTTTGGGGCGATTGTGCCCGTTCCTACATCGTAGAATCCGGCAGTGCCAGACCACCTGAAAAAAGTTCCTCCTTATATTATGGGATACGTGCTGAGAGAGAACTTCACGCTCTTATGAAAGAAATAGCTACGCCTGAAACCAGCATGCATGAACTCTATAGTCTCATCAACCAGTCCATAGAAACCATGGGATACAAGAACCTCGATTTTCACGGCAATCTTGGTCATAGCATCGAAAAACGTTTGGAAGACCGGCGATACATTGAAGCAAACAACTTGACAATGCTTGGTGATTGCAATCTGTTCACTTTCGAACCTCACATATGCCGTACCAATGACACGTGGGGATTCAAAATGGAGAATATTTATTATTTTGAGAATGATAAGGCCACTCCTCTTGGGTCTCCCCAATTGTTGGAGGCAATCTCATAGTTTGCTACTTTCCTTTAGCCTGAGAGTACCTCGCCCTCTAGATTTCCCGGCGTGGGGTGTCTCTGAAACAAGAAAATCCGCCTCCTTAGGATGAACCATCGGTGAAACAACTTATTGTAGGTCTATTCATAGCCATTGTTGTACTTGGATTGATGGCGTGTGGCACTGACTCCAAGGGCCGCATAGGCGAAGACGGGATTGGACACGAAGACTCTGGGGTGATGAAAGCAGCAGCAAAACAGCTTGGCGTTAGCGTTGAAGTATTGCGCGATGCCCTTGGGCCACCACCACCAGATATTAGAGTCGCGGCCCAAAAGCTAGGCGTTAGCGAGTCACAGTTAAACCAGGCCCTAGGGAGACCTCCTGAAGGTCCCGATAGAGAAAGACCAGCCCCGGGCGGGCCTCCTCCTAAAGGCCCCGATAGAGAAAGACCAGCCCCGGGCGGGCCTCCTCCTAAAGGTCCCGATAGAGAAAGACCAGCCCCGGGTGGGCCTCCTCCTAAAGGTCCCGATAAGGGAGGTAGGATGGAAGATAGGTATGCTTGTGTAATCGGCCCTAATGGTTATTGTATTTTTACCGGAAGTCCTCACGAAACCGGGTTAAAACAGGGCACTGATGAAGTCTTAGATCGCGACGGGAATTTCCTCTATTCCGTGAACGAAGCAGTGGCCGCGAGTTCTTCGGGCGAAATACTAAAGGCCACAGGGAGACCTGCCTTTGACGGGGACGATCTTATAGAGTCCTCTCAGGACGGAATGACGGGTGATGAGAAAGCCTTTCACAAGGTGATGGCCATAATGTTTCCGATTCGAAATGCCCTCATGTACGACATCGCAACCGTAACTCAATCTGAATGGGACGAACTAGTAAACGACCTTGCGGAAAGGGCAATTAAAGAGACAACGTACACTGATGGAGTCACGCCTAGAGACAATTATTATGGAAGACAAGGTGTTTTCGGCCTGGCCAAGAATCCAGAGGGTAAAGACATCCACCACGAGGTGATGAGGTTCCTCGAAGAAGCAGGTCTTTATCTCCTCTGTCATGTGACGAGTGACGAATTCAATCACATACTCAAAGACACGCATCCCGAAGGACATGACCCTTGTGAAGACGCGAGAATCATAACGAAAATACCGTTTTGAGTCCCATGACAGCAACTACCCTCTCTGATGCAAAGATGTCGACGCATCCGACGCTATTGAGGGGACTCGTGTAGTTTCTGCTGCTGTTTCCTTTAACCATCGTGGTCCGATGTTTTCAATTGGGTGTCGAAAAGTGGTGCCCAAGGTCAGAGTCGAACTGACACGGGTCACCGCCTCCGGTTATTGAGTCTGGTGCGAGCTATATTAGTTAGTCGTGATAGTACTTACTAATGTATGGGTCCGCCGGTTCTGTCCCCAGGTACCGTCCGGACAATATTTGATTCCCATCAGCGAAACCGCTCTTCATGGCTCCAATGAATTTGAGCTGGCTTCATCAAGGGTGTCGCCAGGCGGGCCAAAGCCCCGGAGAGATCACGGAGTGCATGAGCGACCGTCGGGGCCATGTTTTGAGTTCGACTCTCCCCCGTTTCCACCAGGCACACGATCCAGACGCATCAGCCTCATCTCGAGCCTGGGGCGTCTGGTTTATTAGGGCAATTCCACTGCCTTCGCAGGTGGTGGCGATTTCGAATAACAGCCGGAAGGCCGGCTTGAGGCGGATGGTCACAATTGCCTTCTCATCAACGGTGCCAACGTAGAACTCGTCAAGCATCGCCATCAGTAGGTTCCGCCTTTCGGCCAGGTCCACTTCCACCCACAAAACGAGGAGGTTCTCCAACAGCTTGCCATCCAGAGCGCGTTTCTCGCGGCGGTAATCCTCTAGATAAATACCAAGTGATGGTTATATTTCGGTTTTGTCATACTTCATAGTTTTATGGCGGCTCCGGTTGCCGTCGGGTCTTTTCTGCTGTCTGCACACTCCATTTACTCCGCTTCCAATGCGCGTTGAAAATCAGACCATTCAGGCGGCGTGGTGACGCCGTCCCAATGGTCGAAGTGCAGCAAGTCACTGAGGGGCATGCGGTCGCGCCACCCTTCCGTCTGCAACAACGGTTGGCTGAGGAATTCCACCGGATAGCCAAGACAGAGATAAGCCACCGGTATCACGTGGGGCGGGATGCCGAGGATTTTCCTTAGCTGAGGCAGTTTGAGCACACTGACCCAGCCCACGCCGATACCTTCTGAGCGGGCTGCCAGCCACAAATTTTGGACCGCGCAGCAAGTAGAGTACGCATCGGTTTCCCTTATGGAGTTGCGCCCAAGCACCTCTTCGGCTCTGGTCGGGTCGCAGGTGATACATAGGTTGACCGGCGATTCCAGGATGCCTTCCAACTTCAGGGACAGGTAATGGGAACGGCGCGGCTCGTCGTAGTAGCAGGCCGCCGCTTGGCGCTCCCTCTCGAATAGTTCCTTGACCTGATTACGCACGTCCAGACTACGAATCAGCATGAAGTCCCAGGGTTGCATGAATCCGACGGAAGGCCCCTGGTGGCCCGCTTTTATTAGCCGGGCTAGCACCGGGTCTGGAATCGGGTCACCGCGAAAGTGCCGTACATCACGCCGGGCATAGATTGCCCGGTAGATCGCTTGGCGTTGCTCCAAAGGGAAAACATCCGGTGTTAGGGGCGATTCGGGTGTGGATGTCATAGACATATTCTCCGGCAAGCAGCGTTGGAACGTAAAAAAGGCCCCCGTCTTTCTTCGGACGCGGGCCTATCACGACATATAGTACCCGCTCAATCCTCGAAGCGGTTAACCCTGTGCGGCAGGTCTCCTGACTGATGGGTTGTCACCCTCCAGCGCCTTCCCGCCGGATGAAGGGCAGTGGCTGCGCTTGCGCTTGCTGGAAGGATTCCCAATTACAGTGGCGGGCCCGTGCCGGAGTCTCACCGGCTTCCCTATTCTCCCCGATAAATCGGAGCACCGCACGCTATTCTGTTTCCGCTAACGAGAATATGGGAAACATGGGCCTAAGTCAATGGAGCCCGGACGGCCCAATTCCCCAGCAGTTTCGGGTGGCATCGGCTCCCGGCTATTGAAGCAGGTAAAGTCGGCTTCAATCGCTTATCAATAAAGCACTATCATGTTTTATCTTGCCGTGATGACCCCGGTTGCCGTTGGCCCGGCAGCCTACTCCGAGGGCGGGTGCTGGTGACGGTGTCGGAGTCCCTGCTAATCTTGGCGAGATTCCGGCGGCGCCTGTCGGTAGGATGGTGAGAACTACGGCTTTTTGGCGAACAAGAAAAGTACCCCGCTTAAAGACCCGATTGCCCCTAGAATGAGGAATGCCAGGGTATAGTTCCCACGGGCGTCGAACATGGCGGCGGCGAAAAGCGGTGCTATCAGCATGAAGATGTAAAGCGGCGCCATGGAAATCCCCGTGATGGTGGCGTAGGCGCCCTTGCCAAAGTAGTCTCCCCTTATGGCTGTGGTTAACGGGACGCGCCCGCCAAAGCCCGCGCCGTAGACGACTGCGAACAGCACGGCCATGGTCAGGTTGTCAACGAAGGCCGCCATAAGGAACCCAACCGCCTGCAAGGTCGTGAAACCGAAGATGGCCAGGTTCTTAGGCACCCGGTCACCAACGTAACCTCCGATCAGCTGGAAAACCGCTCCCACCGCCATCAGCACAGACCAGACGTAGGCGGCGGTTTGTAGGGACAGGCCTTGGTCGGTCAGCATGGGCACCATGTGGACCGTCAAGGTGGCGATGAGCATCGACGACAGGGCGTGGCCGAAGGTTATGAACCAGAAAGCGCTGGTGCGTATAGCCTGCCGTGCGGTGAACTCTGGCCCGTCGTCCAAACTGTCCGGATCAATTGAGACTCCTTTCTCAAGGAGTTCTGGGGCTTTCAATGGAAGAGCCCCATCTGGCCGTTCACCGTAGTTTTCTGGGCGCTCGCGTATTAATCGGGACAGAGGCCATCCTGCGGCGAGAAACACGATCCCAATCCACATCGCCGTGGCGCTCCATCCGTGCTGAGCAGGGTTCACCGCCCAAGCTAACGCGGGCACCAACAGCAGTCCGCCCAGAAATGAGCCTTCGCCTGCCACCGCCATGGCTTGGCCCTTCATGCGGTTAAACCAACGGTTTATTACTGCCATCATGGGCAGCCAGGTGCCCGCTGCCGTCCCCAGCATGATGAGCGAGTAGGAGACGTAGAAGGTCACTATATGGGTTGTCTGGCTGAATAGGATGAACCCCAAACCAGTAATCGAAAACCCGATGAATACCATACGCCGCGGGCCTAGCTTGTCGATCAAGTAGCCCATGAGAGGACCGATCAAGCTGCCTTCAAGCTGAGCCATGGAAAAGGCGCCCGTTAGTTGGGTACGGCTCCAACCAAAGTGCATTTCCAAGGCCTTGACCCACACGCCCACCCCGTTCCACACGGGCCCGCCGGCCATCGCTGTCACCAATAACGTAAGACCGACTAACTTCCAGCCATAAAACAGCCCTAGCATTCGGGCCGCAGCACTGGGCTTAGTGTCGGGTTGGGTCATCTTATTTGAAAGGACGCTTTGACCGGATGCCTGGCAATTTTCGCCATATTCATGAAGAGGTTGACTTTGCTATCCCATCATGCCCCGTTGTAGCTCCGGATTCAATCTCAAAACTGTAAACTGGTAACGAATATGTCGTGCCACCGGGTAAAAGAGAAAATGCAAAGAGAGCCAGGATAGGGAAATTGCAATTAGAATTGCCGCTATTAGGGTTTCGAAAGGATATTACTTGGGATGTCGTGTGATGGAGTAAAACGACCAGAGTCGGACTCAAAAACCGGTTTGGGGGTGACCCCGTGTTAGTTCGACTCTGACCTTCGGCACCACTCATTTTAGGCGCGTAATAGGCCTCTAGACCGAAATCTAGAGGCCTTCTTTATTGCCTACCAACCGGAAAAGTGTCCGAGCTTTTTTCGGCTACGCGCGCTTCAGCAGATTGCCGTAGACAATCCGATACCTTGAAATGGTGCGATAAGCGGCTCAATGAGAGTCTTAGCCACTTAAATACATTCGGATGATCTGGATATTCTTCGGGCTTTTCTAGTTTCTTATACGGAACCGCCATTAAAAAAAACCCCGATTCGGTAAATATTCTTCTTCGCTGTCAGTGATGTCTATCGGCGGACCATACTAGTTCGCCATTTCGGCTGGGATGAGATATTCCGTGTGGGGTCTGCCGAATTCATCGATTATGGTGGATCCTTCATCGACTTCTGGAACATTGGACCTATATCTGCTGAAGTGTGGCAAGGAACTGCGCCCCCATAACCCCATACGGACAGTGGTGTCCAGTTGCTGGACGACTTTATCTGGGATTTCTAACAAGAGCAGTCTGCCTTCATCGCCATCCAACGGAACGTCGTTAAACCGAACGGCTTTGATTTCCGGAATCTGGCCGAAAAACCCGTGATTTGTTCCTGTCGGGTCGGTTCTATCCTTGAAGCCGTCTCTCAAAATCGACGTCGCGGCTTCCTTGTGTGTTCGGTGGAACAATCTCATTGAGTGCCTCCACTTGGTTAACGTTGATGGTAATCACCAAATCGTTGTCCAGCAACACATGATGGCAGGGCGTATGGTCTATAGGGAAGTCGACGCTCCGCTGGAACACATTCGAGTCCACGGTGCCGGTCGCGCCTTTATGCTTGCCGGAGATAATCTGCACCCGGTCGCCGCGGCTGAATCGATAGTGGAAACCCATGCCCTGGAACATATGGGATTGACATGGGCTGGCGCAAGAAAAGCCTGTCAGCTCGCAAAATGCTGACGCCTGTAGATGCTCTTTCACAACTGCTATCGCTTCTTTTTTGGAATACATGGGGCTAGGGGGCGTTGGCGTAGCGGTAGGCGTCACCGTACAGGCCAACGCCATCAGCGGTAACCCTTGAGGAAAGGCGAACCGGGCAGGGTGGGTTCCCGCCGCCGGGAGATGCAACACGTGCATGGGCGCGGGCGATGATTCGCTGCATATCATAAAGGAGGTTATTCTTGTGGTGAGCATCCAGGCAATTAAAGGAGGACTACTTATGGCAGGTGAGAAACAAACCGTCGAGATCGAACTTAACAACGATCATGTAACCTTTATGCGGATCATGAAGGACGATTACAACATTCCCACTGAAAGTAAGGTCATGCGAATCATCATGGACTACCTACAAGAAAATAATGATGTACATGACACCGTATTTAAACAAACCCGATGCCTACGTTGCGAATAGATTGTCCAAAAAGCCTCCAAACTGAAACTCTGAAGGCTTTTTGCCGACTGTTAACGGAGGAGTATTTCGAGGATACAAGAAATACTAGATAGCTATATTGGGCGCTATCGCTTGTCAGACTGATCTCCCAAAATTACTTGGAGAGTGACGTTAGGTGGCTGAAGTAGGCAAACGAGATTAACATTTGGGCATATGCCAGCTGCCGACCAACAAGGAGGTTGTATGAAAGCTATTGTCATGAGACGGTTCGGTGGTCCGGAGGTGATGGGCTGGGAGGATATCCCCACACCCACGCCTGGCCCTGGAGAAGTTCTGGTCAAGGTCCGCGCGGTCTCGGTAAACCGTACCCTAGACTTAGACGTCCGCGCTGGATTAGGCAATTACGGCACAATCCTGCCTCACATCTTGGGGGTTGATCCTTCGGGAGAAGTGATAGAAGTCGGTTCTGGCGTCGCTCGACTAAGGGTTGGCCAGCGGGTGGTGGCCTACGGTGGTGTTCGTTGTGGCGGGTGCGAGCAGTGCATGCGACACGACTACCTACAATGCGTTCAGCCACGGATGCTAGGGGTTCAATCTTGGGGAGGATACGCCGAATATCTCTGCCTTCCCTCCTGCAACTGGGTCTCCATCCCCGATACCCTGCTTTTCCCCGAGGCCACGTTGGTGGCGAGGCACTTTCCTCTGGCCTTTGGAGAAGCACGCCTGGCCGGCATTAAAGAAGGCGAGTGGGCATTGGTTATGGGCGCTGCTGGGGGCCTCGGTAGCTGCATCGTTCAGGTACTCAAGACTATGCAAGTACAGGTCATCGCTGCTGCTGGAAGCGATGACCGGGTGGAAACAGCCCTTTCTTTGGGGGCTGATCGCGGAGTGAACTACCGGAGGCAGGACCTCGAGGGAGAGGTTGCCGGTCTCACAGAAGGCCGTGGTGTTGCCGCCGTCTTCGAGAACGTCGGTGATCCTACTATGTGGGGGACAGCATTTAAAAGCCTGGCCAGAGGAGGTAGATTGGTGACGGTCGGTTCCCATGGCGGAGGCATGGTGACCCTGGATTTACGTCGGTTGTACCAAAACCGTCTCCAGGTTATTAGCGGTCTGGGAGGCGAACGGATGGAGGACTTGGAACGGTCGTTACAAATGGCAGCCCAGGGCGAGCTACGCCTCTTGATACACCGGGTGATGCCACTCCGAGAAGCCGAGGAAGCCCATCGTTTGGTAGAAAAGAACGAATCTGTGGGTAAGGTGGTACTAGACCCGACTCTGTGATAGTGATCAGGCGATGGCCGAAAAATAATTGAGTACAAGGGAAGAGCCCCGTGTTGGTGACAAAGAAAGAGGCGCCCGGGCTCGATCGAGCCAGAAAGCGCCTCTTTTAGTGGCTTGGTGGAGACGGGGGAGAACCTGACGGCCCAGGCATACAAGTGTCGTCCCTGTCAGTTCTTTGATGTCTGAGATAGCCGGTGGTCCTCCTACATTTGAACTCGCTTCAGAAAGATACAGACAAGGAAAGTGCCCTTGTTGTGGAAAGGCCAGAGGCGAACCTAGGGGCTTAGAGTATCGCCCAAAGGCAAACGACCTCTATTGCCATACCTGTAAAAAGCAGTGGCCCTTGGAATTGGACTTAAACGACCTGCGACGCGAAATCACCCTCGCCGCATCGTCTGCACCTAATTCATGCGGGCGTGAGGTCTTTTACGAAGCCCCGCACCGCAATATAGTTGAGTTCCAGACAGAGATCAGAGGGTTGAGGCGATTTCTTAAGCGCATCGTGTTGAGGCGGTGAACG
>Ga0209753_1000841_pt1 | contig 13006 bp, 9 predicted proteins | sample METZYME_3_550m_FD_187550 | JGI IMG/M metagenome (GOLD analysis project Ga0209753, IMG submission 187550) | Marine microbial communities from oxygen minimum zone in mesopelagic equatorial Pacific - METZYME_3_550m (SPAdes) (version 2) | ecosystem: Environmental > Aquatic > Marine > Oceanic | place... | reverse complement strand
ACGGTATAATACATTTGGACTTGGTGATTGGCTGAAAACTGAATACCCCAGTTCTAAGGTAATATCAATCGGCGGAAAGGATCGGGCAGCATGCTTATTAGGTGGAAAACAGCCCGATCTTCCACTGTATTACAATAGGGCAGGAAGTTTTATATCATCTGACTATTATGTAAATGAACTCCCGGATTGGGCTACCCTGTTCAATCAGAATCTGAAAGCAGGGTCGTATAAGGATTCTGTTTGGGTTAAATCACTCTCCGATAATTTATATTTAGAGTATGCGCGTGAAGATCATTACCCGGGAGAGGTGGATGGTTATTTAATGGAAAAATATTCACCTGTTTTTCCCATTGGGATCGATGCCAGTGTTGATCCAACTGCAGCGTTCATGGGCTTTCCATGGTTTGAACGGGAAGTACTGAACCTGGCAAAGGAAGCCATTAATGGAGAAGCCTTAGGTAAGGGTGACCATCCGGATTTATTATTCATTGGTTTCTCAGCCATGGATTGGATGATCCATGATTATGGACCTCACTCTCAAGAAGTAATGGATGCATGTATAAAACTGGATCGTTATATGGGAAATTTTATGGAGTTCGTGGATAAAACTCTAGGGCTTGAGAATGTTATGTTTGTCCTTACAGCAGACCACGGAGGGTTACCTCTGCCTGAGTATTTGGTTGAAAAAGGCGGCTCGGGAGGACGTATCAATCAAAAACATCTGGCAGAAGCAATTGAATGGATCGATGAAGAATGTGAAGAACGATTTGGAAAGAAGTTATACCACCGTGAAGGTGGCAATTTCTATTTGAACCATGAGAGATTGAAAAAGGCCAACCTGAAACCCGAGCGTATTTATGAAATAGTTGAGAAATATCTTACCAATGTTGATGGGGTGGAAAAAGTCATTATCAAAGATGATGTATTAAACAGTACGCAACAAGACAAGATGACGCTTCGCATAAAAAAAATGATCCACCCTGAAAAAAGTCCAGAAATTTTTCCTCTTGTAACCCCTGGTTTTCTATACAGAAATCCCTACGGCACATCGCACGGTTCACCCTATGATTACGATACACACGTGCCCCTTATTTTTGCCCGCAGCCATTTTAAATCCCAAGAAGACACATCCCCAAGGGCGACCGTAGATATTGCCCCCACAATCGCAAAATATTTGGACGTGAATATCCCGGAATATTGCGATGGCAGTCCCATTGATCTGTAACGTGTTATCCTTAGAGAACCTGACCAAACAATACGAAGGTGTCCGTGCCGTGGATGGTGTTTCATTCAGGGTAGAGCAGGGCGATATTTATGGTTTTTTAGGGCCGAATGGTGCGGGAAAAACAACCACCATTCGAATGATCATGGGTATTATTCATCCAGATTCCGGGGTTATAAACCTTAATGGAAGTGATATTAATGAACTCAGCAGAGAGAATCTGGGGTATTTACCGGAAGACCGGGGTCTGTACCAGAAACAGAAGCTGGAAGAGACCATACACTATTTTGGGATTCTCCGAGGACTGGATAAAGAAGAAGCACGGTCCCGGGTTTCCATGTGGCTGGAGCGTTTCAGCCTGATCGACCAGGGCAACCGAAAGATTGAAGAACTTTCTAAAGGAAATCAGCAAAAAATCCAGTTCATCCTGGCTCTTTTACACGACCCGGGATTGCTGATCCTGGATGAACCGTTCACTGGACTGGATCCCTTGAACCAGTTGCTTCTCAAAGAAATCATCCAAGAAAAACGGGATGAAGGGAAAACCATTGTTTTTTCCACCCACCAGATGGAACAGGTGGAGCGACTGTGTACCAATATCTGCCTGATCAATAAGGGTAAAATTGTTGTTGAAGGAGTCCTGGATGATATTCGAAAAACACATACCAGCGATGCAGTTGAAGTTCGCTATTCTGGTACACTGGAAAATGATAAGGTACGGTCGTTTTTCACTGAAGTTGAAATAAAGGAAACCACCCTATCCGGTATATTAAAGCAGAAACCGGATAGATTTTTAAGCTGGGTGAATAGCCAGGTGACTGTGGAGTCTTTCCAGGTAAAGGTGCCGTCCCTGGAACAGATTTTTATTGAAGAAGTGAAAAAAACGTCATGAACCAGATCTGGAAAATCATGAAATGGGAGTTCATGAACCGGGTGAAAACAAAATTATTTTTGATCACCACATTTGCCCTGCCATTTTTTATGGCCGGAATCATGTATCTACCCACCATTCTCATGGATATGGAACCGGAAGATGTCACGGAGATTGGCTTGGTCTATGATGATGGACTGAATGACCTTTTGGAGCGATTTCAAACCCAGGTCAATGGTGCCTTTAGGCTCCAGGATGGGAACTCCCAGTTCCAGTTCAGCCGTTTTGATGAAGAACAGGAAGCGCTGGACAGCGTCCTCAGTAAAGGCATCGGAGGATACATCTTTATCCCGAGTTCTGTTTTGGATACGGGACAGGTCAGTTATTATAGCCTTTCCTTAAGCAATATAAAGATATACTCCAATTTAAGAAGAACATTGAACCAGGTGGTCATAGAACAGCGTATGCTGGATCAGAACATTGATGTGTCCCTGGTGGGTCAATTGAGCAGAAGAATCGATTTTGAAACTTTTGAGCTGGATGAAATGGGTGAAGCATCGGAGGGAGATGGATTATCCAGTTTCCTGGTTCCTTATTTGTTCCTAATGATCTTATTTATGACTGTTTTCATGAGCGGGCAACTGTTGCTGCGTTCGGTCATGGAAGAACGGACCAGTCGAACAATAGAGATCCTTTTATCATCCGTTACACCGGATGAACTGATGCGTGGAAAAATACTTGGACTGGGTGCATTGGGAATGACTCAAATGATATTTTATTTAGCTGTTGGTTTATCTGCTACTTATTATAAAGGATGGGCTGCCATTGAATTTTCACAGATTCCCATTTTTTTAATTTATTTTGTTACAGGATATCTGTTTTATGCAGCTATTTTTGCGGCCATGGGTACCTTCTTTACATCGGAACAGGAGGCCCAGCAATCCAGCGGGGTTATCAGCATCATTGCTGTGCTTCCCATCGCCTTTGCATCTTATTTCATTACCAACCCCGGTTCTGCTTTTACCATTGGAAGTTCTTATATTCCGCCCTTGACGCCCTTCATGATGATTATTCGACTGGGAACCGGTTCTGTCGATTTTCCAGAGATCATTTACACAACTCTTTTGATGGTTCTATCCTGCTGGGTGCTGTTGAAATTATCAGGGAAAATATTCCGTACTGCCGTATTATTATACGGGAAAAAAGTAACCGTTAAAGAAGTCATGAAATGGATTCGCGCCTGATTGATTTTTACATAATCTATTTCCTGCTTAAGTTCCATCTTTCATGACAGCACTACTTACGTATTTTCTAATTGCGCTTCTGGTATCATTTCTATGTTCGCTGCTTGAATCTGTGTTATTAAGTATCTCCATTGCTCACGTGTCTGTGATGGAAAAGAAGGGAGGTAGGTCAGGCATAATCTTGGCAGAACTCAAAGAGAATATCAACCGCCCCCTGGCCGCCATATTGACAGTGAATACCCTTGCGAATACAGTAGGCGCAGTCGGTGTAGGGGCACAAACCCATAGGATTTACGGTAATGAGTGGGTGGCCCTGGCTTCAGGTATTCTTACACTTTCAATCCTGATCTTTTCTGAGATCATTCCCAAAACCATCGGTGCAATATACAGTAAATCGCTGGCTTCATTCGCTGCGTTTACCATCCGGGGGCTCATGGTTGTTGCCTGGCCTTTTGTGATTTTATCTGAAAAAATGTCTGGACTGATGGACAGGGGTGAAAACGGAGGTGAGTCAAAGGCATCCCGTCAAGAATTACTGGCCATGGCGGAGATCAGTGAAGATGAAGGCTCCATTGATGAGCAGGAAGGTGATATCATTGAGAACCTGATTAAACTGGATGATATGCCGGTAGAAGATATCATGACACCTAGATCTGTTGTGTTTGCTCTGAGAAGTAGTGACACTGTAGGTGAAGTGGTAGAAAAACACTCACCCATAGCCTTTTCCAGGATTCCCGTTTTTGAAGCCGATTTGGATCATATTGTAGGTATCGTAAACAGGTATACCCTGGTGAATAAGCAGGCGGAAGACCAGTTTCATATCACAATGAAAGATTTGATGAAGCCCATCCACTTTGTGATAGAAAGAACATCCGTCTCTGATGTGTTAGACCAATTTGTAAAGCGTAGACAGCAAATGTTTTTTGTTACCGATGATTTTGGGACTACAACCGGTTTGATCACACTGGAAGACGCCATCGAAACCTTACTAGGTGTGGAGATCGTTGATGAGCACGACCACGTAGTGGATATGAGGAAACTTGCAACAGCAAAGTTGAAGGAAAAACGCCAAACAAAAAACAAGAATTAGCACTGGTCTTATTCGTTGGGTTTGGAAAATTTGCTTGATAAATTTCCCGGCTCAATTCTCAGGAGAATTATTAAGAAATGGTAAAAAAACAAAAAAGTTTTGCTGACAAAGCCGCAGGGAAAAAAAAGACTGAATCGGTATATGTCAAATATGTGAAAAGCGTACAATCTGAAAAGACAGGGAGCTGGCGTTTTAATGAACAGATGTTACGTTTGAATAAAGGGGAGCAACTGGATGCTGCTTTAAAGCGTATGGATGAAGTTGCAAACCTCATTGATATTGACCTATCTGAGTTTGTGAAATCCGATGACCCTAAAGAGAATGAAAGCCTAGAAGCTGCAGCAGAAACCATTACGGAGAGTGTAATACCTGAAGCAGGTGAAACTCCTGAAGATGTCAGTGCTTCAGAAGAACCTGCAGAGCAGGTGGAGATAGCAGATAATAATCCATCTGAGCCTGACGCAGTCGAAGAAAGAACAGATGAAGGATCGCAGGATGTGGTCAAAGAAACAGATACAGATGAACCTGTGGGTGAAGAGAGTGCCGAAGTTCCGGATTTGCCTGAGATGAGTGAGGAAAATGGGAGTTCAGAAGAAGAGTAAATAGAGACCGACTCAAATAATCTTTCCTGGAGAGGTGGCCGAGTGGCTGAAGGCGCACGCTTGGAAAGCGTGTTTACGTTTACGCGTAACGTGGGTTCGAATCCCACTCTCTCCGCAAAATAATTTTCACCCGGAGGGGTGGCAGAGTCTGGCTGAATGCACTGGTCTTGAAAACCAGCAAGGGTTTACGCCCTTCGGGGGTTCGAATCCCTCCCCCTCCGCAATGATGTAACTTTGATATGATATTATTAAAAAAAGCCTCTTGAAGAGGCTTTTTTGCTTTTAGAACGAAAAGTAATTTCAATCCTGCAATTGAAACTATACACTATCTATTTATGAACCCTCGCGTCAGGTTTGCCCCGAGTCCAACCGGCCAGTTGCATCTTGGCGGAGCCAGAACCGCCTTATCCAACTTCTTGTTTGCGAAAAATCAGGGTGGACAATTCCTGGTACGAATTGAAGATACAGATCTGGAACGGTCAAAACAGGAACACACGGACCAGATCTGTGATTCTTTATCCTGGCTTGGGCTGAACTGGGACGATGAATTGGTATACCAGTCTTCTCGAACCGATGTTTATCAAGAATCACTGGCTCTGCTTCTTGATTCTGGGAAGGCCTACCGATGCTTTGCATCTAAAAAAGAATTAGAAAAAGTTCGTGAAGAAACGGGTTCCTATCAGTATACAGGGATCTGGCGCAACAGGAGTAATTCGGAGATTGAAAAAGAACTGGGCAAGGGTACGGCTTTCACAATTCGTTTAAGAACGCCGGACACAGATAATACACGATTTAAAGATATTATTTATGGGGAGATTTCTGTTTCCAATTCTGAAATAGATGATTTTATTGTTGCCCGATCAAATGGAAGCCCGGTCTACAACTTCACAAATGTCGTTGACGACCATGGTATGGGAATTACTCATGTGATCAGGGGAGATGATCATATTTCCAACACACCGAAACAGCTCCTCATATATCAAGCTCTGGGCTGGGACATACCTGAGTTTGCTCACCTGCCTATGATACTGGGACAGGACAAAAAAAGGCTAAGTAAGCGCCATGGAGCAACAGGTGTACAAATATATCGGGATGAGGGCTATCAGCCTGAGGCACTTCTGAATTACCTGGCACTCCTTGGCTGGAACCCGGGCACTGAAGAAGAGATCCTGACCCTGGAAGATTTGGTTAAAAAATTTGACCTGTCTCAAGTTCAGAAAAAGGGAGCAGTTTTTGACCAGAAAAAACTGAACTGGATCAGCGGCCAGCATTTGTCGATGCAGGACAATAGAGATATTTTATCTCAAGCACGAGCTATCAATTCTGAATGGGGCATGACCAAGCCAGATGATTTCTGTCTGGCCGTAGCAGAGCTCATGAAACCCCGTTCAAAGTCATTGGTAGATCTGATGGGTCAATCCGGATATTTTTTTCACGATCCATCGGGGTTTGATGAAAGGGATGTAAGAAAGACGTGGAAGCATGATACACCTGAGATCATTGAATCCGTAATATCCATCCTGGATTCGATCTCTGGTGAGAAGGCGGCAGAATTGGAAACATCGTTTAAGGATTATATGGAAGCGAACAATCTTGGATTTGCAAAGGTAATGAAACCTGTAAGGCTGGCACTGTGCGGGAATGTAAATGGACCATCCTTGTTTGAGATCATGAGTTTACTTGGAAAGGAAACTACTCTCAGCAGGTTAAGGATGGCCTTAAATAATTTTTAAAGCATGAGTAAAAATACAAGCGATCAGACCAATTTTATTCAAAAGATCATTGATAATGATAATGCATCCGGGAAATGGGATACCCGGGTCCATACCCGCTTTCCCCCAGAACCAAATGGCTACCTGCATATTGGCCACGCAAAGTCTATTTGCCTGAATTTTGGGCTGGCAGAAAAAAATAACGGCAAATGCAATCTCAGGTTCGATGATACCAATCCGGTCAAGGAAGAAGAAGAATTCGTCCAATCCATCATTGAAGATGTTAAATGGCTGGGCTTTGACTGGGAAGACCGCTTATTCTATGCTTCCGATTATTTTAATCAGATGTATGAGTACGCAGTCCAGTTAATCCGGGATGGTAGGGCCTTTGTCTGTGATCAGACAGCAGATGAAATTAAGGACTGCCGCGGTACCCTTACAGAATCAGGTCAGGAAAGCCCTTACCGCAACCGCAGCGTAGATGAGAACCTGGACCTGTTTCAACGCATGAAAGATGGGGAGTTTAATAATGGTGTAAAAACACTGCGGGCCAGGATTGATATGTCCCACTCGAATCTGAACATGCGTGACCCGGTTATTTACCGTATCCTCCATGCACCCCATCATAGAACCGGGGATACCTGGTGCATCTATCCTATGTACGATTGGGCCCACGGCCTGGAAGACTCTATTGAGAGAATTACCCATTCCATCTGCACTCTGGAGTTTGAGGACCACAGACCGCTCTATGACTGGTATCTGGATCAACTGGGTGTCTATCACCCGCAGCAGATCGAGTTTGCACGATTGAATTTAAATTTTACTGTTGTAAGCAAGCGGAAACTGAAGCAACTGGTGGATGAGAATCATGTGGATGGCTGGGACGATCCAAGGATGCCTACTCTCTCAGGGTTACGCCGCAGGGGATACACACCTGAATCAATTCGAAATTTTGCAGAAGACGTGGGCATAACCAAGCGTGATTCTGTCATTGACGTGGTCCGACTTGAAAATTCTCTGCGGGAAGAATTGAATAAGAAAGCACCCCGTGTTTTAGGTGTGCTGAACCCCTTGAAAGTCGTGATCAACAATTACTCTGATGAAAAAACGGAAATGCTGGAAGCGGTCAATAATCCCGAAGATCCCCAGGCAGGTACACGGGAACTGCCCTTCTCCAAAGAACTCTATATTGAGCAGGCGGACTTTATGGAAGATCCTCCCAAAAAATTTTTTCGCCTGGGCCCGGGGCGGGAAGTGCGGCTTCGATACGCCTATTTTGTGACCTGTACCCATGTGATCAAGGATGAATCAGGGAACGTGATTGAGATCCACTGTACCTATGACCCGGAAACCAGGGGCGGTAATTCGCCGGATGGAAGAAAGGTAAAAGGAACGCTGCACTGGGTCAGCGTACCACACGCCATTGAAGCGGAAGTACGCCTTTATGACCGTCTGTTCCTTAAAGAATATCCTGAAAATGGGGACAGTTTTGTTGATGCTTTGAACCCTGATTCATGTAAGATTCATACCAATGCAAAATTGGAGCCCTGCCTGGCCAATCCCGAAAATATTACATACCAATTTGAGCGGATGGGATACTTTAAGAAAGATGAAAAATATTCAACGAATGAGAAAAATGTATTTATCCGGTCTGTATCCCTGCGGGATTCCTGGGCCAGGTTAATGAAACAGGGCGCCAACCAGCAGGGCGTTTAAATTGGGCTGGATTAAACCACTGATTACCCCTAATTTGAGTTTATGAAACCGATCATCCGGATGCGGAAAGTTCTTTTTTCACTCTTCCTTATTTCAGCAGCCTGTGCCAGAGAGCCCTATGCATATGTGTATCTGCTCCCCTTTGATAATATCCAGAATGATCCAGCAGTGGAGTGGATCGCAGCGGGATTGGCCGATATGGTTCAAGAGGAAATAAAGAACATTTATGGAGTAAGGATCAAAACAAAAGAAGATTTAGAAACGATTATGAATGACCGTGCCCTGATGTTAAAACAACCCCGGGGATCCCGCAATCTTCTTGTCCTGGGTAAATACAACAGGCAGCTGGATAAAGTTCATGTCACGATCCAGGTTGTGGATGTGGCAACCTGGGAAGAACTTGGGAAATCCCAGATTACAGAAGTGTACACTCAGGTGACTAAACTCAACAAATCGGTTGGTTCATCGGTCCACCAAATGATTAAACCATTCTTACCCGCACAGCCAGTTGCAAAAATATCCCCTTTTCCAAAATATGCAGAACCTGAGATAAAGAAAGAACGGCACTCTGTATCTATCCAAGCTGAAAAAGTGGCTTCAAACCTGGATCAGCAGATCGCTGAACTGGAAGCATCCATGGATTTTCTTTTGGGTGCCCGTGAGCGGGACAAGGCAAGGCCAAAAAAAGAAGTACCCCGTTTTGATACAGGTGAATGGACCATGGATTTTGATGTGGACCGGAAAATGGGAGATAACCCGGAAAATGCCGGCAATACTCAAATGCTGTCTATGGTGCTGGATCAATTGCTCACCAATCCGTATGAGGTGGAACTGCAGCGTCCGGAATTTGATTATCATGAAGATGATGACCTATATATGACGGTCAGGTTCCCTGTGATCTACCGTCTTAAGGAAAAAATTCTCAAGGATATGCTCTCCAGCCTGCCCTATACAGGTTTGGAGCAGAATGGGACTTTGACCATTTTTTATTTTGACAGGACTAAATTCAATTTTCCAAAGAAACATGTGGATGCCATTAAATCCGGTACCTTTCGGATTGTGCCGGTCATACGAATCTTTGACCAGAACCGGAACACCCTGATCGTGGTAGCGGATACACCGGAAACGTACTGGCACTCCAAGGGAAGCGATAAAGTACTCTATGTGCCCCAGCACCAGTTCTCTCCACTGATTGATTTTTCTATTGGCGGGTGGTCTATACAGGTAGCCATGGAGACGGTGGATATCCAGGCCGTTTACGAATTTATTTTACCCGTAAATGAAGTTGAATCTTTAAGCAATGTCAGCTTAAAATTTGTCAATGAAAAGGACCTGAAATCGTTCCTGGAACCAATCCTATAACGTATGACGATGTATAATGTGAAAAAATTACTCCTAGCCATCTCACTCACGCTTTCTTTTAGTCAAAAGCTGGAGCCTATCGATGTTGCAATGCAGGATCTGGAAACGATTATCCAAACGGCATCCCGGGCAGATCAGCGGGTAATCGTAGAAGATTTTACAGGGCTGCTTTGACCCTACTGTCCTTCCGCGAGTTTCGCGATCTCAGAAATGCTGGACGCTTATCCAGAAACACTGGTCAATATCGAATGGCACAATTCCGGGTTTACACCGAGCAATTCAGACTTTGATATTCCCGAATACAGCAGCAGGGCCAGTATGTATGGCGTAGGCGGGATTCCCCATACCCAGTGGAACGGGGTAGAAGAAACAGTTGGTGGGTATCCCAATGGGAACTGGCAGGCGATCATAGGTACGTTTGAAGCATTGTACGCTAGCATGGTAGGAGATGACACGCCTTATGAAATAGATATTAACGGATATGTTGGCGAACAGGTCAGTTATGACGTGACCGTGTACATGGATGCCGATATGAGCAACTCCAACCAGAAGGTGGATATTTTTGTTGTTGAAGATAATATCTGGTCCTACTGGAGCGGTGCCAGTAGCTATCATAATGCCAGAAATGTTGCCCGTGACTGGTTAGTTACAGAAAATGTATCTATCAGCAGTGCAGGTGAATCAGAAACATTCTCCGGTTCATTTGATCTGGATGAGGACTGGAATGCAGATAGTGTCAAGATTATTGCTCTGGTCCAAAATTATTCTACAAAACAGATCTATCAGGTATCGCAGGTCAATATCAATGATATGAATCCGGACATTGATGATGACGGTGTTTTAAACGCCGAGGATAACTGTATTGATATATTTAACCCTGGGCAGGAAGACAGTGACGGGGACCTGATCGGTGATGTATGCGACCCCTGTGATAATCTCGTTTATGTATTGGGCAACATCAACGGCGATACGGACAGTTCCGGTGAGCCGGTCATTGATCTTATGGATGTGCTTACACTGGTAGATTATCTCTTGCTTGGCGATTCAAATGAATGCCAGGAACCAGTCATGAATATCAATGGGGACGGGTTTATAAATGTTGTGGATGTGATTACTTTGGTGCAAAGCATCATGAATGGAAATAATTAACGAATTGAATATTTATATCTGGACAGCTTTGTGAATACCCTAAGACTAGCTTTTCTATATGGTGTATTTTTTTCCCGGATCCTTTCAGCCGAGAACACGGAACTGGGCAGCACCATCCCTGATCTTAAAATAAAGTTGCTCGATGGGAGCACAACAACAATCCACACATTGGTTGAAGAAGGCCCGTTGATGATTGACTTTTGGGCTACCTGGTGTGTACCCTGCAAAAAAGTAATGAAATATTTGGACCAGTATCACCAGGATTACAACGAACAGGGATTTAAAGTTCTGATGATCAATCAGGATACGCCGCGCTCACTGGCGAAGGTCAAATCTTATGTAAGGGCCCAGGATTATCAATTCTTCGTTGGGTTGGATCCAAGCAAAACAATCGCAAGGAAGTTGAATGGCATGGTGATGCCAACCCTGATCCTTGTAGATAAGGGAGGGAAAGTGAAATGGCGCCACCAGGGATTTATACCTGGAGAAGAGGTTGAGATTAATAATCAAATTAAGCTGCTTTTAGAATAAAAATGAAAAAACCCCGCGATGTAATATGAAAAAAATCTTATTATTTTTTATGGCCTGCTCATTGCTGATGGCCAGTGACCTGGATATGAATGCTGCTATAAATGCCAGCTATGGCAACAGCTATGATTTCTATACCTTTTCAGAGAATCGACTGGATATGAATTTTTTCTATAATGATCTGCAGGGCTGGATTCAGTATGAATACTCAAACCCGCCTGATGTTGGGTTCCCACTTAACGATATAAGAAAGTTCAGGGTTGAGTATATGGCGGATGATTTTATAATCAAACTGGGTGACATTTATGAATTCTGGGGAAGAGGGCTGCTGCTGAATCAGTTCGATGACCAGGTGACAAATTTTGATAATGGAACCCGTGGGCTATACCTTGAATATAACAGGGGCCCGCTATCATTAAGCCATATCAATGGAAATTCCAATATGTGGGGGATGGGTGCAGATCTAAGGGTACCGTATTTCAACAATATCCACAGCATGACAGCAAATCGTTTACACTATGACTGGAACAGTCTGTCATTTGGACTGACCCATTTACAATCAAACGAAGAACACGACAAAATGAGTGGTCCATCTGCAAAGGTGAATCATAAGTTAAAGGGTATCTATGGTTCGTGGATGGCAGGGAATGCAGATCTTTTTGTGGAGTATGTAGATAAGGTATCTACAGAAAAAATCAGTTTCTTTGGTAGTATTCCCAATGATTCATTAAAAACCGGTCACGGGATTTACGGGAACCTGAATCTTTACCTGGGTAAATGGGGCCTTTCTACTGAATATAAACGATATGCGTTTGATACTGCTCATGGCGATCTCACTGCCAATGATTACGGCAACCAGATAGAGTACCAGCAGACGCCTACGCTGGGGAAGGAACATAATTCCACGCTGTTGGGGCGTTTGATCCATAATTATAATTTTAACGATGAACGGGGTGTCCAGGTTGAACTCAACGGCTCCCTGCTCGGATTATCCGTGTCTGCACAATACGCTCACCTGAGCAGAAACGAAAACTGGGAATCGGTTACATCATACGACTGGGAAGAACGGGCTTTTGATAGTTATTTGCCGAGCTCCGATAATTCAGCATTGCCCTACTGGGAAAATTACCAGGAGATCAGCGGGTATACCCTGAATGACAGACTCTATTTCAAGCTGGGGCGCGGTACGAATAAAGAGATATTGAAAACCGTCCGCTATTTTGATGGAACCCAGATGGATAGGAGTATCAATGCATTCTGGGCCTATGATACAACAGATACCGTTCTATTTGGTACTGAGTATCAGATTATTGATTCAGCAGAAGTATTTGATACCAGTTTTTCAGACCCTTATAACGTTGAATCAAAATTGTGGCAGCAGAGCAAGGCATTTACGATTCCCATGGAAGTGAACTACATTTTTGATAATGGATACACGTTTGGCATAGGGTTTCAGTACCAGGAGCGAAAAAAGGTGAATAAATCCATGGGTAATTCAACAGGATACAGC
>Ga0209753_1000839_pt1 | contig 13010 bp, 8 predicted proteins | sample METZYME_3_550m_FD_187550 | JGI IMG/M metagenome (GOLD analysis project Ga0209753, IMG submission 187550) | Marine microbial communities from oxygen minimum zone in mesopelagic equatorial Pacific - METZYME_3_550m (SPAdes) (version 2) | ecosystem: Environmental > Aquatic > Marine > Oceanic | place... | reverse complement strand
TGCCACTCCGTACGCCGCTGCGAGGTTGCTCGACGTGCGAAAGCCGATCACCAGCCCGAGACAGGCCAGCATCAAGGCCCAATTGATACCGGGAAGGTAGACTTGTCCCATCTTTCGACTCGAAGTGTACTCCACCTTCATGCGAGGAAGGTACCCTAGCTGAATCGCTTGTTGCGACAGCGAGAACGCCCCTGAGATGACGGCTTGCGAGGCGATGATCGTGGCGAGCGTCGCCATACCCACGAGCGGGTAGAGTGCCCACCCCGGGGCCATCAGAAAGAAGGGATGCTCCAGCGTGGCGGGGTCCTCCAAGATGACGGCGCCCTGCCCGAAGTAGTTGAGTACGAGTGCGGGGAGGACCAGGACGAACCAGGTGAGACGGATCGGTCTGATGCCGAAGTGTCCCATGTCCGCGTAAAGGGCCTCACCGCCCGTCACGACCAGAAATACCGAGCCTAGTACCAGGAAGCCCGCCACGCCGTTGCGAACGAAGAATGCGGCGCCTTGGAGAGGATTAACCGCCGCCATTACGCTCGGATGCTGGGCGACTCCAAGAACGCCGAGCACAGCCAACGTGAGAAACCAGACGAGCGTGACGGGGCCGAAGAGCATACCAATACCTGCTGTGCCCTTGCGCTGCACGGAAAAGAGCGCGATCAGGATGGCGATGGTAATCGGGATCACGTAGGGCTGAAAGCGGGGCGTCGCGACTTCGAGGCCCTCGATGGCACTCAAGACAGAGATCGCCGGGGTGATCATGCTGTCGCCGTACAGGAGCGCCGCCCCGAAGAGCCCGGCCATCACGAGTGCGATGCGCCTCTGCGCGGCGGCTTGAGAGGGCGGAGTGACCAGCGCGGTCAGCGCGATGATCCCTCCCTCACCGTGGTTGTCGGCCCGCATCACAAAGGTCAGGTACTTGATCGATATGACGATGATCAGGGACCACAGGATCAGTGACAGAACGCCAAGGACGTTGGCTTGGGTAGGGTCGATTCCGTTTGCGGAATGGAAGGACTCCCGGAGCGCGTAGATGGGACTCGTACCGATGTCGCCGAACACGATGCCCAGGGCCGTAAGGGACAGGGCCGCCAAATAGCGGCCCTGCGCCTCTTCCTGGCTTCCTTGAGAACTCATCAGGGTCCCAGGTTACCGACTAGCGCTGCGAGTGGGAAGGGACGGGGGTCCGTCCGGTCTCTCCTTCAGCAGCCTTCAGCATACGACTGAGATTCGCTAGATTCCCCGGCATGCGGGTGTCCGTCGCCGGGATGAACGTCCGTGGGGAGCTCCTCAGTAGTGTGGCTCCAGGTGCCGGAAATCGTCGCCGGGGTCACCCGAATGGACCTGAGTCCGTCCGTGGCCCGGTAAAGCCCAGTCGCCATAACCGAAGAGATTTCACCAGTGGCAAAGAAAAAGAAAACCTTCCGAGACATGCCCTACATGGGCGTTGCTCAAGCGATGGTCAACGCCGCCGAATTTGGTTACAGGAATGGACGGCCCGATTGGTGCAATCTGGGCCAAGGACAGCCTGACGTCGGACGGATCGAGGGTGCCCCAAACCGCCTCACCTGGATCACGCTGGAGCCACATGACCAATCCTACGGACCGCCTGGAGGCATCGATGAGCTCCGGGAGGCGGTGGCGGACCACTACAATCGCCTCTATCGCAAGGGCCAGGATTCGAGGTACAAGAAAGAGAATGTCTCGATCGCGTCGGGTGGACGCCTCATGCTTTCAAGGATTTTCACAACGTTCGATTCGATTTCGGTGGGATACAAATTCCCGGACTCTCCCTCATACCACGACGTGTTCAGCCACCATCTCGACCGGGTCAAACCCGTACCCGTAAAGGCCGGTCCGGATGAGTCCTTCCACCTCGACCCGGCCAGCTTTGGCAAAGCCATCGTGGATAGGAAACTTAAGGCCTTTCTCATCGGCAACCCGTGTAATCCGACGGGTGATCTCATCCGTGACGGTGAGCTGAAAGCCTATATGACGGCCGCTCGCAAGAACAAGTGTACGCTCATCCTCGACGAGTCCTACTCGCACTACATCTACGGCGAGGACGGTGCCCCCGGGAGTGGGCCGGTGTCGGTGGCCTCTCACGTCCGGAACGTTGAGAAAGACCCGGTGCTCATCGTCGACGGCCTCAGTAAGAACTTCCGGTATCCGGGGTGGCAGTTGAGTTGGGTGGTGGGGCCGACTGCTGTGATTGAGAACCTTGAACGGGTTGCCACCGGGTTCGACGGTGGACCGAGCTTACCGGCACAGCGGTTGGCGATCAAAGCATTGGATCCTGAGCGGGCAGACGAGGAGACTACTGCGGTCCGGCGTTTGTTCGCCAGAAAGCGGATCGCAATGGTGGAGGGGCTCGAGGCCCTTGGAATTCGTTGTGGGGAAGGGCCCTTGGGTACGTTCTATGTGTGGGCAGACGTCAGTGGCCTTCCCAAGTCGTTGAACGATGCCGACTCATTCTTCAAGGCCGGGCTCGGGCGAAAGGTCGTGACGGTTCCAGGACCGTTCTTCGACGTGAACCCGGGTGGGACACACCCACCGATGAAACAACTCAAGAGGTGGGTCCGTTTCTCGTTTGGTCCGTCCGAGGACAAGATTACCACGGGCCTGGAGCGCCTTGGAGAGATAATCGCGGTCAGTTTGGAAGGGTGATCGGCAAGGGGGGCGGGCGGGTCCGGCAACGGTCGGGCGTTCACACCGGGCGGTAATGTCTCTCAGACGGAGTGCCAATTGGCGGGATCGAGCCGCGGCGGAGCTGATGTCCGGTGTCCTGCACCGCGCGGCGATCCGTGGAAATGTGCTCGTCATGCTCGAGAATCTACCGGCGGTCACTACTGCTGTGATCGAGGCCGGAGGTCGGGCTCACTCGTGGCACCGGTTGGCGCGAGAAGGTAGGAGCGCTTCTGCGTGGACGCCGGAGGGTCCGTTCCAGGCGGCCACGCTGCGGCTCCCCAAGGCCAAGGACGAATTGGATATGGCGGTTCATGCCGCGGCCTCCGTTCTCGAGGTTGGTGCGCCGCTCTGGGTGTACGGAGCCAACGACGAGGGTGCCGGATCGGCCGGCCGGATTATCGAGCCGCTCATGGGTCCGGCCAGGACCGTGGGGTCCGGTGGCCGCAGTCGCGTGCTCGAGGCCGTTCGGCCGGTGGATGCCCCAAGTCCGCGAGGGACTCTCGCGGAGTGGCGACGGTCGACGTCTTTGGAGTTCCCCGCCGGTCCTCGTGAATGGATATCCTATCCCGGCATTTTTTCCCACGGCCGGCTAGATGCGGGAACCCGCGCGCTCCTCGAGGTAATGGGTCGGCTTCCGGCGGCGGGGCGGCGAGTCCTTGATTTCGCGTGCGGCTCGGGTGTGATCGGAGCCTTCTTATCGGCGTTGGAGCCGACGGCCCGTTTGGACTTTCTCGATGTCGACGCGCTGGCCCTCGTAGCTGTTTCTGAAAACGTTCCAGGGGCTCGCCTGATTCTCTCGGACGGCTTCGATGCGCTGGAACATGAGCGTTATGCCCTCATCGTCAGCAACCCTCCGTACCATGAAGGAAAGGAACAGACCGGCTATGTGATCGAACGTCTCGTCCGTGGGGCGCCGGACCATCTTGAAAGCGACGGGTCACTCGTGCTTGTCACACAACGGCGCTTGCGCTTGGCTACCCTGATGGAGTCGACTTTCGGCACGGTGGACGTCCTGCTCGACGCCGGCCCCCACCGAGTTTGGTTCGGCGGGAAGTAGCCCAAGTGGCGACGCAAAATAGCGAGCGCCGCCGCGAGACCGTCGCCGACGGGGTGTCGCGGACGGAGCGTGGATTCTATGGGCCAGATGGAGTAACAGGCGCCGCTAAGGTCTCGACTGTCCAAGTATTGCCGGGGGAGGGGCGCACGGGCCCGATCTGGTCGCCCCGGAAGCCGCGCGGGGCCTTGAAATTTCACACACGCTCCCGACGCAAAGGGTGTATTATTTAATCATGCGGATACGGGTGGATAAAGGCTCGCTTCTTGCGACAGAATACGTTGGGATTATACAGATCGAACATGAGTCGGACACGTCTTGATTGAACGGGCCAGAAGGGTGACCATTCAATCGCAAAGAAAACGGAAGAGTGACCATTCGCCTCTGGGAGAAACGCAGATCCATGCGGCAGAGAACGTTGTTTTCATTCCTCGTCATCACCGAGTGATGGATGTCCGGTCCAACGAGCTGAGTCGGCCTTCTGACTAAATATCCCTGCGCTTTACGCAAGTGGACCGGTACCCTGATCATGGTCGCGCAAATTCCGTGAATCAGCCGCTAGGGCGGTTTTGAAACATGCAACCCACCGACACCTCTCACCCCGACTACTACCACAAGGTCGTAGACTGCCAGTGGGGCTGTCCGGCCCACACGCCCGTCCCGGAGTATATCCGGCTGATTGGGCAGGGGCGCTTCACCGAGTCGTACATGCTGAACCGGGAATCGAATGTCTTTCCTGGTGTTCTGGGAAGAACATGCGATCGGCCATGTGAACCTGTATGTCGGCGTGTCCGTGTCGAAGATGAGCCCGTCGCGATATGCAGGCTCAAGCGCGTGGCCTCCGATCTGCGGGGTGATGTTACAGACCTGCTTCCCAAGGTCCCTGAGGAGAAGAACGGCAAGCGTGTCGCGCTGATTGGAGCCGGTCCCGCTTCGCTGACCGTGGCCAACGACCTGATGCCCTTGGGATACGAGTGTGTGCTGTTCGAGAAGATGGATCGGCCCGGGGGCCTGATGCGGACCAATATTCCGTCTTTTCGTCTCCCCGGCAGCGTCCTGGACGAAGAGATCGACATGATCCTCGATATGGGCGTGGAGGTACGCTATGGCCACCCCATCGACAGCCTCAAGAAACTTCTAGACGAAGAGGGATTCGACGCCGTTTTTATCGGGACGGGTGCGCCCAAGGGTAAAGAACTCCGCATTCCAGGGCGGGACGAGGGTGACGCCAACATCCACATCGGAATTGATTGGTTGGAGTCCGTACACTTCGGGCACACCGAATCCGTCGGGGAGCGAGTGCTGATCATCGGTGTCGGAAATACCGCGATGGACTGTTGTAGGACGTCGAAGCGGATCGGAGGGAAAGACGTCCGGGTCATCGCCCGAAAGGGTCGCCCTCACTTCAAGGCTTCGGCGTGGGAGCTCGACGATGCCGAAGAAGAACTCGTCGAGATCGTCGAAAACCATTCGCCTAGCAGATTCGTGATCGAGGACGGCCGGATGGTGGGTATGGAGTTCGACATCGTCGAGTGGGCACCCGACGAGAGCGGACGCCTCGTCAGCACGAAGCTCGACTCGGCGGTGATTCCTTGCGACGACGTGATTTTGGCGATCGGGCAGGACAACGCCTTCCCATGGATCGAGCGTGACATCGGCATCGAGTTCAACGAGTGGGATATGCCGGTCGTCGATCGCACCACCTTCCAGACCACGCGAGAAGGGGTGTTCGTGGGGGGAGATGCTGCTTGGGGGCCCGAGAACATCATCTGGGCCGTGGAGCATGGCCATCAAGCGGCCATCTCCATTCACGCGCTCTGTGAAGGAGAGGCGCTCACCGACCGGCCGCCGTACGGAATGAACCTCGTCTCCCAGAAGATGGGGCTTCACTCCTGGAGCTACGGAAGCAACTACGATGATTCCGAGCGCTCCAAGATGCGCCACGTCGAGTTGGTAGAGCGTTTCAGGGCCCTAGAGGTCGAGGTGGAGTTGGGCTTCGATCCGGAGCAGACGGCCGTCGAGGTAGCCCGCTGCCTCAACTGTGACATACAGACCGAGTTCACGTCGAGTCTTTGTATCGAGTGCGACGCCTGTATCGATGTATGCCCGGTCTATTGCCTGACGATGACCGAGAACGAGCCGGAGGAGGAGCTGAGGCTTTACCTCACGGCCCCCGCTGAAAACCCCGATCAGGATCTCTACGTATCGGAGAACCTTCCACAAACCGCTCGCGTGATGGTCAAAGACGAGGACCTGTGCGTGCACTGTGGTCTTTGCGCGGAGCGCTGCCCCACGGCCGCGTGGGACATGCAGAAGTTTGACTTACTCATCCCCTATGCCGGAAAACCGACTTGGATCGAGACTCCCGAGACCGCACTGACGACTTCGTAGTAGTCAACGACTTCGTCATAAAAGTCGCCACGGTCAACGGTACCGGCTCCGCCAGTGCGAACGGCATGCTCATGCAGGCCATCTTCCGCATGGGCGTGCCGGTCTCTGGTAAGAACGTGTTCCCCTCCAACATCCAGGGGCTACCGACCTGGTATGAAATCCGGGCGAACAAGCATGGGCATGTGGCCCGTAGCCCGAACGTCGACGTGATTCTGGCGATGAACCCCAAGACGTACGAGCAGGATATCGCCGAGATCCGTCCCGGGGGCGCGGTCCTCTACGACTCGAGTTGGCCCCTCGACGAGGACCTCCTTCGCGCCGACGTGCTCTTCTTGGGTATTCCTCTCTCGCACATGTGTGTGGAGAACTTCAAGGGTGCCCGAGAGCGCATCCTGATGAAGAACATCGCCTACGTGGGCGCCGTGTGCGCGCTTCTGTCCATCGATCTCGGGGTGATCGAAGGGATGCTCGGGGAGAAGTTCAGCACAAAGCAGCATCTAATGGACTCGAACAACGTGGCCATCCGTCTGGGCTACGACTATGCGATGGAGCATTTCGACGGCTTGTTCCCGATCCGACTCGAGGCTATGGACGCCAATCGAAACTCCGTGTTGATGACGGGGAACACGGCCGCGGCTCTGGGCTGTGTGTACGCTGGTGCGACTGTGGGAGCGTGGTACCCGATCACACCGGCAACATCCCTCATGGACTCATTCCGGGGCTTTTGTGCGAGGCTTCGTAAGGATCCGGAGACAGGCAAGAACCTGTACTGCGTCATCCAGTCGGAGGACGAACTCGCGGCGATCGGTATGGTGCTGGGCGCCGGCTGGATGGGTGCTCGTGCGTTTACACCCACGAGCGGGGCCGGACTCTCCTTGATGAACGAGTTCCTCGGCATGGCTTATTACGCCGAGATCCCGGCCGTTATCTTCGACGTACAACGTGCGGGGCCTTCTACGGGCATGCCCACCCGCACCCAACAGGGGGACTTCTTCACGGTGGCGTTCGCCTCTCACGGTGACACTAAGCATGTCCTGCTGTTTCCGGGTGACCCGCGGGAGTGTTTTTACTTCGCGGTCGAGGCGTTCGATCTGGCCGAGCGGTTCCAGACACCGGTGTTCGTAGTCTCCGATCTCGATATCGGCATGAACGACTGGGTGTGCGAGAAGCTCGAATGGGATGATGACTATGTGCCGGACCGTGGCAAGGTTCTATCCGCGGAGGATCTTCAGGAGATGGATACGTTCTATCGGTACCTCGACGCCGATGGCGATGGTATCCCGGCTCGGACTCTGCCAGGCGTCGATCCCAAGGGAGCATATTTCACCAGGGGTTCCGGGCACGACCGATTCGGTCGCTACACCGAAGATGGAGACCTTTACCAGGACGTTGTGGACCGGATCGCGAGGAAGATCGAGGGGGCTGCGGAGGCTCTGCCGGCCCCGGAAGTCCGTCTCGTCGATAAAGCGACGGTTGGGCTCGTTACGGTGGGTGGTTGCCGGGCGGCCGTCTTGGAGGCGCTCGAGTTGCTGGCAGAGGAAGGGATTGCGCTCGATTTCTTACGTGTAACGGGTTTCCCCTTCTCCGACGCAGTCGAAGGGTTCCTCCTCTCGCACGACATGAACATCGTTATCGAACAGAACCGGGACGGTCAGTTCAAGAGGTTGCTCCTGCTGGAGACCGCCGTTACGAAGAGTAAGCTCGACTCTGTGCTGGACTACCAGGGGGCACCCCTCAGCGCGGACGTAGTGGTCCGGGGTGTTCGGGATCGGTTGGGGCTCGCCCCCGTGGCAGTGGGGTAAAAGGGTTAAATGACACAGACAGCCAAGCCGTCGGTCCGACATCCGCGTATCAAGCAGAACAAGCTGGGACTTACTCAGCGGGATTACGAGGGGACCCAGTCCACCCTTTGTGCCGGGTGCGGTCACGATTCGATTACCGCGGCACTCGTGCAGGCGTTTTTCGAGCTCGACGTGCCTCCTCACCGGGTCGCGAAGCTGAGTGGGATCGGATGTTCGTCCAAGACCCCGACCTACTTCCTCAGTGAGGCCCACGGCTTCAACTCCCTGCATGGCCGCATGCCGTCCATCGCCACGGGTGCGAACGCGGCGAACGGCGATCTGGCCTACATCGGGGTCTCCGGAGATGGCGATTCACTCTCCATCGGGCTGGGGGGTTTTTGCCATGCGGTCCGCCGCAACGTGAATATGCTCTACATGTTAGAGAACAATGGTGTGTACGGACTGACCAAGGGCCAGTTTTCGGCGTCGGCAGACGTGGGCAGCACGGCCAAACGCGGCGGGGAAAACCAGATGCGCCCCGTCGATCCGGCGTCGATGGCGCTGACGTTGGGCGCCTCATTCGTCGCGCGAAGCTTCTCCGGAGACAAGAAACAACTGGTGCCTCTCATCAAGGCCGCGTTGAGTCACCAAGGCTTTGCTCTCCTGGATGTGATCTCTCCATGCGTGACGTTCAACGACCACGAGGGCTCTACCAAGAGTTACGCCCACACGCGTGAGCACGGACATCAGATCGTCGAGACGGACTTCGTTCCGCTGCTCCACGAGATCCAGGCTCAGCAGGATGAAGGAGCGGCAACGGCCGTGACAATGCACGACGGAAGCGTCGTGCGGTTTCGCTCGGTGGACGAGGACTACGATCCGACCGATAGGGATACAGCGTATGCCCATCTCAAGGCGCTCCAGGCGCAGGGAGAGGTGGCGACGGGTCTCCTTTTCATCGAGCCAACGAGTATGGACTTACACGCCTTCGAGAATACGGTGGATCAACCCCTCGTCGATGTACCGTTCGAGAAGTTATGCCCGGGCAGTGGAGTGCTGGCGGAGCTTCAGTCCCGCTGGCGTTGAGGGTCTAGCCATGGGGGTGCTGGAGGCGATCTGGCTCAAGCGTGCCCACGGAGGGCCGATGGATCCGGTCGATGAGGCGGTCGCGGTGGAGGGCCGGGGGCTCGAGGGTGGTGCGGACTTCGATGGCCACCGCCAGGTGACGCTGATCGAACGTGAGGTCTTCGACCGTGTTAAAGCCGAAGTCGACGACTCCGTGGAACCGGTGATGCGCCGTGCCAACCTCTTGGTGTCCGGGATACGGCTGGAGGGTACCCGTGACCGGACGCTCGCCGTGGGGGACCTACGGATTCACATACATGGCGAAACCCGCCCCTGCGGGCGGATGGATGAGGCGTGTGAGGGCCTGATGAACGCCCTTGATCCCCACTGGAGAGGCGGGGCACACGGGAGTGTGTTGAACGACGCGACCATCTCTGTCGGTGATGAGGTTCGCTGGGAGGAATCCAGGTAAACCTCTAGTCCCCGCTCACATCAACGTATATTTCTCCACCTTTCTCCAGAAATTCGGCCGACTTCGCTTCCAAGCCGCTCCGAACGACGTCTTCGCTCGCATCCCCCGCAGCAACATAGTCGCGGATGTCCTGGGTGATCTTCATTGAACAGAATTTGGGTCCGCACATGGAGCAGAAATGGGCGACCTTCGCTCCCTCCGCTGGCAGCGTCTCATCGTGGTACTCCAGTGCCGTCACAGGATCGAGTGCCAAATTGAACTGATCCTCCCAGCGGAAGTCGAATCGGGCCTTCGATAGAGCGTCGTCCCATTCCCGGGCGCGGGGATGCCCCTTCGCCAGGTCGGCCGCGTGGGCCGCGATCCGATAGGCGATCACTCCGGCCTTCACGTCGTCCCGGTTCGGCAGGCCCAGGTGTTCCTTTGGCGTCACGTAACAGAGTAGCGCCGTGCCGTACCATCCGATCTGCGCGGCGCCGATGGCGCTCGTGATATGGTCGTAACCCGGAGCGATGTCCGTGGTCAGCGGCCCTAGTGTGTAGAAGGGAGCTTCGGAGCACCACTCCAGTTGCTTGTCCATATTTTCCTTGATCATGTGCATTGGCACATGCCCCGGACCTTCGCACATGACCTGGACGTCGTGTTCCCACGCCATCCGGGTGAGTTCCCCCTGCGTGTACAGTTCAGCGAACTGGGCCTCGTCGTTTGCGTCCGCAAGTGACCCGGGCCGCAGCCCATCCCCGAGTGAGAAGGAGACATCGTACTCGGCCATGATCTCGCAGATGTCCCGGAAGCGGGTGTAGAGGAAGCTTTCCTGGTGGTGGGCCAAACACCACTTGGCCATGATCGAGCCACCCCGTGATACGATACCCGTCATACGATTCGCCGTCATCGGGACGTAGCGGAGCAGCACTCCGGCGTGCACCGTGAAATAGTCGACTCCTTGCTCACACTGCTCGACAAGCGTGTCACGGTAGACTTCCCACGTGAGATCCTCAGGGACCCCGTTCACCTTCTCGAGCGCCTGATAGATGGGCACCGTCCCGATCGGTACGGGAGAGTTCCGGATAATCCACTGGCGGGTCTCGTGTATGTTCTTTCCGGTGGAGAGGTCCATCACGGTGTCGGCGCCCCAAAGTGCGGCCCATCTCAGTTTTTCGACCTCCTCCTCGATCGAGGACCCCACGGCCGAGTTACCGATGTTCGCGTTGATCTTCACGCGGAACGCCCGTCCGATGATCATCGGCTCGGACTCAGGATGGTTGATGTTGGTAGGGATGATTGCCCGCCCCTGGGCGACCTCATCACGCACGAACTCGGCGTCCATCCCCTCACGAATAGCGACGAAATCCATCTCTTCGGTGACTTCGCCCCGGCGGGCGTAGTGCATTTGTGTGACGGTTCCGTTGGTGGAGCGGAGAGGGCGGTTCCGGAGCGCCTCAGGAATTTCGACCGCCGTTCCGGGGTCGAGAGGCCGATACGTCGTGCTACCCTCGATTACGCCGCCCCGCCCCTCGATCCACGGCGCCCGTAGCTTTGGTAACCCGGCGTGAGGATCGACCCCCAGCGGTCCGCTAGTGTCGTTCACACGTAAGGGGGGCTCCCCACCGGCGAGCGAGATTTCTCTCATCGGCACGCGGACTCCGTGGCGGCCCTCCACGAAGACTTTCCTCGATTTCGGGAACGCGCGGCCGTAATCACCCTCCGAAGGATCGTTCAGGTCGCGATCGCCGTTACGCTCGGCACCGTTCTGGTGGGGCACGATGTTCTCCTTGACGGGAAAATATTTGATGGATCCCTATACGAAAGCCGCCGCGGCGTGGGGCCGGGCGGCTTTTTCGTTGGTGTCGACTTCATGCCGCGCTCCCTACGCCGGTGTCAGCCGGGTCAGGTTCCAAGGGACTCTCTCAACCCTGTCTTCCGGGGTACCCCTGGCGGTCACGAGAAACATAAGTGGGCAGGTCTCCACCGTAAACTCGGCAGCCCCACCGCAGCCCCCACCGCTTGCTCTTACTGCGCTCTACTGTGTGGCGAAAATGAATGTGTAGGTTTCTCCGAGTGTGAATTCGGCGTTCTCGGGGGTCATATCCACGAGCGCCAGGCCGAGAGATCTATCGGACGTCGACTCGGCTTTTCCCAACGGGAGCTACCGCACCAGTCTCTTATACTTGATCCTATGAGGCTGGTCCGCCTCCGCTCCCATCCTTCTCCGGCGGTCGTCTTCATACTCTTGGTAGTTCCCTTCGAACCAAACAGCCTGGCTCTCTCCTTCGAAGGCCAAGATATGGGTCGCGATCCTATCCAGGAACCAGCGGTCGTGTGAAATGACCATGACTGAGCCCGCAAACGAGAGCAGGGCCTCTTCAAGCGCACGGAGTGTATCGACGTCGAGATCGTTCGTCGGCTCATCCAGCAGTATGAGATTCCCTCCCTCCTTGAGGAGTTTGGCTAGGTGGAGCCGATTCCGCTCTCCACCAGAGAGGATGCCTACCTTCTTCTGTTGCTCTGCTCCCCGAAAGTTGAACCAGGACAGGTAGGCTCTCGGGTTCACCTCGACCCGTCCGAACTCGAGAATCTCCAGACCCTCCGCCACCTCCTCGAAGACCGATTTGTCCGGATCCAAGGCGGATCGCGACTGATCGACATAAGCCAACTTGACGGTTTGCCCGAGTCGAAGAGCGCCCGCGTCGGGCTCTTCTTCTCCGGTGATCATTCGGAAGAGTGTCGTCTTTCCCGCACCATTGGGGCCGATGATACCCACGATGGCTCCCGGGGGAAGGACGAACGAGAGGTCATGAATGAGCAGGAGATCCCCGAACCCCTTCTTGACCGCCTCGCACACCACGACGTCGTTCCCCATCCGAGGCCCCTTCGGGATGAGGATCTCCGCAGTGAGGATTTGCTCCCGCTCATCCTGCGCTAGAAGCTCCTCGTACGCGCCGATTCGAGCCTTGCCTTTGGCGTGCCGTGCCCGAGGGGCCATGCGGATCCACTCTAACTCGCGAGCGAGCGAACTCTGGCGCGCGGACACCTGTTTCTCCTCGACACGTAGCCGCTCACTCTTTTGCTCCAGCCAGGAAGAGTAGTTGCCCTTCCACGGGACCCCTTCTCCACGGTCCAGCTCAAGAATCCACTCGGCCACGTTGTCGAGGAAGTATCGATCATGGGTGATCGCGACGATGGTCCCGGAAAACTCACTCAAGTATCGCTCGAGCCAGGCGACCGACTCGGCGTCGAGGTGGTTGGTCGGCTCGTCGAGCAGAAGCATGTCGGGTTCTTCGAGGAGAAGTCTACATAGGGCAACTCTCCTCAACTCTCCGCCGGACAGCGTGTTCACATCCGTGTCGGGAGGTGGGAGGCGAAGGGCGTCCATCGCGATCTCGACCCGGCGGTCCAAGTCCCACGCGTTGGACGCGTCGATCTGGTCCTGAAGTCGGGCCTGCTTCTCGATGAGTGCCTCCATCTCCTCATCCGTCATCGGTTCGGCGAATCGCGTGCTGATCTCCTCGAAATTCTTGAGGAGATTGCGTGTCTCTTGAACGGCCTCCTCGACGTTGCCGCGAAC
>Ga0209753_1000836_pt1 | contig 13027 bp, 13 predicted proteins | sample METZYME_3_550m_FD_187550 | JGI IMG/M metagenome (GOLD analysis project Ga0209753, IMG submission 187550) | Marine microbial communities from oxygen minimum zone in mesopelagic equatorial Pacific - METZYME_3_550m (SPAdes) (version 2) | ecosystem: Environmental > Aquatic > Marine > Oceanic... | reverse complement strand
CAAGGCAGACCCCTCCAGTCACTGAAATTCCGAAAGAGTTTGAGAATATCATGGAGAAATTTTTGCGGTAATTAACTCCCAGCCAGATTGCCAGCATCACAAATAATGCCAGTGAACGGTAGAAAAGCACCTGCCAGGGAGAGGCATTCTCAATAAGCCTGTAGATAAGTCCTGAAGTGCTCCAGCAGATACCGGCAATCATAACCAGCGGAACACCCACACCCCTGTTAGGGACAGTGATTGATGAAATCATTTTTCTATATGCAGTCTACAAAATGTTACAAAATTCTTTCACGTACGCTTCATAACTCTGCATCCAAAAAAAGGCCCCCAAAAACATCAGAAACAATCCCTTGGTGAAGATCTAAAAGCCATAAAAGACTGTACCGTCCGGAAGGAAAAGAATTCAGAATCTGCGGATAAAAAATGCAGGAAAGTTTTTGGAAAGGCCCTACATAAGAAGTTGCATGAAATCTCACATACTACTTGTATGTAAACTTGATAGATTTGTTGGATCGAGATGAATTTTAATAATCGAAGATAATGAATCTGTTAAGGAGATTAACCATAGTTGACTTTTGGGAAAAGTAGATTAACTTATTCTTCTCACTGAGAATCCTGAAATTAAACATGAAAACATGGGAATAAGAAGTTTGTTATTTGTTCTCCCTAAATTGTTCTTCCAAATATTCCTGAATCTCTCTGAGTTCTTTCATGGCAGCATGAATATCTGAACTATCAAGTACATTGATCTCCACCCTTTTACCAGTATGTGAAAGTTTTTTTCGTTGAGTACGATGTTTGGAGGAAATAAAATCGTTAACCTTGAAAACCTGAATTGCTCTTGAAAAACCCTTTGGAATGAAACTGTCAAATTCTTTGCATTCTACATCTTCTTCAATCAGGTTTTTCGTATTTTCGTCAATCAAAATTGTATTGGGTTCCGCCATAGATTCCAGCCTGGCAGCGAGGTTCACCGGACTGCCAAGAACGGTGTAGTCGAGACGAAGGTCTGAACCAAAATTGCCTACAGTACAGTACCCTGTGGCAATTCCCATCCGGATAGAAATTTCATTTACCACTCCCAGTTTTTTCCAGTGTTTTTGCAGTTCTTTGACCCTTTGCTTCATTCTCAAACTCATTTCGACGCACTTAAGGGCATCTTCCCTTTCTCCTTCAGATTCAGGATCTCCAAAGAAAACAAGAACAGCATCGCCTATGAATTTGTCAATGGTTCCGCCGTTATCCAGGGCGATGGCAGACATTTCAGAAAGATAGGAATTGATTACCAAGGCCAATCTTTCAGGCTCAAGTGTATCTGTCAGATCCGTAAATTTGACTATATCCGACAGAAAGATGGTTAAGTTCTTCCGGGAATGTTTTTCAATGGTTTTGCCCTCGTCACTGAAAATACTTTGATAGATTTGTGGAGAAAGGTATTTTGCCAGGCGGGTGGCAAGGTTTTCCAACTGTACTGTTTTTTCCTCGATTAGCTCTCTATCCCGAATTTTCTGCTCCAAGAGATCTTCTCTTTCACGGCGTAATGCCCATTCCTCGGTTCGATCGACAAACTGTCCTTGAACACCGTTCAAATAGGAAAATGAATCGTTACGGGTTCTGGTAGAGAGAAGTGAAAAAATCTTTTCATTGCCATCTATATTAATCGGAACTTTCGGAATCAAGACCCAGCCCTTGTCATTTATATCTCGGACAAACAGCTCAACCTGCTTAGCACTCACCCCCAACTGACTCAAAACGTCCGGGAAATAAGCGTTACTGATATTTCCTAGAACCGGAAAGAATTTACGGAAATTATCATTAACTCTGACGATTTCCAGATTTTCCCTTGCGAAATAAGCTGCAGTTATGGCGTTTTCAAAATTGAAGAAACTAAGCTCAATCACATTCTGCTGATTGAAGAAATCCTCAATTTTCATTTTTTACCCTTTCAAAACAAATGTTTTATCTTTCAACTCATTTTTCTTAGACGTGCTAATTTACCGGTAATGGCTCCCCAGGTTGTAACACAATATGGGACGCAATAGGTCAGCAGAACTTTCAGCCAGTTGGGATATTCTCCGGATAGAATCATGTCTCCGTGATTGATGCCCGTTAAGATACTGCCAACCACCAAAGCCGTAAAAAAAGCTTTTTTGGGGGTGCCGTCACCAAAAGCAAGTTGAAGTAAATTATGTTTTTCAAAAGGTTGTTGTAAAACACCCTCGGAGAAAGATTCTTTCATGAATTTTTCTTATTTATTTTGTTTTCTATATATCTTCCATATGGGAAAATCAAAATTACACGCGATCATAGCAACTGGAAACAGGCATGTAAATAGAAATTATCAGAGTTCTTTTCTTAATTTTATGGAAGGTAGTCTGGTAGGAAATACGTTTTGTTCAATTATTTATTTCGTTGTCCCAAACCTAATTTGGTTTGATAAAATTAATTCTGGGCTTACCCATTTTTTTAACATTCCAAATATTTTACAAAAGTTTCATAAACATGCCTAATTAATTATAATCTCTCAATCATATTAATTGTGATTTAAATATTGAAAATATTTAAATCATTTATTGAAATTATGATTATTCTTAATGCTAAGATAGTTAAAACAAAATTAAGTAATTTTCTAAAAAATGTTTCATTTATTTGATACATAATTTTTTTTCCTATTATTGTACCTAGAAAACCTCCTATGATCATAAGAATTATAATGTTTATATATGGAGTAAAAGAAAAACCTAAAAAAATAAAAACGCAAATTTTTAAGATATGTTTAGTCATCATTACAAATGCTACTGTTGCAATGTGATTAAGTTTAGGGAGTTTAAATGTGTTAACTATTGCTGCGATAAAAGCTCCTGTTGCTCCTACAATCACTGATAATGCACATGATATAATGCTTCCGAAGAAAATCTGTTTTTTATTAAACTTAGGAAGGTATCCGTAAATAGACCAAAGTATAAAAAGTCCCATAAAAATTTTTAATAATTCATGAGGTATTTGAAGTATGATCATTCCTCCAAAAAAAGCACCAATTGTGCACCCAAAAATAAAAGTTGAAAGTATAGGCCAATGAATTTCATTTCTGAGCAAAAAAACTCTTCCTCCATTTGAGGCAAGTTGAACTACAGCATGAACAGGGATAATTGCTAACGGAGGTAGGAATGATGCAAAGAAGCTTAAGAGAATTATCCCTCCGCCTATACCAAAAATAGCAGAAATAAGTGAGGTTGAAAAACTTGCAAAAACCGATAAAATTATAAAATGATTTTCATTAATTAAAATTAATTCATTCATTTTATAACTTTATTAATAATTGAAAATTTTAAACATTCAATTATTGGCTTAATTTTTCTTTCAACCACCGAAAACTTTCTGGGGCCCAATGGTCAAAATATTTAAATGCACAATGTCCAGCGTCAGAATATACCCTTGCTTCCTTACCCGTTGTAGATCCGTGTTCAAGCATAAAATAAATATTTCCAACGGGACTAATGTAATCATGTTTTCCATTAATTAAAAGAATGGGTTGATTGATTTTATCTAAAATTCCTAGTTCAGAAAGTGCCCATTTTTTAAAAATATTATCTTCATCCTCGGCAGTCCATTTTGGAAAAGATAGTGGTCCGCCTTTTTTGCCATAAATATATTCTGCACGCTTATTTCTAGCCACTAAATAATTTTCTAATTCATCTTTGGTCATTTTATAACCAAAAGGGTGTCCTGCATTAGCAACCACTGCTTTAACACGATTATTATAACATCCAGCAAGTTGCATAACTGAATATCCTCCTCGGCTGATTCCAAAGGCTCCAATCCTGTTCTCGTCAACATCCCGAAGATTAGCAAGATAGTCAATCGCTGCCTTCCATGCTGAAACAGATTCTGGTTCCCAGGGAAATGGATTTTCGGCAGTTCCAGGTGCATCCATTACCAGGCCAGTCATATCATTTTCAATTGCTAGGTCACATGCCCAAGCCCTGTCTTCTTTAAAAACATCTGCTCCACACATTATTAAAACAGCAGGATGTTTACCTTTTTTTAAAGGCTGTCTTAAATGACATCTAATCGATTTGCCTTTGTGATTTATTTTAACAATTTTCAGAGGAGGATTAAGCCATTGACTAGCTTTATCAAAAGCTCTTAGGCAGTCTTCATGAATTTCTTTTTTAGATTCAGTGATGAGATCAGGGAACCGTCCAATTGAATAAAATGTTTTTGCTTGAAGATATTTTTGTCTAGCCTCATTTTTATTGCCTTTTTGAGCAAAAGCATCACCTTCCTCTTCAAAAATTTTTCCATGATTTTTCCAAATTGGCACCCAAATATCTTCAGTAGTTGATGTTATGGATGAGACTACTTTTTTTAAATAATCAATGTCATCAATCATTGAAAGCCATCTTCGATAAAAACCTCCATGTTCAACTTTAAACGGGTCTTCAATAGGAGAAAAAGGCAATTGTGTTGTAATTAATTTCATAATATTACACCATTAAATTAGTAATTGTTTATTGACTAAATATATAGCTTTATGCAAACCTTAGCACTAATAAATTAATTCTGTAATTATTTGAGGTTTAAATGAGTTTTCAAAAAGTTAAATTAGCTATAGTTGGTTTGGGAAGATGGGCGAAAGTTTTAACAAAAGCAGCAAAAAATTCAAAAATATTAACAATTGAAGCTGGCTATAGTAGATCAGAGAATAAACGAAACGATTATTCTAACGAGTTTGGAATTTATACTACTGACACATTTGAAGAGATTTTATCTAACGATGAAATTAAAGGTGTAATAATTACAGTCCCAAATGAACAACATTATACTGTATCAAAACAAGTGGCTGAGGCTGGCAAGCATGTGTATACTGAAAAACCTATATCTAATTTGTTGTCAGATGGTCTTAAGATGGCTGAACTTCAGACAACGCATGATATCATAATGATTGTTGGTCATAGCGCAAGGCTTTTGTCAGGCATTAAAATTATTAAAGATGCAATAAACAATAATAAATTAGGAAAATTATCTTTTTTAGAATCAAATTTTTCAAATGAAAGAGCACTCACTCTTACTCCAGATACATGGAGATGGTATAAAGACAGAGCTCCAGGGGGGCCCTTGTCTCAATTAGCAATTCATCAATTTGATGTACTCCATTATTTAGGTGGGGAGGTTGATTCTGTTTCTTCAATTGCTTCTAAACTTTCGCCTGTAGGAGCCGAAGTAGATGATCAATCAATGACTACAATAAAGTTTAAAAGTGGGGCTTTAGGTTACGTAGGAAGTTGTTGGACTTCACCTGGAGTTTTTTATGTAAGAGCGTTTGGTCAAAAAGGTTTAATACATTACGAACTGGATTTTTCATCATGGGATAATCCTAACGATTTGCACAAAACTTCCAACCTTTACATTCAACAGGGAATTGATGGCTTTGGATTAAGAAAAGGATTAGAAATACCAGAAAGTAATATGTTTTTAGAGGAGTTAGAAATTTTTGCTAATTCTTGTTTAACGGGAGATGTAAAACAATTATCTGCAGATAATGCTAACATTGCTGTCGCGATGGTTTATTCAGCATTAAAATCTGTTGATCAAAATGGAAAATTAATTTCAATTAAGGAGACTATAGAAAATGCAAAAAAGTAAAAAATCTTTCCTATCAAATAATTATTTTAAAAATTTAACTCAGCCTGAAATAGCAGATCATTTCAAAATTAACCCCCTTATAATTCTTCCAACAGGAAGCACAGAACAACACGGTGCTCATCTTCCTGCTGGAACAGATATTTTTGCAGCAACAATAATTGCTGAAAAAGTAGCCAAGAAAATGAATGGTATTATTTTACCAGGAGGTGATTTAGGTGTTACACCAATGCATATGCCTTATGAAGCAACATTATCTTTGTCGCCAGAAACATATATTAATTTTGTTTTTGAAATTTGTAATTCTGCTGCAATACATGGAGCAAAAAGACTTATAATCATCAATTGGCATGAAGGAAATATCGCCTCACTTTCTATTGCTGCAGAAAAACTGCATAGAGAATCAGGCTTGACGGTACTAATTGTTCAGGCATGTTATGTGGCTGATGAAATGTATGGTTCTAAACATGGGGGGTTAACTCATGGAGGTGAAATAGAAACCTTAGCAGTACTTGCGTATGATACAAAACTAGTGCATTTAAACAAAATATCAGGCTCTTCTGAAAAAAAACTTGGAATGCAAATGGATAAATTAAGAAGAAGAAGAGGCTTTCACCCCATTTTAACAGACATTAGGTCGATTGCTCCTTCTGGTTGGTATGGTGATCCAAAAAAAGCTTCAGTTGAAACAGGTAAAGAAATGATAGAGACTTTATCAACAAAAATTGCTAAGGAATCTTCTGAGGTTTTGGCAATTTTAGAAAAAACACAAGGAAGCCCCAAAAAAATCTCTACTCTAAAATAAAATTATTATGGCCTATGTTGCAAAATCAAATGAAGCAAAAAAATTAAATTTGCCGGGAAGAATTTCTAAGGAGCTTATTTCAAGTTGGAATGGTTCAAAAAATATATCTTTGAGATTAGTTACTATTGAAGTTCAAAAAGAAAAACAAGAAGTAAGAAAGGCTCATTACCATCCTAACTCTGAAGAGTGCATTTATGTTTTAGATGGTGAAGCTATAACAATTACAGATAAAAAAAAACATCACTTAAATAAAGGTGACGCTATATTTATTTCTAAAGGCGAAAAGCATTATACAGTGAATATTGGTAAAATTAAACTATCTTTAATATGTTTTTTTCCTACAGAAAATGTTGAAATTATTTCAGAAAAGTAGGATTTCAGTGAAATTTAAAATTGTCTGCTTGCGGCCTAAAAAAGATTTTACAGATAATGGTGTTAAACTACCATCAATCTTTGATGTTATTTACTTTGAAAAATTTAATGCTAATTCAGTTAAGTTGATTCAAAATGCGGATGTTCTAATTTTGCCTGCTGTGGGTAAAGTGATTGATATAAATGTTTTTGAAAAATCTTCTATCAAGCTAATTCAGGTAACAGGTGCTGGTTTTGATAGAGTTGATGAAAAGAAGCTTAGAAATTTAAATATTAATGTTTGTAATGTTACTGGCGTGAATAGTAATTCTGTTGCTGAGTACTGTATTGGTAATGCAATCACACTTTTGAGATCAATTAAAATAGCTGATAAACTGATAAATTTAGGAAAATTTTCTGAAGTGAGAAAGCAAATTATTGAAGAAGATTTATTTGAATTGCAGGGTTTAAACGCGTGTTTTATTGGTCTTGGTCCTATTGGAGCGTGTGTGGCAGGTTATTTTCATAAGTTTGGATGTAAAATATTTTGTAATGATATAAAATCTCTTCAAAAAAGCTTTTTAAATAATTTAGGGGCTAAACAAATAACGCTAGAGGAAGTTTTTAAAATAGGGGATATAATTTCAATTCATTTACCGTTAAACCATAGCACAAAAAACTTAATCAATAGGCAAAAATTAAATTTAATGAAATCTAATGCAATTTTAATTAATGCCTCAAGAGGCGGTATAATTAATGAAAACGATTTGGCTAAAGCTCTTTTAAATAAAAAAATAAGAGGCGCTGTCCTTGATGTTTTTAAAGATGAACCAATTAAAAAGAACAACCCGCTTTTAAATCTTCCCGAAGAAATTAAAAAAGCTGTTATCCTAACGCCGCATATTGCTGGGGTTACAAAACAGTCGTGGAATTATTTATTTAAGGAGAGCTGGCAGAATGTTGAGAATTTTCTGAATGGGAAGCCACTCAAATATTTAGTTAATTAAAATATCAATTATTTTTCATTCCAAAATTTTGAAATTACTGGTAATGCCTCTAGACCATGTATCTTTCTTTTTTCTTCAGTTATGTCTCCCCATTTAGTTACTGCTTTAACGTAAGCAGGTCTTGATGAAATTAATTTATACCATCGGTTTAAATGCTTTAGATTTTTCCATAAAGGAGCCATCATAAAAGACTCCATTCTTCTCAAATAAACTACTAGTGCAATGTCAGCTAAGGAATAACTGTCTCCAACAAGCCAAGGTGAATTTTTTAAGTTAAAATTCATTTCCTCAAAAAGATTTTTAAATGCTTGAACTGCATCTGGTAGAAGAGGAGAATTAAGGCCAAATTCAATATTTATTTGGTCATTATTTTTTCTCACTCTGTCTTTCATTTTTGCATAATATTCTGAAATTTTTGATTTTTTTTCTTCATTATAAATATGTCTGTTAACTATACAGACACCGATGGTTCTACTGGCTACATGGATACCATCATTTATTTTATTCATCCAAAGACGGATTTTGGCAATTAATTCAGGATTTTGCGGTCTGAATGAAGGTTCAGGAAATTTTTCTTCAAGATATTCTAAAATGATTAATGATTCAGGTATTGCACTTCCTTCATTTATAATTACCGGAACGAGTCCTTTGGGGTTTAGTTTATGATAATCTTTAGGAAGCTGGTCTACATCCCCTCTAGCAGTATCAACAATTATACTTTGCCATTTAATGTTTTTTTCTTCCAAAATAAGTCTGACTCTTTGAGCTGCAGTTGAACGATCGTAGTGATAAAGCGTTAACAAAATAAATTGCTCTAAATATTAAAAATTTGATTAATTGTTTTTGGTGATCCATGCGGAATAATTCCATTAGGATTTATTTTTAAATGTGACAAATAATAATGATCTATTATATGATTAAGTTTAATGGTCTCATTTATTTTGGGGTATTTGTAAAGCTTTTGTAAATATTTAATGATATTCTTGAAATCAATTAATTTTTTAATATTACATTTGAAATGATAATAATATACGGCATCAAACCTAATGAGTGTTGTAAATAATCTCCAATCTGTTTCTAGAGGTTTATCACCAAATAGGTATTTTTTATTTTTTAGTAGACTGTCAATTTTTTCTAGAGCAGAAAATATTTTTTTTACACCTTCTTCATATGCTTTTTGGCTGGCAGCAAATCCAGTCCTATAGACTCCATTGTTTATATTAAAATAAATATATTCATTCAATTCATCAATTTTCTTATGTAAATTATTTGGGTATAATTCCAGCCAATGTGAAGAAAACTGTTTAAATGATTGATAAAACATTTTAATTATGTCTGATGATTCGTTGCTTACAATAGTTTCGTTTTTTTTATCCCATAAGACAGGGACGGTAACTTTTCCAGAATAATTTGGGTCTGCAAGAGAATAGATCTCATGGAGATATTTTTTATTATTTATATAGTCACCCTCAACATCAGGATATTTTGCAAAACTCCAACCTTGTTGACTCCACCCTTCAGCATTGTAAACGGGATTTACAACACACATTTCAATAGTTTGCTCAAGGCCTAGTATAGTCCTGTAAATTATAGCTCTGTGCGCCCAAGGACATGCATAAGAGACGTATAAAACATACCTTTTTTTTTCTGCAACAAAGCTATATTTTTCTTTTATTGCTTTAGAACTATCGTTTGTGATCCAATTTCTAAAAAAAGATTCTTTTCTGACAAACTGTCCGGATTTAGTTTTTTCGTTTGTTGGGATATTAGACCAAACACCCTTTATCAAAATACCCATAGATCTACTTGATAAAGAATTCAAATATTAACTATAACTAATAGAATTTAAGCCATGAAGAATTTTCATGGCTTAAATTTAGTATAATTATAAAATCTATATATATGCTGGTCTATTTGGAAGACCAAAAGCTTCTTGAGCAGCCCATAAGTATTTAAGTTCAACATAGTCTTGCCACCTAATATCTTTAGGTAATGCTCCAGTAGCTTGCAGACTTTTAACAAAATCATCCATAGTTTTAGAGTCTGCCCAACCACCATCTTTGGCAATTTGATTTATTTCTGTTTGGTACATTGCTTCAAATTCCGGTGGTACATCGTAACCATAATCTCTCATGATTTTATATGCCTTTGATTTATTTTTGGGATCAAAGAGCCACAGACGAGCTCTCAAGTCAGCATGAACAAATGCATGAGCAGCATCATCATTCTTGTCCAGCCAATCACCCATGGCACCAAAACCCTCTTGAGGTGCATTGGTTAATTCTGCAGAAATAAATTTTCCTCCAGATTCTACAATTCTACTTTCATGTCTAGGAAAAACACTTGCGCCATCTACTACTTCAGCAATTAACGCCTTCATTCGTCCATCTGAACCACCTTTCATTGGCACCATTTCAACATCTTTGTCAGGATCTAAGCCATTGGCTTTGAGAATTTGTCTCATTATCCATGTATTTCTTCCACCAAGGCCTCCACCAGTGATTTTACCTCCTCGAAGATCATCAAAAGTGTTTATTCCTTTTCTAACACCCATGATCCACCACTCTTTATCTCTGTATAGATTAATCATTTTTATGGGAAGGCCACTTGCTTTACCTGCACCAAAAAATTCACTTGTGTCTCCATGAGTGATATCAAGACTGCCACCTATAAGACCTGGTATATATTCATCAGTGAGGAAAACTTCAAAATCCATAATGCCCACCTCTTCCATATAACCTAGACCTTGTGCAAGTCTCCATGACCATTGAGCTGCATAATTTGGATTGAAATCCCCAATACTTAATTTTTTTAGATTTGAATGTATATTGGCAGCACTAACTTTTTGCAAGCCCAACATACCGGTTGAAGAGGAGGCTATAATTCCTAAAATACCCATGCCTCCAGCTTTAAGAACCTTCCTTCTAGATAATTTTATTATTGGTTTTTTACTCTTTATAGTCATAACTCATTCCTCCATAAAAGTTATATTATATTTGCTACAACTTTATTGTCATAGCATCTCAACCTTACGCCAAGGAGCGACATACGCTTCAAGCCATCTGGTTAACTGTATTAATGTCAAAGACATTACAACTAGTAATAATAAAACTGCATACATTAGAGCTGAATTAAAGGTGTCAGCTGATCTTTGGATTAAATAGCCCAAACCTTTAGAACCACCAAATAATTCAGCTATAATAACACCAATGAGGCCTCTTCCAATACCTTGCTGGATTCCTGAAATGATGAATGGTAATGTATAAGGCATAACAACATTTAGATATAGTTGCCTTCGATTGGCTCCAAAAACTTTTGCAGCGGCCAGTAATGATTTTTCAGTCGTTTTAACACCAGCCCATGCATTTATTATTATTGGGAAAACAGCAGAGATTACAATTATAGTTATTTGCATTTTCATTGTAAATCCAAGAAATAGAATAAACAAAGGAACAAGAGCTATTCTTGGAAGTGAAGCCATAGCCCAAACATATGGACTTAAAATAGTTTCAATATATTTATTGCCTCCCATTAAAAGACCACTTGGTATTCCAATAACGCATGCTATCCCTAACCCAATCATAAGATTTGAAAAACTGTGAAAAAGGTGGTCACGAATACTTCCTGAAAAGACAGCACCTGGGGGTGCTGAAGTCGTTAAACCTTTCCAAAGTTCATGAAACATATTACTTGCTTCTGGTAGAAAAAGAGGGTTAACCCCACCTGAACTTGTCCAAATTTCCCATAATATGAAAAAGATAGAAAGGTTAAGTATCGTAACAACTGTCGTCCTGCTGTAACCCCAAACCTCTTTAAATGTCCATCCAGTATAAACAAGTCTTTCTGTATTTTGATTGTTTTCTTCCATTTTAATCACCTTTTGTAGTCCGGAAAGCCTCATCTTTTACAAGGCGCCATATATGTTCTCTCAGCTTTGAATATTCAGGTAAAAGTTTAATTTCTTGTTCAAATCTTGGGCGTGGTAAATTAATATTCACAATTTCTTTAATTTGACCGGGCCTATAAGAAATTACGACAACTCTATCTGCTAAAGTTATTGCTTCATCTATTGAATGTGTAATGAAAATTACAGTTTGGTTTGATTGATTAACGATTCTTTCTAGCTCTGCCTGCATTGCTTCTCTAGTCATTGCATCTATAGCTGCAAATGGTTCATCCGCGAGCAATATTGTTGGATGAGTTACTAGGGCTCTTGCTATCCCTACTCTTTGTTTCATACCACCAGATAATTCATAGGGGAAAGATTTTTCAAATCCATTAAGGTCAACTAAATTTATACAGTCTTTTATACGTTTGTTTTGATCCTCTATTGATATTCCTAAATTTTGAAATTCAAACGGAATTCTAATATTTGATTCGACAGTTTTCCAGGGCATAAGAGCGTAATCCTGGAATACCATTGCTCTATCAGGACCAGGTCCTTTAACTGGTTTTCCATTAACATTAATAACCCCGCTTTCTGGTTCAACTAATCCCGCAACAGCATTAATAAAACTTGTTTTTCCACAACCTGAAGGACCAACTAAAACAACAAACTCACCTTTTTTTACATCTAAAGAAATATTTTTTAATGCAATTAGTTTTGTTCTTTCTCTATGAAGTTCATAACTAATCGATAAGTCTTTAGAAGAAATTACGGGATGCTGGTCTTTTGTATTTAAAATTTTATTCATAATACCAAATAGGAGAATCAAAATTACACGAGATCATAACAGCTGGAAACAGGCAAGTAAAAAGAAATTTTCAGGTTTCTTTTTATGATGTTATGGGCATATATAGCCATACTTGAAAAGTAAATTATCTTTTTAACTCCCTGTCTAGTGAATTTTCAAATAGTTTTTTTGATTCCACTTCATTACCCCTTCTCATTGAACTAAGAACAATGCTGAAGAGGAGTAATATTTGAAAAGCTATTTGCTGAAATCGCGAAAGGCCTGGAAGATTTCTTCTTTTGTATTCATAACGAAAGGCCCGTATCGCACCATCGGTTCGTTAATTGGAGTGCCTCCCAGAAGCAGTAGTTCCAAAGTGGAATCATCAGGGCTGCGCAAAGAAATTGAATCACCGTCATGGGCAAAAAGCACAAGCTGCCCTTCAACAGCAGCATGTGCATCTTCATTTTCACCAAATTCACCTTTTCCGGAAACCAGGTATGCCATGATATTGTCATCGATTGAGACAGGATGTTTCAGCTCAA
>Ga0209753_1000835_pt1 | contig 13032 bp, 7 predicted proteins | sample METZYME_3_550m_FD_187550 | JGI IMG/M metagenome (GOLD analysis project Ga0209753, IMG submission 187550) | Marine microbial communities from oxygen minimum zone in mesopelagic equatorial Pacific - METZYME_3_550m (SPAdes) (version 2) | ecosystem: Environmental > Aquatic > Marine > Oceanic | place... | reverse complement strand
CGGGAACGACCGCAAAAAGGACGGCAACGGCAATTTCACCAGTTTGGGGTGGAAGCATTTGGCTCTGAAAATCCGGAACAGGATGCAGAGATCATTGCCATCGCCTGGCACATTTTATCTGCTTGTGGCTTAAATAAAACTGCATCCCTCCAATTGAACAGTATAGGTTCTTCAAAGTGCCGCTCAGATTACAGGAATGTGTTGAAAGACTTTATCCGTCCGAATCGGGACCAATTTTCTGAGACGAGTCAGAAACGGTTTGATACCAACCCGCTCCGCATCCTGGATACGAAACTAGATCACGAACAAACATTGCTGGAAGGTGCCCCCATGGTTTCTGAGTGCTATACAGCTGAGGATAAGGCACACCTGGAGTCACTTCAAAATTTCCTGACCGCCATGGAGATTCCTTTTACGATTGACCCTAGGCTCGTTCGCGGGCTGGATTATTATTCCCGGACCGTTTTTGAATTTACTTCCCCAGTTTTGGGTGCCCAGGATGCACTTTTAGGCGGTGGTCGATACGATGGTCTGGTGGAAACATTGGGTGGAAAACCAACGCCCGGCATTGGCTTTGCAGCAGGAATGGAACGATTTTTAATCGCCATGGATGACCAATCTAATGTATCAAAAACGGATGTTTATTTTGTATGTCTGGGTGAGGCGGGTCTATCCACAGCATTATCTCTTACGAATGAATTAAGACAATCCCGGTTCAACGTTATGTTTGATCCGCTGCGCAGGAGCTTAAAAGCCCAGCTACGGGAAGCCAATAAATCAGGTGCCCGGTTTGCTTTGATCCTGGGAGACACAGAAATGGAAAAGGGAACGGTTGTATTCAAGGATCTAGAAAAGGGTGAACAAAAAAATATTTTGCAAAAAAAGATTAAAAATTTGTTTGATAATTTGACAAACTGAATTTTACACCATTATATTATATACGCGGGCGTGAGAAACCCGATTACATAAACATTTCAAGATATCTTAAACTATGAGTCAGAAACCATTATTGATTGTAGAGTCACCCACCAAGATTAAAACGATCCAGAAATACCTGGGAACGGAGTATGATGTTATTTCCTGCGTAGGGCATGTAAAGGATCTTCCAACCAATGAACTGGGAATTGACATCGATAACAATTTTAAAATAAAACTCACCGTTCTCCCAGATAAGAAAAAGTTCATTACAGATCTCAGAAAAAAATCCAAGACAGCAGACCGCGTCCTGATAGCCACGGACCCGGACCGGGAAGGCGAAGCCATTGCTGCCCACCTGGCTGCTGAAGTACCGGAAGAAAAACTGGAACGTGTACAGTTTACTGAGATCACCAAGGCAGGGATAGCTGAAGGGATAGAAAATATTCGTCAGATTGATAAAGACCTGGTGGATGCCCAGGCGGCACGCCGTATTATTGATCGCCTGGTAGGGTATAAAGTATCCCCTGTATTATGGGCAACGCTGCAAAGCAACATGAAATTTGTTTCAACATCCCTGTCCGCAGGTCGCGTACAATCGGCGGCTGTCAAAATTATTGTGGATCGGGACCGTTTAAGGGCAAAATTTCAGCGTTCCACCTATTTTGACCTGAAAGCAGCCTTAAATAAAAAAGGAGATGCAGTCTCATTTAATGCAGCTCTGGTTCGTATAGATGGTGTAAAGATCGCAGCCAGCAGTGATTTTGATTCTGAAACCGGGGAATTAAAAAATAAGAATGTCCTGCTCCTTTCAGAATCCCAGGCCGATGCACTTGTAAAAGAATTAGAATCTGGAGATTGGACCGTATCCACCATTAAAGAAAAACCCCGGACGTCTAATCCCAAACCACCATTCACAACCAGCACACTCCAGCAGGAAGCAGCGAGAAAATTAAGAATTTCCGCCCGCCAGACCATGCGCACAGCCCAGCAGCTCTATGAAAATGGTTTTATTACCTATATGCGGACTGACTCAACCCATTTATCCGAGGAAGCTATTGCAGGATCCCGGCAGGTTATACAAGACCTGTATGGAGATGACTATCTGCCCGGCAAGGCCAACAGATATACAACTAAGGTAAGGAATGCCCAGGAAGCACACGAAGCAATCCGACCGGCCCACAGGGTCTTCCGCAGGGTTGAAGAAGTCCAGAAAACACTGGGTGATGAAGCATCAAAATTATATGATCTTATCTGGAAACGAACTGTCGCCAGCCAGATGACCCCGGCAAAACTGAAGCAGACAGCAGTTACAATCCAGAATCAGAAAGCAGAATTCCGGGCCAATGGGCAGGTAATTTTGTTCCCCGGCTATATGCGCGTTTACGTGGAAGGACGGGATAATCCGAATAAAGACCTGGCAAACAAGGAACGAATCCTGCCGGCTATGGTAGAAGGAGAAACTCTGGATTGCAGCACGCTGGAATCAGAATCACACAGCACAAAGCCGCCGGCACGCTTTACAGAAGCGTCTCTTGTAAAAGCATTGGAAGAAAATGGAATTGGCCGCCCATCTACATTTGCATCCATCCTGGGCACCATTGTACGCAGGGGTTATGTGGATCGAAATGGTGGAAAACTTTCACCCACTTTTTTAGGATTGGCTGTAACTCAACTGCTGGAAAATCACTTTACAAATCTGGTCAGCAAAGAATTCACTGCAAAAATGGAAGATGGACTGGATGAAGTTTCAAGAGGGGAACTTGAGGCAGTTCCATTCATGACCAATTTTTACCGCGGTGGCGGCCGGTTTGCCGGTTTGGAAAAAATGCTGGATGAAAAAGTCGACATACCTGCTGCTTGTACCATTGCCATGCCGAAAGAAATCTCCGAATCAACCGAAGGACGGATTGGAAGATTTGGCCCCTATCTTCGACGAGGGAATGATACAAGATCCATTCCTGAGAACATATACATGGGCGACCTAACCCTGGAAACAATTGAAGAAATTTTTACCCAGAAAACAAAAGAGGACGAACCCCTGGGCAATGACCCTGAATCTGGGGAACCGGTGTGGATCAAAAAGGGCCCCTACGGTCATTATGTTCAATTGGGCGATTCAAAAACACGAAAAGGAATTCCAAAAAACTACCCCCTTTCTGATGTGGACCTGGACTATGGATTACAATTATTGGCTTTACCGCGAACCGTTGGTGTCCATCCTGAATCTGGAGAGACGATCACTGCCGATTATGGGCGCTATGGACCTTATATAAAATGTGGGAAACAAAATGCGACCCTCCGCGGTCCTGAGACCCCTCTGGATGTTTCAGTAGAAAAATCAATTGAATTACTGGCCAACCGAAACAAAAGAAGTTCTGAGCTTCGAACTTTAGGTGACCACCCCGAAACAGGAGAATCCCTGGTGGTAAAAGATGGCCGTTACGGTCCCTATATAAGCGATGGGAAGGTTAACGCTTCTTTGAAAGGAGATTTAACACCCGATAACATCACCCTGGAACAGGCAGTAGAGCTCATGAACCAAAAAAGAGTGGCGCCAAAGAAGAAGCGCACCCGTAAAAAGAAAAAATGACAGTAATCCATTTTCTTTTTATAACCTAATTTTGAAACCTGCTGATGGATAAAACCATTGAAAAAATAGTATCTCTATGCAAACGCCGGGGGTTTATTTTCCAGAGTTCCGATATCTATGGCGGATTTTCAGCCGTTTATGATTATGGTCCATTGGGTATAGAACTGAAAAACAATATATCTCAGCTCTGGTGGAAAGAAATGACCCAGGCTCACGAAAATATTGTGGGGCTGGACAGCGGTATTCTGATGCATCCTAAGATCTGGGAAGCATCAGGGCATGTAGGCGCCTTTAACGATCCCCTGGTAGACTGCAAGCAATGTAAAGCACGGTATCGTGCGGATGAATTCGCAGAAGATTTTTCGTCATTGAACTGGACAGATACCCAGTGCCCTAAATGCGGAACCACCGGCAACCTTACGGAGCCGCGCCAATTCAACTTAATGTTCAAAACCCATATAGGTCCTGTTGAAGAGACAGGTACGGAAGCATTCCTGCGCCCCGAAACTGCCCAGGGTATTTATGTTAATTACCAGCTGGTGCAGGGCGCCATGCGGATGAAAGTCCCTTTTGGAATTGCCCAAATTGGGAAGGCATTTCGCAACGAGATCACTGCCCGCAATTTTATTTTCCGAACCCGGGAATTCGAACAAATGGAAATGCAGTATTTTGTAAAACCAGGCACTGATGACGATTTCATGCAGGAATGGAAAGAAAAACGGTTCCAGTTCTACCCGGATGTATTGGGAATCACAGATTCGAAATTGCGTTTCCACGAGCATGGAGAAGATGAACTGGCCCATTATGCCAAGGAAGCCTGGGACATCGAATATGAGTTCCCCTTTGGCTGGTCAGAGATCGAAGGTGTCCATAACCGGACTGATTTTGACCTGGCCCGCCACGAAGAATTTTCCGGCAAAAACCTCTCTTACTTTGATCAGCCCAACAATGAACGTTTTCTGCCTTATATTATTGAAACATCAGCAGGACTGAATCGAATGCTGCTGACCGTACTTACAGACGCCTATTGGGAAGATGAAGAAAACAAGCGTGTGGTAATGAAACTTCACCCCCGACTCGCACCCGTTAAAGCGGTTGTATGTCCACTCGTTAAAAAAGATGGTTTGCCTGAAAAAGCCCGGGAAATCATGGATATGCTTAAACCACATTTTAAAGTTATTTATGATCAGCAGGGGTCTATAGGGAAACGATATTACCGCCAGGATGAAGCAGGAACTCCCTTTGGCATTACGGTGGATCATCAGTCTACAGAGGATAATACCATTACTCTGCGCCACCGTGACACACAACAGCAGGATCGCGTTTCCGTGGATCAACTTCTATCAGCTATTTTAGATCAATTTTAATGGACCTTAAAACCAAGATCACCCTAGGGTTAATGGGGATCATCGCTTTTGCAATTCTTACAGGGTCCAAAGATGAGTCTGTTGAATTTTCCATTGCGATTCATGGTGGTGCCGGAACCATTACTCGGAAGAATATGACACCAGAAAAAGAAAATGCTTATCGATCCAAGTTGAAAGAAACATTGAATGTCGGATATTCAATTTTAAACAAGGGCGGTACTTCCTTGGATGCAGTCGAAGCAACCATTAGAATTATGGAAAATTCTGAATTATTTAATGCAGGAAAAGGTGCCGTATTTACCAATGCGGGAACTAATGAATTGGACGCCAGCATCATGGATGGAAGGAATCTGAAAGCTGGTGCTGTGGCACGTGTAAAAACAGTGAAGAATCCCATCTCTGCTGCCAGAAAGGTCATGGAAGAAACCTGGCATGTGATGCTCTCCGGTGATGGTGCAGACAAATTTGCCAAAGAACAAGGCTTGGATATTGTTGATCCAAATTATTTTTATACCCAGCGACGTTGGGACAGCTTGAAAAAGATTCAAGTCGAAAAACATGGCACCGTGGGCTGTGTCGCATTGGATAAACATGGAAATCTTGCCGCCGGCACATCCACGGGAGGCCTCACCAATAAACGCTGGGGTCGTGTGGGTGACAGCCCAATCATTGGTGCAGGCACCTATGCCAATAACCAAACCTGTGCTGTTTCAGGAACAGGACAGGGCGAATATTTCATCCGTGGCAATGTAGCTTATGATGTTTCTGCTATCATGGAATACAAAGGAAAATCAGTGGGGGAAGCGGCTCAAAACGTGATTAGAAAACTTTCAGATAAGGGTGGCAATGGTGGCATCATTACCATGGATTCAAAAGGGAATATTTCCATGCCTTTCAATACGGCTGGTATGTATCGTGGATTTAGAAAAGCGGGACAAGCACCTGAGATTTTTATTTATAAAAATTAATTGTCCGTTATTTTTTAATTTCTTGAATCTATTGGCATAATACTTATAGATTAGCTGGATTGACATATCATATGTGTCAATCCATAACCACAACAAACCAAAGGAGCAAACTATGAAGAAATCCTTCTGGATTTTTCTAATCCTCAATCTATCCTTCGCCGTAGGGCAAACCATCTCTGGAACTGTTACCGATGAAAATGGTAATGGTCTGGCAGGCGCGAATGTCACTGTGGAAGGTACAAATATGGGTGCTGCAGCAAACTCATCCGGGAGTTACTCCATCTCTGGTGTTGCTCTGGGAACTTATACTGTTTCAGCTTCATTTATCGGTTATAATTCATCCAGTAAATCAGTAATTGTGGGAGACGGTGGTGCAACTGCAAACTTCTCACTTGCTTCTTCAGCGTTGGCAGGTGCTGGTGTATTTGTCACGGGTACCCGTGCAGCGGGTCGAACATCCATGAAATCCCCCACACCTATCGATGGGTTTGATAACCAGACACTTCGTCGCCAGGGGAATGGTGATATGACCGAAACCCTGAAGAATCAGGTTCCATCTTTCAACGCAACACCCCTTACCGGTGATGGTGCGGCCTTTGTAAGACCTACGTCTATGCGTGGTCTTCCACCGGACAATGTTCTGGTGCTCACCAATTCAAAACGCCGCCATCGTTCGGCGTTAATATCACACTTTGGCGCAGCCATGAATGTGGGTGCCCAGGCGGTTGATGTGGGCATGATTCCAAGTATAGCAGTAAAACGCCTTGAAATCCTACGGGATGGTGCGTCAGCACAGTATGGTTCAGACGCTATTGCAGGTGTGATGAATTTCATTTTAAAAGACAATAATGAGGGTGTCGAATTTCAAGTCACACAAGGGACTTGGATGACACGTGAAAATGGCCGTGGCGGTGAACAAGATATTACTGCTGCAGCCAATATTGGGTTACCCCTATCGGATGATGGTTTTCTGAACATCAGTGCAGAATATTCAGTTCGTCCGGAATTGTCCGTCGGTTACCAGCATGCATCTGCAGCAGATGGTTATAAAGGATGGGTACAGGCTGCTGATAAAACCAATGCAGATGGTAAATACGTTGGTACACAAAATGTAGATGATTGGCAAACAGCTATGAACTGGGGCCGACCAGAAAATAATGGTTTCAGATCTGTCTGGAATGCCGGAATGACAGTAGGAGATGGTGTTGAAGCTTATTCTTTCGGAAATTATGCTGATACTTATGGTGAATATAGTTTCTTTCTCCGTGCAACTGGTAAATCGGGAGCGCTCACTCCAATTCCATTGAATCCAACAGATCCATCAGAAGGCGATTTCTCCTGGGGCGATACCTATCCTCTAGGTTTTACACCTCGCCTGGAAGGACATGGAAATGATTTTAGTTCTGTTGTAGGTGTCCGTGGTGAAGACCTGGCTGGTTTTGGACTGAACTACGATTTCAGTAGCAGCTATGGGTCCCACTACATTCATTATCTCTTGCGTAATACATTGAATCTCTCCTGGGGGCCCAATTCTCCCCATAATATGGTGATTGGTGATCTTCAACAGGAAGAGACTAACTGGAACGCAGACTTTACCTATCCAATGGGCGATATTAGCCTGGCATTCGGTACAGAATGGCGTGAAGAAAAATACACCATGTACGAAGGCCAGAAGGAAGCCTGGCTGGCTGGCCCCTGGGCTTTAGTTCATTCCTTGACCTATGATTCATCTGGCACAGATGTAAACTATGGATATACTGCTCCTGGGCTTGCAGCAAACGGTATGCCGGGAACGAGCCCCGATGCGGCAGGCGTCTGGGCACGTCAAAACACGGCTTTCTATGCTGATGTAGAATATGAGCTGGGTGATCTGCTCGTTCAAGCTGCCGGTCGGTTTGAAGATTTTTCAGACTTCGGTACCACAACCAATTTTAAGGTTGCTGGTCGATACTCCCTTGGAAACCTGGCCACATTCCGTGGTGGTTATTCCACTGGGTTTCGTGCGCCAACACCTGGTCAGTCCAATTATACCGGTGTTGTTACATCCTTTGATGGCGTAACAGGGATGCAGGTCCAGGAAGGCACCTTAAAGCCAACGGACCCACTCTCTATATTAATGGGCGGCGCTGCCTTGGTGCCTGAAGATGCTGTGAATTTGAGCGCAGGTTTTACCACAAGTATGATCAGCGGTTTGAATCTATCCATTGATTACTACCAAATTGATGTGACCAATAAGATCATCAAGTCACGGTCATTGACAGTACCGGAAGGGAGCAGTGCATTATTTTCAGACATTGCAATGTATACAAATAATTTAGATACAAAAACGTCCGGTATCGATATTGTTGCTGATTATAATCTTGGCAATACCAATATTGGCCTGGCCGTGAATACTAATAACACTGAAGTTGTAACGCAACGGCTAGTAAATGGAGTAAACCCGGTTAGTGACGATGGTGTTGATAATATCGAAAATAATCTACCAAAACAACGTGTCACAGCCACTGTAACTCAAAACATTGGCGATGCTCTTTCAGTGATGGCCCGTGTGAACTACTATGGTGAAACCATTGATGAACGGAGTGGTAGAGAAGTTGTTGACCCAACACAACTTGTAGATATTGAGCTGAGATATCATGTCAGCGATAATTTGTCAGTTGTTTTCGGTGCAAGTAATGCATTGAACACATTCCCAACACAGATTGCCACTAGGATGTCCCAGGGAATGCCATACCCGCGCCGTACCCCCATTGGGTACCACGGCGGTATGATGTTTACACGATTGACATACAACTTCTAGACCCTTTTCCCAAAAAAGGTAAAAAGGCGGTAAGAAATTCTTACCGCCTTTTTTATTTTCAACAGATGAAAAAAATGATTGGTGTTGTTGGCGGCATGGGCCCCTATGCCGGACTCGATTTGGTGAAAAAAATATTTGATCTGACAATTGCATCTTCCGATCAGGATCACGTTCCCATAACAATGGTATCCGTTCCACATACTATAGAAGATCGTACAAAGTTTCTTTCAGGCGAGTCTACAGATAATCCAGGAATTGCCATATCAAAAGTGGTAGAACACCTGGCAAATCAGGGTGCATCTGTTATTGGTATGCCCTGCAACACAGCCCACTCACCTATGATTTTCCAGGAAATTGAGAAGCGACTTCCCCATAATATTGCTTTTATTCATATGATTCAGGAAGTTGTTCGATTTATCGTTGAACAATTCCCAGCCGTATCAAATGTGGGTATTCTGGCAACCAGCGGGACACTTAATACAAGCATTTATGACGATGAATTAAAGCGTAAGGGTTTAGAACCAGTTTTATTATCTGATCAGGAGCAAAATGGGCTGGTTGATTCATCGATCTATGATCCAGAATATGGAATCAAATCGTTTTCCAGCCCTGTGGCTCAACAAGCAAAACAAAATCTAAAAAAAGGAATTCTATCATTAATCAAGAATAATGCCGAAGCCATTATCTTGGGATGTACCGAAATTCCAATCGCTATCACAGAATCATTTTATAAATCAATCCCCTTAATTGATACCACAAAAGTATTAGCAAGAGCGCTCCTTTTAAATTCAAATCCAGATTCACTAAAAAATAATTAAATGGAATCAACCGGTACAGCTTTCATCCATTTGGAATGTTCTAAATGCAGGACAGAATATTCCAGAAATAAGATCTATAATTTGAGTCCATGTTGCTCTCTTCCCCTTTTCCCCATATATGATTTAGATAAAGCGCACAACTCTTTCAATAAAAATGATTTATTAGGACGGCCACCAAATATGTGGCGCTATAAAGAAATGATGCCTGTGAACTATGAAGAGAATATTACTACACTGGGAGAAGGGTTTACGCCGCTTGAACCGGCAGATTCGTTGGGCAAAATATTAGGGTTCAAAAACTTATTTTTAAAAAATGAATCTATTAATCCAACCGGCTCTTTTAAAGACCGCGGCATGAGCGCAGCCATTTCCAAAGCAAAGGAATTTGGATTAAATAAAATTTCTATCCCAACAGCAGGAAATGCTGGTGGTGCAACGGCTGCTTATACCTCTAAAGCAGGGCAGGAATCATTTATTTTTATGCCCTCAGACACCCCCAAACCATTCCAAGTGGAATGTGAGCAATATGGGGCTCATATTGAGATGGTAAATGGGTTCATCAATGATTGTGGAAAGATTATAGCAGAACGAAAAGAGAAAGAAGGCTGGTTTGATATTTCTACATTAAAAGAGCCCTACCGTGTAGAAGGGAAAAAAACCATGGGCTATGAATTGGCAGAGCAATTTGATTGGGAATTACCGGATGGTATTATTTATCCTACTGGAGGTGGAACAGGCATTATCGGCATGTGGAAAGCCTTTGATGAAATGGAAAAACTCGGTTGGATTGGATCTCATCGACCTAAAATGATCGCAGTCCAATCGAAGGGGTGTGCTCCAATAATCCGCGCGTTTGAACAGGGAAAAAAATCAGCTGATTTTTTTAAGAATCCTGAAACATCCGCATTAGGGCTACGGGTTCCAGTAGCTGTGGGCGATTTTCTTATCCTCCAAGCCATCCGGAAAAGTAATGGATATGCATTAACGGTTTCAGATAAGGAACTCATGGATGGTGTAAAAATGATTGGAAAACATGAAGGGATCTTTTCTGCACCGGAAGGTGGCGCAACCGTTGCCGCCTTACCCAAACTATTGGAGTTGGGAATGATCCACCAAAATGATCGAGTTGTTTGCTTTATTACCGGCAGCGGTTTGAAATATGTAGACCTGTATTAGTTTATATATTTCTCTGCCAGGCGTTTATAACAGGCCATTTGTTCAAACGCTAATTCTTTTGCTTCCCAGGCCTGAAAGGATCTACACTCAAACCCCAGCGTCTCTTTCATAATCTCAAAGGCACGGTCTGTAAAAATAACTGTGCCCTCATCTTTTATATCTTCGATTGAATCTAACTTTCCTGACTCTTCATTCATTCTGATTGCTTCTTCTAACGATATATCATCTGGGAGTACAACATCAGCCCCGTCTTTATTTAACAGAACAGGATAACCTCCAGGCAGACCGTTGGGTCCTGGAGAATGGGTACGCAGATTTTCATTGAACAGCATAGCCTTAAGGTTCTTTAAGGCTGATGAGGCCGACACGGTTGTAAACCCGATACCAGGGGCATAAAGTTTAACTGACTCATACATGACTTCATCGGTGTCAAAGTCCCGAGTTACTTCTTCCCCATCGATAAGAATTTTTAAATAATAAGGGGCCCCAGGCTGATATCCCGCTTCCCTGGGAAATACCCAGTGCTGATGATGACAGACCTGGAATGTTTCAATGCGGGAACGGTCAATACCTTTTTGTTGTGCGATATAGGTTAATACTGCTGGTGCTATAAGATCGACATTCCCAATCCCAATGGTGGGCGCCAGACCAACCTTTCCCATAACAGGATTGGTTAAACAGGAAAGGGACGTATTAATAAAATAGGGAGATAACCCTGAATCTTGGATGGACTTTGATAAGCTGAGACCTAAAGCCAATTGACATGGAAGCCAGGCTCCCAATCCAGCAGAACTGATCTTGGCATACAGTTCTTCTGGAAGCTGACGAATCAGGTGCCAGGTATGGAGTACGGTACAATTGATCACAGCATCCGGTTTTTCTTTTTGAAGCAATTCAACAGTTGCATCTTCATCAAAAAGATCGATTTGAACGGCACGAAATAAGGGATGTAAACCATGATGTGCAGCGCCGATCTCCGCATTATTGCAGGTCCATTGAGCTTTTTCTTTATCAACATCTCCTACAACCCATTCAATATTTGATTCATCTCTTGCAGCAAATTCTAAAAGATGCGTCCCAACATCACCTGCACCAATTAGTAATACCTTCTTCAATGCCCTATCCTTACGGTTCTTAGCTGTTCGTTATTTAATATTAAAATAATAATTTCAGTACGTAGCTTATCTCAATTTGACAAAATATCCCATAACAACAATCTAATAATGACCAATTTAAATGTATCCCCAACCCTGCGTATTAACGAGCAGGTAAAATCAATGTGGGAGGATGGAAAAGATGTTCTCCATTTAGGTATTGGCGAATCCCGTTTCCCTGTCCATCCAGAAATGAAAAATGCACTGATGAACGGGATGTTAAACCGTAGCTACCTGCCACCATCAGGCACAGAAAAACTTCGGGAGAAAATTGCCGGGTATTATTCAAAAAAATTAGGCTTGAACTTTTCACCTGAACAGGTAATTATTGGTATTGGAAGTAAATCCCTTCTGTTTGCAATGATCTATCTCACTGACGGTGACCTCCTGTTGCCAAAACCATCATGGGTTTCCTATTCCGCTATTGCAAAATTATCAGGGAAAGCGGTTACACGGTTTGATCTTGATCGTAGTTGTGAGTTTAGACTCAATATAGATACCTTAAATACCGCTTACGATTCAGCGAAAAGAAAGGGACAGAATCCAACAATGATCGTTTTAAACACGCCCAACAACCCCGTTGGAAATTCATTCTCCCAGGCTGATATTGAAGCGGTGGCCACTTGGGCTAAAGAAAATAATATTTTAATTCTGAGCGATGAGATCTACAGCCTTGTAACCTTTAAAGAAACCACTCATACGACCCCTGCGTCGTATTTCCCGGACAAAACAATCATCTTTGGAGGACTTAGTAAACATTTATCCCTTGGTGGCTGGCGGCTGGGAATTTCGATCCTGCCAAATAATGAAATTGGTGATCAATTAAAATCAGGGTTTGATTCTGTTGCGGGCAGCATTTGGTCCTGTGTGCCAGCTCCTTTTCAGGTTGTGGGTGAAACTGCTTTCAGCCATAATCAAGATATTGAAGCGTATATTCAATTGTGTACGGAGATTCACAGTATTCGAACCCGTTATGCATATGATAGCCTTAAGAAGAAAGGGTTAGAGTGTCCAAAACCAACTGGGGCGTTTTATATTTACCCATCATTTAAAAAATGGTCTGAACAATTGAATGCATTGGGAATTTTGTCCTGTTCTTCTCTTGCTGATCATTTATTGAATGAGTATGAAATTGCTACACTGCCGGGCATTGCTTTCGGCGATGATCCTGAAAATCTGTGCATCAGAATTTCTACCAGTTATTTGGATATGGAAACGGATGAGAGAGCGCAGCACATTTT
>Ga0209753_1000833_pt1 | contig 13045 bp, 9 predicted proteins | sample METZYME_3_550m_FD_187550 | JGI IMG/M metagenome (GOLD analysis project Ga0209753, IMG submission 187550) | Marine microbial communities from oxygen minimum zone in mesopelagic equatorial Pacific - METZYME_3_550m (SPAdes) (version 2) | ecosystem: Environmental > Aquatic > Marine > Oceanic | place... | reverse complement strand
CCTTCGCGCACAACTGTCCCGTGCCAAATTATGGGCTCGACGAGCTGACCCTGCGCAAGGCGTTGCAGGCCTATTATGCAACGATTTCGTTTGTGGACGTGCAGGTCGGTCGGCTGATGGAGGCGCTGAAACGGCTGAAGCTGGCGGATAACACGATCGTGGTGCTTTGGAGCGACCACGGCTATCACTTGGGCGAGCACAACGGCATTTGGCAGAAGCGCACCCTGTTTGAGGAGTCATCCCGGGCTCCACTGATCATCCGCGCTCCTGGCGCGAGCGGAAATGGCACGGCCTGTAGGCGCATCGTGGAGTTTGTGGACATTTACCCGACACTCACCGACCTCGCCGGGGTGAAGCCTCCGATGGCCCTGGAAGGGCGAAGCCTTCGGCCGTTGCTGGATAATCCCCTGGCCAAGTGGGATGGGCATGCCATCACCCAGGTTCTGCGTCCTGCCGACAAGCGCTTGGCCAAGCCGGTGATGGGTCGGAGCATTCGCACAGGGCGCTGGCGCTACACCGACTGGGCCGAGGGAGATTCCGGGGTTGAACTATACGACCACGCCAGTGACCCGATGGAATTTAACAACCTTGCGCTGGAGCCTGACCCCGTGGCCAGGGTCGTGATGCAGCAATTGCGTGAACTCCTTGAGAAAAAAGCCAGCGGCAAGGTTCCGACCACGCCGTTTAACCCTAAGCGACTTTGATTAATGGGGAGGGCTTGAGAACAAATGAACGTTGCGCTGTTCACCGGCATAAGGGAACTGGAGATTTGTGATCGACCAATCCCGGTCCTGGAGCGGCCGGGCGATGTGTTGTTAAGAATCGAAACGGTGGGTGTGTGCGGTTCGGACATTCATTACTACACCAAGGGACGAATCGGTGACCAGGTCATCGACCATCCGGCGACTCTCGGCCATGAGTGTGCGGGAACCGTGATGGAGATTTGTCCGACTGTTGTCGGGCTAAAGGCCGGTCAGCGTGTGGCGGTTGACCCGGCGATTTCTTGTGGCCAATGCGACCAGTGTCGGAAAGGCCGGGCGCACACATGCCGCAACCTCCAGTTTCTCGGCTGCCCGGGCCAGGCTCCCGGTGCGGTGGCGGAGTACATCACGATTGCTGCTCAATCGTGCTACCCCGTCCCCGATTCGATGACGATGGTGGAGGCGGCACTGGTCGAGCCGTTGTCGGTGGCCATCCATTCCCAGCGTCTGGCCGGCATGCAGCCGGGCGGAACCGTGGGAATTTTGGGAGCAGGGCCGATAGGGTTGAGCGTTCTCCTGGCGGTGGGTGCGCTTTGTCCAAGTCGAACCTTTGTCACTGATCTGCTTGACGAACGACTGGGCTTGGCCAGGCGCTGCGGCGCCGACTGGACCGGTGTGCCGACCCGCGCGGATGTCGTGAAAGCGATCCTGAAGGAGGAACCCGACGGGCTCGACTGTGTCTTTGAATGTGCCGGTCGTCAGGAGACTCTTGACCAGGCGGTCGATTTGCTTAAGCCGGGTGGCACAATGGTGCTGATCGGTATTCCGGATAGTAAACAGGTTGGCTTCAGGATGGACACGCTTCGTCGCAAGGAGCTGCGCCTTCAAAATGTCCGCCGCCAAAACGATTGCACAAAAGCAGCCATCGGCCTTGTTGCCAGTGGAGCGGTTGATATTAATCCCCTCGTAACCCATCACTTCGCTATGGAAGAAACCAAGGCTGCATTTGACCTCGTAGTAGACCATGCGGATGGTGTCGTCAAGGCGATCATCCACGTGGCCGGTGACTTGATCTGACATCGTCATTTCGCATTGCCTTTGTCGTTCGGCGAAGTGGCAAAGCTTAATTGACAGGTGTTTAAGATTAAGTCTCAGTGTCAACAAACAAACTTCTTTTTTTTTCGTCTGTATTTGGTTTAATCGTGACGCGTATTAAATTGATTTCGCCCTACCCGAAAACGAAACGGTGGAATTTTTTAGGACCCTAAAAACATGAAAGGAAACGAACAAGTCATCGAAGCATTGAACGCTGGTTTGACCATCGAGCTGACAGCGATCAACACATATTTCATCCACTCCAAGATGTGCCTCAACTGGGGGCTCAAAAAGTTGGCGGATCATTACTATGCAGAGTCAATCGAGGAAATGAAGCATGCCGAAGAGATCATCGATCGTATCCTGTTTCTCGACGGGCATCCCGCCATCTCCCGCTACGACGTCATCGACGTGGGCGACAATCCCAAGGAGCAGATCGAGAATGGGATGGCGCTGGAGATCAAGGGAGCCGCCACTTATAACGATGGTGTCAAGCTGTGTGCCGAGGTGAAGGACACGGCCAGCCGCGAGTTAATGGAGCGCATGGTCGTCGAGTCGGAGCAAAGCATCGACTGGGCCGAGGCCCAACTGGACCTCATCAAGATGATGGGTATCGAGAACTACCTCGCCCAGCAAGTGGACGGGGGCGGCGGCAAATAGCCAATCGGTCGGTTACTTTTCGTTTATCGCAATCCCTTCTCAAAAAAGGGCCACATTAGATTGGGATAAAAGCGATGGCCGCTGTTTCCCCACCCGAGCTCGGTGTGGTTGGGTACGCCGGCGGCCTGGAAAATTTCCCCGATGCTGACGGCCAGCTTTTCGACAGTCGGTGGATGGTGCAAACTGTCGTCCACCCCGTGCACGATCAAGAGGTGCCGCGGGGCGACGAGGCCGCCCAGCTCCTTCCAGTCGCCCCAGTCCCGGAGTTTGGGAACGAGGCAGCAATCGCAGTGAAAGATAAACCCTTCCGCACTCATCACCGAGGTGAATGAGCAGCTTGGAATCGCCACGCGGATTCGGGTGTCGATCGCCGCAGTGTAGGCGGTGAGGACGCCGCCACCAGAATTGCCGGTCATGACGATGCGGTTTCGATCGACCAGAGGATGTTTCTCCGCCCAGTCGAGCAGGCACTGCATGTCCCAAACCCGCTCTGCAATCGGTGTGCGCCCACCGAGTAGACAGTGGATGAGTTGGGCCCGGCAGGGGCGCTTGCCATGGCGGCCTTTGGGATCGGGCACTAGCACCTCCTCCGCGAGCCCTCGGGTGGCCGGGGCAATGACCACAAATCCATGGCGTGCTGCCTGTGCTCCGATGTCACCTTCATTTTCAAGCACTTTCTTGCTGTGTTTTTCATCCTTGAATGCACCGGCGTACGAATGCGGCCCGAGCTTGTCGTGGCCGTGCGGGCAAATCAAAAGGGGGAGCGGCTGGGCAGGGTTCGCATCCTTGGGAATGAGCAAATAAAAGGGGATGACCACACCCGGTTCAGTTTCCATCGAGCAAAGCGTGCGGGTGAATGAATCCTGGGTTGCGACCGCTTTTCCGACCTCAACCCTTGGTCGGAAGCCGGCCAGGTCCTTCCGCATCCGCTTGAGCCCGGTGAGCTCGATGAGCGCCCCGCGGGCCTTCTCCTGCCACTGCCCAAACCCAGCCGAGGCATCAAACGCATGCACCTGCTTGCCCTTTTGAATGCGCTTGAAGTAGTTCCCAACCGGGCTGGGGTAGGTCACGAACGGCTTGGGCGTCTTCTGTGCAAGGAGAGTTGCGCTGAATAAAATGATGTTAAGGATTGCAGGGATTTTCAATGTTTTCATGTAGAGCCGCGCTGTGGCCCGAAGTGTAAGCAATCAAGCGCAAAACTCACTGCTAAATTAAAGAATTACTGTTTCGGATTGCCGATGGTTTGGTGAGCGGGCAGGCTTGGCCCATGCGCTGGGCTTTCCTGCTTTCCGTTTTATTTTGGTTCGAGGTTGCGTCGGTCACTGCGGCGGATCGGCCGAATGTTTTATTCATCGCTGTCGATGATTTGCGTCCGGAGTTGAAGTGCTACGGCGCGAGCCAAATCCGCTCGCCGAACATCGATCGATTGGCCAATCGATCGATGTTGTTCGAGCGTGCGTACTGCATGGTGCCGACCTGCGGCGCCTCACGATCAGCGATGATGACCAGTATTCGCCCGGCACACAATCGATTCACCAGTTTCCTCACGCGGGCCGATGTGGATGCGCCGCAGGTGGACGGGCTCCACACGCACTTCAAAAAAAACGGCTACCATACGGTATCGCTTGGCAAGGTGTTCCACAATCGATCCGACAGTGCGCACGGCTGGTCAGAGGAACCGTGGCGGGGCGGCGCGTTCACCTATCATCTTCCGGAAAATCGCGAAATTCAGCGCAAAAAAATCGGCTCGGGCACCAAGCCTGCCCGCGCTGCACCCTACGAGAATGCTGACGTGCCGGACAACGCCTACCCGGACGGACGGTTGGCCGAGCATGCGGTCGAGACGATGGGCCGCTTGGCCAAGCGCGAGCAGCCATTCTTTCTTGCGGTCGGTTTTTTTAAGCCGCACCTGCCGTTCAATGCACCGAGGAAATACTGGGACCTGTATCCGGAGGATACCATCAAGCTTCCGGACAATTACCGACAAAAACCGAAGGGCGCCCCGCAGGAAGCGGTGCACAACTCAGGCGAGCTGCGCGCCTACCACGGCGTGCCGAGGCGTGGCCCGGTTAGCGACAAGATGGCGCGGAACCTCATTCGCGGTTACTACGCTTGCGTCAGCTACACCGACACGCTGGTTGGCAAGTTACTGGAAGAACTCGATCGACTCAAACTCGCCGACAACACGATCATCGTCCTGTGGGGGGACCACGGCTGGAACCTCGGCGAGCACACGATGTGGTGCAAACACAGTTGCTTCGAGACTTCACTGCAGGTGCCGCTGCTTGTCGCTGCTCCTGGGTACAAAGCGGGCCTACGCAGTTCCAAGCTAGTGGAGTCGATCGATATTTACCCAACGCTCTGCGACCTTACTGGCCTAGCCAAACCGGACCACCTTCAGGGCCAAAGCCTCGTTGCGCTGTTGAAAGATCCGGAGGCCAACTGGAGGTCGTTTGCCATCAGCCGTTACCGCAATGGTGATTCAGTCCGCACCGACCAATTCCGATATACAAGGTACTCTACGCCCAACGGCAAAACACTCGGTCAAATGCTTTACGACTACAAGAGCGACCCTGTCGAAAACACCAACGTTGCCAACATTGCCAACCAATCCGACCAAGCCGGCAAATTGGCTAAATTGTTACAGACTAACATGGGTAAACCCAGCCCGCAGAAACAGAAGTCAAAATAATCAACCGCTAGAACCGTGAAGCACATTATCATTTTTCTTTTTGTATGCATCACCGGTGCAGCCTTGGCTCAGGACAACGTCACCTGGCATGACGTCACCCGGTGGGGTGTCGAGGGTCGTGCCTGGGAGGACCATGAGCGCAAGCGATGGTTCGATCGTTTCCCGGCCAAGGCGGAAGGCAGGGTGACCGGTGCGGTTTGGGATCTAAGCCGGCACAGCGCCGGGATGATGGTTCGGTTTAAAACCGATGCCAATGCCATTCATGCGAGGTGGAACCTGTTGAATTCGCGCCTCGGCATGCCGCACATGCCGCCGAGCGGGGTGAGTGGTTTGGATTTATACGCGCGCGATGACACGGGCAAATGGCGTTGGGCTGCTGCCACGCGTCCCAATAAGCAGGAGATGCAGGCTGCCTTGCTGACCGGCATTGCTCCGGGCATGCGGGAGTATGCGATCTACCTGCCACTGTACAACGGCACCGAGTCGCTGGCGATCGGTGTGCCGTCAGGGGCGAAGTTTGAGTCGTTGGCACCGCGCTCGGCCAAGCCGCTGGTTTTTTATGGCACTTCAATCACTCATGGCGCGTGCGCCTCGCGGCCGGGCATGGCACACCCGGCAATCCTCGGTCGACGACTCGAGATCCCAGTCATCAACATTGGCTTTTCGGGCAACGGAAAAATGCACAAGGAAGTGGGCGATCTGATGGTGGATGTGGATGCGGCCTGCTACATCATCGATTGTCTGCCAAATATGAATGCGGCGATGGTCACCGAGCGTTGTGTGCCTTTAGTGAATCAACTTCGTAAAGCCCGACCCGACACACCGATCGTGCTGGTGGAGGATCGGCGGTTTGCCAACTCGTGGCTTGTGCCCGGACGAGCAAAATTTCATGACGATAACCACGCAGCCCTGCGAAAGGCTTATGAGCAACTCAAGGCGGCCGGTGTGAAGCATCTTCACTATCTTAGCGGTGATGATTTGTTGGGAGACGATGCCGAGGGAACCACCGATTCTTCGCATCCGAACGATCTTGGTTTCGTCCGCCAGGCTGATGCCTTTGAACCGGTCCTTCGCCGGGCCTTGGGACTGAAATAAGGCTGGCGACACGCGGATAAATGAGCCTCCCAAAAATAGCCGTGACGATGGGTGACCCCGCAGGGGTGGGGCCGGAGGTTTGCCTACATTTATTACAGGACGAGGAAATCGCGCGGCTGTGTAGCCCAGTTGTATTTGGGGATGCCGCTGTGTTGGAGCAGGCGGCCAAGCAGTGCCGTTTGCCCAAGCCGGATAAAGTTGTCGCTGGTTTGGGGGATGCCGCCGGGCCGTGCGTGTTCGACATCGGAGCAATCGGCCTGGGCGACTTTGAAACCGGCACTGTAAATGCCGCGACCGGGCGTGCCGGGTACACCTATGTCGAGAATGCCATTGATGCAGCACTGGGTGGTCAGGTAGCCGCGGTGACGACTGCGCCGCTGAACAAGGAGGCACTGCACGCGGCAGGAATTTTATTTCCCGGGCACACAGAAATCTTTGCGGCCAGGACGCATGCGCAGTGTTCCTGCATGCTGCAATACTCGAGTGAGGTACGGTGTGTGTTTGTGACCACGCACGTTGGTTACGCGGAGGTGCCGGGGCTGCTCACCAGAGAGCGCATTCTCGACACGCTCGAACTTGGCGCGCAGGCGATGCGCCGCATTCGAGGCAGCGAGCCAAAGATCGGCGTACTGGGCCTCAACCCACACGCGGGTGAGCATGGCTTGTTCGGCGGCGAGGAGGAAGCGGTGATCCTTCCCGCGATTGAGGCGGCACGGGCCAAGGGTTTTGATGTTGAGGGGCCAATTCCGCCGGACACCGCGTTCCTGCCTGCCAAGCGCCGCGCGACTGACCTGTTCGTCTGCATGTACCATGACCAGGGGCACATCCCGCTCAAGGCTCTCTGCTTCGACGAAGCCGTGAACACCACGTTGGGCCTGCCGATCATTCGAACCTCGGTCGACCATGGCACAGCCCTCGACATCGCCGGCCTCGGTCAAGCGAACCCCGGCAGCCTGTTCGAGGCGGTGAAGCTCGCTTTGAAGTTTATTTAATGAGGATATGAAACATGTTTTTTTTGTATTACTGACAGCCGGCTTCGGTTTCAGCGCGCAGGCGGTCTATGAGGTCAAACCACTGACAGAGTCGCAGGCGCGCGAGTACAAGTTGGACACCAGCTTTTACAGGAAGGCGACGCTGATCCAGGATATCCTTATCGCTACTTCGGCCAAGGTCTCAGACTTGGCGCATCAGGAGACGGCGTATCAGTTCGATATGCTGATGCGAAGCATGAAGCCGGGGATTGCCGAGCGTATTCGTAAAAAAAAGGTGCTGTGTCTTCTGATCGGGCATGATGAACTTACTTCACAACTTCCGCAGTTCACCACCAACAAAAAGGGGGAGGAACTGGATTTTTACAACTGGCGTCAGCGCGGTTTCCTATCGCACATCGCCTCGAGGCCAACGGTCGTTTTCGCGGAGGAAGATGTGATGGAGTATGAAGGAGGGATGCAACTGGAGAGCATTCTCATCCACGAATTTGGCCACGTGGTGCACGGTGCAGGGTTCGATGAGGCTCTCCAGAAACGACTGACGGCCACGTTCGAAAACGTAAAGAAGAATGGTATTTGGAATGACGGCCGGGCGGCCCAGCGCTATCGTCGTATCAAGAGTGAAGCCCCTGTTAAACTACTTGCCGCCCTTAAAAAGTCGTTCCCTAACGAATCCCCAAAACTCCTCCGAAAATGCCTCAATGGGGGCGACATTCTTGTGAACGGTAAAAAGGCAAATTCGAAAGTAATGGTTAATAAAGACGACAAAGTGCTGATTTATTTTGGTGGCCCGAAGCAATGCTACGCTGCCAAGAACCGCGCCGAGTATTGGGCGGAAATTTATCAGTGCTGGTTCAACACCAACCGAACGATGGATCATGATCACAACCACATCCACACCCGAGAGCAACTTATCGAATACGATCCCGTCGGGGCGAAGCTCTGTGAAGATGTTCTGGGAAAGCAGGAATGGCGATTCGTCTCACCCCGCAAGCGCGTTGGCCAGGCCCATCTTAAAGACTACCGTCTCAATTTAATCAAAGTCACCGATTTGCCGCATATCCAAAAAGCCGCTTACGATTACTACGACACCTATTGGAAAGAATACTGGCAACGCCTCTACGACAAACACAACATCAAGCGCAAGTAACCCTTGCGGCAAACGGAAAAACGCTCATGGGCCGGAATTGTATGCGGGATGATAAGTGGCAATGAATTTTTGCAAGTCGAATAAAATGTATCAACAGATCGTCGACAAACGATTCGCTTGCATAAATCGAGCTATAGCGCGAAAGTCGATTTTTCTGCGGTATATTTGATGTCATGTTGAACCGGACGCATTTTTCCAGGAGAAAGTTTCTGAAAGCCAACGGTGCGGCTGTGGCGCTGCCTTTTTTACATTCCATGCCGGGCGTGTTTGGCGCGGGAAGCAAGGTAGCCAAGCCCAGTAAAAAGCTGGCGATCATGTATATCCCCAATGGCATTGTGAGGCGATGTTTTTTCCCGGAGGAGGAAAACGGCGAGTTGCCGGGCTTTGTCGGCGGGTTCAATGCCGACAAGACCAAGAACCAGAAGCGCAAGGAGAACTCACCCGGCATTTATCCGTTGGAGCTGACCTCGACGATGCAACCGCTGAAGGGTCACATGAGGGATGTAACCCTGATCACCGGCTTGGACCGTACATTCAAGAATGGGCAGGACGTGCACGCGCAGGGGGCATCGTGTTACCTCACGAGTTTGTCGCCGGTCCAGGCGGCCGAGCAGGGTATCAAGCATCCAAACGGGCGCAGTCTCGATCAGGTGATCGGAGACAAGGTTGGGAATACGACAGCGTTCAACACGCTTGAGATCGGTTGCAACGGGTTCACGGCAGGCAAGGAGTCGATCTATTTCGACAACATCTCATGGTATGGGCCAGACAAGATTGCGCCGTCTATTCGTGACCCGCAAAAGCTATACGATCGTTTGTTCGCAAAGGATAGTTATCGATCGCATGTGACCGAGGTCACGGATCTTGTGTTGGCCGATGCGAAATCGCTCTCACGCAAACTGGCTACTGAAGACCGAGCCACACTCGATGAATTCATGACCATGATCCGCGACGTGGAAGTACGCATGGCCAGGCTCGAGAAACTGTTGACCAAAGCGGACATTCGTGTGCCGAAGAATGAAATATTGCCGCGCGGCGAGTACATCCGCCTGCAGGCGGACCTGATGCTTCTGGCGTTCCAGATGGGCATCACGAACATTTCCACCTTCATGATCGGGCCGGAGCGCTGGGACGCCACTTTGATGTACGAGGGGGTGTTCGACAAACCAGTGCAACACCACAACATGACTCATAATCAGAAGGGCAAGGGTTATCTTGAAGTGCAGAAGATCGACATCTTCCACATGCAGCAATACGCCTATGTGCTCAAGCGCATGAAGGAGATCAAGGAATCGGACGGCAGCACGATGCTCGACAATTCGCTGGTGACATACGGAGCGGCGTTGGGCGACGGAGCGACGCACCAGTATTACGACCTGCCGATGATCGTGGCTGGGCGCGGCCAGGGTCAGGTAAAGCAGGGCCGGTTCATCCAGTGCAAAAGCGGCACGCTGAACTCCAATCTATGGCTCTCGGTCGCGAAGCTGATGGGGCTGGAAATGGAATCGTTCGCGGACAGCACCGGTGTGATCTCTGATATGTGGACATAGGTTTGCCGATGTTTGCCCGAAGTTTCATTCAACAGGGCACACTGCTTCTGTCGTTTGTCTCTATCCACGCAGCCACGGCGGTCGATGAGTTTGAGCAAGTCCTAAAACCGCTCTTTGCCAAGAGCTGCGTGAAATGTCACGGTGGCGAAAAGGTGAAAGGCAAGGTCAACCTCAAGGAGATAGCCAACACCAAGCAGTTCCTCGCCAAGCCGGAATTGATCAAGCAATTGATCGAGGTGATCGACGTGGCCGACATGCCGCCGGAGGACGAGCCTCGGCTCACCGAGGCACAGCGTGCGAACCTGCTTGCCACGCTCAAGGTGCAGTTGCGCGCCGCCACCGCCACGGTCAAGGGCGAGCGTATACCGATCCGTCGCCTGAACCGGTTCCAGTACAACAATGCCGTGCGCGACCTCTTCCAACTGAACCGCGATGTGTTTCCGTTGCCGGAAAAACTAATGACGCGCCAGACCATCTACCTGAATGCGCCCAAGATGCCCGACCGCGTTAATGTGCGTTCGCTCACGCTCAAACCCACCGACGGCCTGCGCGAGGTGAAGGCCTTCCCGAAAGATCTGCGCGCATCGCACGGCTTTGACAACCAAGCCAACCAACTCACGCTCTCGCCGTTGTTGCTCGATGCCTTCCTGCGGCTAAGCGTGTCCATAGTCGAAAGCCCGGACTTCAACGAAAACACCGTCGGCGTATGGGACACCTTCTTCAAGCCCCCTTCCGAGGGCACCGACCTGTTGGCCGATACCCGCAAGCGCATTGCGGCCTTTTTGAAGCAAGCCTTCCGCGGACCGGTCGAGGCTGCCACGGTCGATCGCTACACCGCCTACGCATTGGACAAGATGAAGGAGGAGCTGTCCTTCACCGACAGCATGAAAAAGGTCGCCTCCGGCGCACTGTCCTCGCCGATGTTTCTCTATCGCTATCCTGCCACCGATGCCAAGGCCTACACGCTGGCCTCCAAACTTTCCTTTTTCCTCTGGGGCAGCACGCCTGACACCGATCTGTTGCGTCTCGCCGGCAACGGCGACTTGGTTGAGCCCGAGGTGTTGGACAAGACCATCGACCGCATGCTGGCCGATCCGAAGATCGAGCGATTCCTCGACACGTTCCCCGTGCAGTGGATGCAGCTCGAGAACATCCTAGCTGCCACGCCTGATCCCAAGAAACACCGTTTGTTCATGCTCGACAAAAATCATCCCGCTAGCCTGCAGATGCTCTGCGAGCCGCTGCTGCTCTTTGACGCGGTTTTTGTCGAGGATCGTCCCATTGCCGAGTTCATCAAGCCCGCCTTCAGTTACCAAAGCGATTTCCTGAGAGACTGGTACACCACCGACCTAAAGGCGCCGAAGGTGGATGAGAAAAAAATTATCGAGGAGAACAAGCCGATCGAAGCCAAGCGTAAGGCTGCCCAGGAGGCGATTAAGTCTGCCCAGGCAAATTTGGATGATTTTGTGAACAGCATCCCTTCGATCATGAGAAAGAAAGCGGAGCAGATTGATTTCACTGAGGGCCAAGCGCAGTGGGAAGCCGTTCAACAGAAGGCGTTGGCTGAGAGTGCGGCACTTTCCCCTTGGTACCGCATTGGGCCATTTGGTGCGGGTAACTTCGACGAAGCTCACTCCAAGGCGTTTATCATCGAAACGGATATCGATTTGGGAAAAACTTACGGCAAGCTGAAGTGGGAACTCGCCGAAAATTTCGTGGATGGAAAGGTACACAATCTAAGCGGAGGAAACAGTGCGACCTATCTTTACCGCACGATCCAATCCGGCGCAGCGCGGGAATTGGAGCTTTCGCTTGGTACCGATGACAGCTTTAAACTTTGGATCAACGGCAAGTTGATCACCGATAAAAAAATCACGCGAGGAGTTGCGCCTGATCAGGACAAAGTTCGAGTGAGCTTGGTCAGGGGCGAAAACAAGTTGCTCTTCAAGATTGCCAACGGAGGCGGAGGCTACGGGTTTTATTTCAAGACACAGTCGGTGCCATTTCCATCTCCAGTTGTCGCGGCCATACAGAGAGCCGCAGCAGAGCGTTCGCACGAACAAACCGTTATATTGGCTGAGTACTACCGTTCGATTGCTCCCGAGTTGGAGCCCGCCCGGAAAGGTGTGGCATCGAAAAGGGAGGTTTTGGCAAAGGTGTTAAATCAAGAGAAAGACAGATTGAACGAACTACCAAAACCGCGCGACCCTCGCAAGGTGCAGGAGGAGATCAACCGCCGTTATGACGATGAGATGCGTGCCAGACTGCGAGATGGGACATTTCAGCGAGTGGCAGTGAAAGATCCACGATACGGCGGTGTAATCACCAGCGCCGCGATGCTCAGCATGACCTCTGGTCCGCGCCGGACTCATCCTATCGCTCGCGGCGCGTGGATCATTGAGGTTATTTTTAACGACCCACCACCACCACCACCTAATGATGTTCCACCGCTGAACGAAGATGCTTCAGATGAGAATCTGACTATCCGCGAAAAGTTTGCCAAGCACCGTGAAAACCCCGACTGCGCCGGCTGCCATTCGAGGTTGGATCCGCTTGGCTTCGCGCTTGAGAATTTCGACATCACCGGACGCTGGCGTGACAAATACGAAAACGGTCGCTCTGTCGATGCCAGTGGCACGTTGCTACGGAAATATGAATTCAAAGACATTGTCCGTTTTAAAGAATCGATCACAAAAGAAGACCGCCGATTTGCCAAAGCCTTCACGGCTCATCTCATGCGGTTCGCGCTTTCCCGCGAATTGACGCCCGGCGATACGCTGACCATCGATCGAATCATAAACAAGACAGCGAAAAAGAATTTCAGACTGAGGCCGTTACTCAAGGAAGTGATAAGGAGTAAAAGCTTCCTTCAAAAAAGCTAATGAACCTTTGATAAGTTTTCCTTTTCGTTTATTCAGGGTGGGGTAGTTTTAGGCGGCTGCAGTCGGATAACTCTGAATTGCTGAGGGGTCGCTTGTGGGCAGGCAAGGTGAAATAATCACAACCGCTCAAGGGAAATAATAAGTAACATGCGTTCAATGAACTTACATTCGATCGACCGCCGCAGTTTTTTGCAGGGCGTGGGCGTGGCGCTGGCCCTGCCGATGCTGGAG
>Ga0209753_1000832_pt1 | contig 13052 bp, 12 predicted proteins | sample METZYME_3_550m_FD_187550 | JGI IMG/M metagenome (GOLD analysis project Ga0209753, IMG submission 187550) | Marine microbial communities from oxygen minimum zone in mesopelagic equatorial Pacific - METZYME_3_550m (SPAdes) (version 2) | ecosystem: Environmental > Aquatic > Marine > Oceanic... | reverse complement strand
CTTTTTATCGGCAGATTAGGCGGCGGCCTCCTCTACCAGCCATTCAAATAGCTTTATCTGTATTTCATCGTGTTGCATCTGTTCAGGATGCCACTGAACGGCAAGAAATTTCGCTTCGCCATTTATTGGTTCAACGGCTTCGATGAGTCCATCAGGGGCATAGGCCACCGGTGTGAGGTTTTTACCAAGGTCACGAATTCCTTGGTGATGAGTGCTATTTACTGTAGCGTGAGAAGTCTCTAAAATGTCTTTGAGAAGACTTGACTGGTCAATTTCTGCAGGATGATTTACCACAGGACCTTTGTAGTCACCGTGATCCAGCGCACCTTTAAGCTGCGAGGAGACGTCTTCGTAAAGCGTTCCACCGTTCATTATGTTGATAAGCTGGAAGCCGGCGCAGATGGCGAGAACAGGTTTCTTTCTTTCAATAAAGGCGTCCAGAATCTTCCGGTCAAAGGAAACTCGAGCTGGGTGCATGGGTTCTTCGCCTTTCAGATCGTATGGAGAACCGCCATAGACATCGATGGGGAGATCAGGACCGCCGGTTAGAATTAACCCGTTTAGTTGATCGGCAATATCGGAAACGTGATGTTCTTTTTCGGGATAAGTTAGAAGAAGAGGGATGCCATCTGCTTTCCAGATGCTCTGACTATATGCTTCTCTCGTCATGTGCCAATAGGCATTTTCTTTAATAAAATACCCCGGAGCAATTCCGATTAAAGGACTGTTTGCCACAGACACCTCCTCATTGCTTTATTCTCTCGCCAAACAAACCTTTTTGTTCTTCCCATCGGTCTTTCAGGAACTGTTCTACACTCTTCCCAGACTGTTCGAATGACGCTTGAATTGAGAGAGAAAAAGGCCCTGTTGTTAAAAACTCTTCTGCAAAAGGTTCAAGAAATTTCTTTTCTCCACTCTCAGTCAAACCTTCCAGAGCAAAGGATAAAAACTGTTCACACCACGCCTGCAGGGTTTGTCCCGCCACCTCACAGGATAAATTGATTGTTTGCGCAAATTCATTGAGCCGCTTCCGATCTTCACTACTCCATTTTGCGCAAATTTCCATCACTTTTTCAAGCATATCTGGTGAACGGAGTATCCCTTGGAAGAAAGCAGCCGGTGCAAGTTCATAGCCAAAGGGGAGGCGGTCTGGGCCACGGATTTCAAGAATATGTTTGAAACGGACCTGCGTAAATATCTGGCGGAGAGCAGTCATGATGTCTTCGGATTCAAGTACGCTGCGGTCGTGAAGAGAGCCAAGCCAGCCTCCAAGAGCTCCCTCGTAAGTTCCAACTGAGCCATCTTTTTCAAACGTAAACAGGGTTGGAGTATTAAGAACGTAGGCCGCAAAGTTGTCCAGTAGGCCATCAGGGGATTTAATATCATGATCAAATAGGCAGTTGCTCCTGCTGGGATCTGTGTTCCGCCAAATGATTTCACGCATATTCTGCTTCCCGGCAGGCTTACCTCTGTAAAAAGGAGCATTTGAAAAAAGGAGTGAAATGAACGGATGAAGACAGTCAGATACAAATGCAAGTTTTTCAGCATCTTCTAGAGAAGTGTAATCCAGATTAATTTGGGCGCTGGCTGTATTGAACATCATTTCGTGACCGTGGGATCCAGTTTCATTAAATCGCTTATGCATAAGTTTGTATTTCCTATGATCAATGATGGTAATATGATCAGCAGGAACAACCGGCTCCAGTGCAAGATCAGATACTACAAGATTTTCGTCTTCAGCGACGTTAATAAGGTTTGATATATAAACTTTCCATTCACTGGCCAGATTATGAAGAGATCTATGAGGCGTAGAGGCGTATTCGATTTGGCCGCCTGGTTCAATGGTGAGAGTAGGGGCAATCCCCTTTTCAGAATTCTTATCCTCAAGGCGAGCTTTCAAATCTGACGTAGAAAAGGCGGTGCCCGGATTGACTGGGATTCTGTTCATTTCCTGCGTGTAGACAAGGTTTTCCACTTCCATTCCAATTCTGAGATCTTCCTGTGACCTCAGCTGTGATGCAATCACATTTTTCACTAGAGATTTAATATTTGTGGTAGACATAAAAATTAATTAGTTGAGTTAAGAATGAAGATTACTCCGGTCTAACAATTTAGAGCAACTGAAAACTGATGATATGTTTGTAGCAAAACTGTTTTTCTTTATAAGATTTAGATGGCGGCCTACACAATATTGTTGTTTAGTAGTAATTATATTCTTTGGTGAAAGTCTGTGACTGTGGAAATATGAAAATGTTTGTAAAAAAAACCGCACTTAAGCGGTTTCTTTAGTGAGCTTCTCTCCTTTACGCGAGGAAGGGGTATTTAGGCCTCGGTAGCTGGTATTTTATTCCCTCCATTGACCTTTTTGGAGAAAAGTTCCCGGAGATTTTTTGATACTGTATCTTGCATAGGCCGTTCCTGAAGAATTTTCTCTTGAAGTTTCAGGAGGCCCTCGATGAGAGCTTCAGGTCTTGGTGGACATCCAGGTACATAAACATCCACCGGCACCACAAGATCAACACCTTTGAGTACGTGATAACCATACTGCCAGTAGGGGCCACCGCTGGTAGCGCAGCTCCCCATAGAAACAACGTATTTGGGATCTGCCATCTGCTCCCATAGTCGTTTGACACGAAGGGCCATCTTCATTGTGACGGTTCCTGCAACGATCATTACATCAGCCTGTCTTGGTGATGACCTAGGTACCATACCAATCCTATCCAAATCGTGCCGGGAGGCGGCAGTAGCCATCATCTCGATGGCGCAGCACGCGAGACCAAACTGGAAGTACCAGGGTGATGCCGCTCTAGCCCAGTTAACCAGCTTATTCAACGGTGCTACAATGATGTCACCCAGTCCGCTTTTGTTGCCTGTCTGATCCAATCCCATTTCTTATTCCTTGATTTGTTCTGTTGTCATATAAACTGGTTTATCTCCCATAAAGTCGTGGTGTGGCAGAATGGCGTAGCCATGTTGATTTCGAGTTGGGCACGTTGAACAAGAGGCTGTTCCATTTGTTCGATGTCTCATAAGATTTAATATTTTGTTGTCAGTTTCATCAGCGCCCGCCACGAGCTCATCATCTGTCTCTATATACCATCTGAGAGTCACCAGGTACCGATAAGGTTTTTTCTCTTTTTTTTCACTCATCATGATGTCCCTCGGATTGATTGGTAAACATTAATCGGTGGTGAATTTATACATAGCCTCTTTTTTGACAAATCCCTTTCGCCTTAAAATATTAAGTGTGACCAATGATTTTTCAGAGAGTGAGATTATTTGTTAGACAACTGTGTATATTAACAAATTGTAGCCTATGTTGACATTATGAACATCTACGATCGCAACAACATCTGGGATTACGCCTACAGCTCGGATGGGACAAAAGAAGAGGTGTGGCAGTATAAAACCATGCCTGTAGGCGGGGTGACGCTGGAGTTCTAGCAGTTAAATTAATTCTTCAGCAAGAATTATTAAAAACAGTTATAAATTGACAGTGAGGCTGACAAAGAAATAGAATGATATCAAGGTATTTATACCTATAATATCATGACAAATAAAACCGAGGTAAAGTTTTTAGATATCAAATTTACAGCTAATGGAGCTGCTTTTGTTTTTTGGCGGGGAATCCTTATGAAAAAAAGGCCTGCTTTAGTTTATTGTTAACAATCTTGGAAGAGGTTTGTAATGAACTCAGATAAATATGATTTTGTAATTTCTATCGGTGGTGCTGCAGGACAGGGAATTGCAGCACCGGGTGATGTACTAGCTTGGATTTTTGTCCGTCGAGGACTTCACCTTTATACTTATAATGCTTACCAGTCCATCATTCGTGGTGGCCATATTTTCCTAACCTTCCGCGTATCGACAGAAAAGGTTTATAACCACGGCGACAAAACTGACCTCTTAATATGCTTGAATCAAGACACGATGGACCGGCATCTGAAACACATGGAGCCGGGCAGTTGGGTCATCTACAACAGTGATACCATCAAGCCGGGGGAAGCTCAGGATGGTGTTCAGTTGTGCGGAATACCCATTAAGGAGCTGAGTGACAACAACCGCAACAAGCTAGTGCAGAATACGGGGGCTCTTGGTGTCTGCATGCACATTCTCGGACTAGATTTTGGAATCTTGGAAGACATTCTCACTAAACAGTTTATCCGGAAAGGCCAGACAGTGGTAGATGAGAACATTGGAGTTGCCCGAGCTGCGTGCGACTATGCAGTCGCAAACTTTACGCCTTGCTCGGAAGCGATACCGGAGGGTGAAAAACCCCAAGCTTGGTGGTCCGGGAATGAAGCCTTGGCAATGGGTGGGGCTTGCGCCGGTGTCAAGTTCTACGCTGCCTACCCAATGAGTCCCGCCACAGGCGTACTCCACTGGATGGCCAAGTATGCTCGTGACCTAGGCATCATGGTTCGACAGGTTGAAGACGAAATTGGAGTTGCGACCATGGCCATTGGTGCAGCAGCTACCGGTACCAGAGCCATGTGTGCGACATCCGGGGGCGGTTTTGCCCTGATGACGGAGGCAGTTGGCAGTGCAGGGATGATGGAAATTCCGGTCGTAATGATCAATGTACAGCGAGCCGGACCATCTACCGGAGTCCCAACCAAGACGGAACAGGGGGATTTGTGGCAGATGCTGGGTTCAAGCCAGGGGGATTTCCCAAGAATAATTGTTGCTCCTAAAGATGCTTTGGATGCTTTTAACACCGTCCCAGAGCTGTTCAATTTGGTGGATCGCTATCAGTGCCCCGGTATTATTATTTCCGATTTGTTGATTTCTGAAGGAAGGTCAAGCGTGGATCCTGACGACATCAATTTCCATCCCAATATTGACCTAGGTGAATTGATTACCAAGCACTCCACCAATGGCGACGAATATCTCCGCTACAAAAACACTGAAAGTGGAATCTCACCACGTGCTGTGCCGGGACTCAAGGGCTACGTCCATGTAATGGCAACCGATGAGCAAGACGAGGATGGTGTCCTGATCAGCGATGAATTTACGAACCCAGTCAAACGTCGGATGATGGTCGAGAAACGCGGTCGTAAAATGCAGGATATATTCGAGCACGTCGCAGCGCCGGAAATAGAAGGGCCGAAAGAGGCCGACGTAACACTGGTCGGATGGGGATCCACCTACGGCGTTATACATGAAGCTGTCGAACAGTTGAAAACCGAAGGCATTACCGCCAACCACCTACCTGTCAAGTGGATTGTCCCTTTCCACGTTAAAGAAATTATGGAAATCCTTTCCAACTGTAAGAAAGTGATTATGGTTGAAAACAACTATTCTGGCCAGTTTTATCGCTATATGCGTAGTGAGACAGGACTGAATGTAGATACTCACATTCGCAAGTATGACGGCGAGCCTTTTATGCCCCATCAGGTTACAAATGGTGTAAAAGAAATATTGGATGGAGAGACTGAAGTCTTTGTTCCAGAACATAAAATAATGGTTTAAGGAGATTATCTCATGGTAACTGACACCGCAGTACAAGAGGCAGAAAGAACTGTTACAAAATTAAAAGCTAAAGATTTCAACGGAAAAGTTGATCCAGACTGGTGTCCTGGGTGCGGCGATTTTGGGGTCTTAAGTTCTCTTCAGAAGGCCTGTGTTGATCTAGAACTGCATCCCCACGAGATTCTTACTGTCAGCGGAATTGGCTGCTCCTCTAATTTCCCTGGGTTTTTTAATTCTTACGGAATGCACACGCTCCACGGCCGCGCGCTTCCTTTTGCGACCGGTGCAAAGCTGGCCAACCATGAGCTTACTGTGATTGTTACCGGCGGAGATGGAGATGGCTATGGTATCGGGGGAAACCACTTTACTCATCTTGCACGCAGGAATGTTGATCTTACTTACATTGTTATGAACAATCAGATTTACGGGCTTACCGTGGGGCAGACTTCACCAACCAGCGAGTTCGGCATGAAAACAAAGAGTACTCCCTTCGGCAGTCTTGAAACACCATTGAATCCAATTACCGCAGCCATTATGAACGGCGCAACCTTTGTTGCTAGAGGTTATAGTGCTGATCCTAAAGGGCTGACAGACCTACTGTGCCAGGCAATCCAACATAAAGGGTTTTCATTGGTAGATGTCTTTAGTCCATGTGTCACCTTTAATAAGGACAATACCTACGATTGGTTTAAACCGCGGGTTAAAAAATTGGAAGATGAAGAACATGATTTCCATGATTGGAAAGCTGCTTGTGAACAAGCCCTTGTCTGGGGGGAGAAGATTTATTATGGAAAGTTCTTTCAAGTTGAGAAGAAGCCCACACTTAATGATTTAGAACCTGTACTGAATGAAGGTGGTCCAATTTGTTTCCGGGAACTGGGTCTCGCCAAAGAGCAAGCGAAGAAACTTCTTGAGGACATGATGTAATTCTAGACTGAATTAATCTTATATATTGCTTAAACATCAAGGAGGGGGGTTTTAAATATTTTGATTGGGATATAAATCTGAGTATACCTAAAGAGTTTGCTTTGGATAAAAGTTGCTAGTAATAACATTCTTTCCAAGACTTAGCTGGCATTGAAAAAATCAAAAAATAAATTGGCCAACGCTCTATCATTCCCCAAAGGAATAGAACTTTTACATAACCCTCTCTTAAATAAAGGTACTGCATTTACAGTTAGTGAGAGAAAAAAGCTCCAGCTGGAAGGGCTATTGCCTCCTTTTGTTATGTCTCAGGAAGAGCAAAAAATAAAAGTTTTATCCAGCGTGAGAGTTCAGACAACAGATCTTGATAAATATATTTATCTAACATCGCTTCAAGATCGGAACGAAGCACTGTTTTACCGTTTAGTTATCGATGAAATAGAAGAATTCATGCCAATAATCTATACCCCTACCGTAGGGCATGCCTGCCAAGAATATGGCCACATATTTCGACGTCCAAGAGGACTTTATATTTCCTCAAATGATAAAGGATCTATAAAAACAATATTGAGCAACTGGCCTCACAAAAATGTTGATGTTATTGTTGTCACAGATGGAGAAAGAATCTTGGGTTTGGGTGATTTGGGTGCTGATGGGATGGGTATCCCAGTTGGGAAATTATCTCTTTATACCATTTGTGCGGGGATTCATCCGGAAAGAACATTACCAATCACCATTGATGTCGGGACAAACAATGAAGAATTATTGCAGGACCCCCTTTATATCGGATTGCGTCAAAAAAGGGATATTGGTGATCAATATGATTCTCTTTTGGATGAGTTCATGGATGCGACAGCCCATATTTTCCCTAATGTACTTGTCCAGTTTGAAGATTTTGCAAACCGAAATGCTCGGCGGTTGCTGGCGAAATATCGAAATAATTATTGCACATTTAATGATGATATTCAAGGAACTGCCAGTGTGGTATTGGGTGGGCTCTTATCCGCCATGTGTATTATTAAATCATCTTTGGACAAGCAGAGAATCTTGTTTTGCGGTGCGGGTTCAGCAGCAATAGGCATTGCTGATATTTTATGCCGGGAAATGATTCATTCTGGGGTAGATAAAAAAATTGCTAGAAAGAATCTGTACTTATTTGATTCGGATGGTCTTATTACAGTTGATCGAGAAGATTTGTCTGAAGCAAATTTGAAGTATGCTCAGCAAGTTGATGTTGAAACTAATTTTTCAGCGGCAGTAGAGAAACTAAAACCAACCATTGTTATTGGTGTATCGGGGGTGGGGGGTGCATTTGAAGAAAAAATGGTTCGTAATATGACTCAAGAGAATGATAGACCAATAATTTTTGCCTTGTCTAACCCAACCTCGAAATCGGAATGCACTGCTGAAGAGGCCTATAGTTGGTCCGAAGGCAAGGCTATTTTTGCCAGCGGTAGCCCCTTTGATACTGTCAGACTAAAGGGGAAAACCTACCACCCGGGGCAAGGTAACAACGCATATGTTTTCCCTGGCGTTGGGTTGGGGATTGTTGCTAGTGGTGCTACCCGAGTTACAGATGAAATGTTTCTTGTGGCTGCCCACGCACTGGCTGACATGATGGAGTATAAAAATCTTGAAAAGGGAGCGCTTTACCCGGCTCTAGCTGAGATCAGAAATGTCTCTAAACGGATTGCATTGGCTGTTGCGCTAGAAGTGTATAACTCCGATTTAGCGTCGCAGCCTCGCCCAGAAAATCTTGAACAGCACATAAAAGAGATAATGTATTCACCCCACTACGAATCGTATATATAGATTAATAGGTAAAGAGAGGAAGAGTGAGAAGCAGCTATTTTGACAAACGATTAGCTCTAAAATTGTCTCTTAGCTGAACAGCTTTATCGAACGCTTCTTCAGGGACAAGCTTCCCGCGAATGTAGGGGTAGACTGTTTTTACTATCGCTTCCCACTCAGCATATTCTTTATTTGTAATCTTATGAGCAACAAGACCGTACTCGGACATTACTTCCACCGCTTTGTCATCCAGTTCCCGAATTTCTTCGGTCAATTCAATTTCAGCTTCTTTGGAAGCTGTTAGTATAAGCTCTTGTATATTGGGTGAGATCTGGTCCCACACCTTCTTCTGCATAATGGTTGCACCCATGAGGGGCGCCCACTTCAGGTCTGTCATGTGTTTCGCGCCCGCGAACCACTGATTCCCAAGAGCAACTAGCGGTGGTGTACTGAAGGCGGTTACCATACTGGTCTGGAGTGCCACGGTAAGATCGGTTGCAGCAAGAGGGACAGGGTTCATACCAAGAGTTTTGTACATTTGAATATCAGTGCCTTCATCAGCCCAGATAAATAATTTATGCTTCTTCAAGTCATCAGGAACGGTAACTGGTGATTGTGCAAAATAGCGCACCCAACCCACCTCTCCCCAGTGAATAAACATATATCCTTTCGCTTCGAGTTTTTGAATCAGTTCAGGGCTCAACTGTTCACGAACGTAATCTTTTTCTTCGTCGGAATTGTAAAGCAGAGGGATATGAGTGACAGCGGCAAATTCCGGTACAATGTAGGAGAGGCCGCTGGTAGATAAGGATGCTGCGTTGAGTTGACCGATACGCATTTTGCGGATGACAGCAGACTCATCACCTGCAACACCGCCGGGGTAGATGGTGAGTTTAACCTCACCGTTAGATTCATCACGCCAATTTTGACCCATCTCACGCAAGCGGAGATCCCAGGGGGATCCGTGACCAGCAAGGGTCGCAAGTTTGATATTGACTTTTTTCCCTTCTGCCGGGAAGATAGCCAAACAGAGAATCAGTATACAGATTTGTCTGAACATCGTACTGAAATTAAGGCAAGGGGAGTGAAATCAGAAAGATCACTCTTCTAGAAAAAAAGATTTGTTGAGGCTAGCAAAAAAGCGTTGAAAAAACTCAAGCTCATGGACACCGCCTGTCTGGAGAATGTTCCCATCCTGCTCTACCTCGCCCTGTGCGCTGACGCGCACTTTAATTTCACCGTCAGCAACCTCATCGAGGTTCACCGTTATTCGATAGCGGTGAATTATTGGGCCATCAGGACCCTTATCATTACTGCCATGATGAATCACATGCGTTTTATTACCACTGTCCTTTTTATCGCCATCTTTCCCACCGAACAGCAAGCTAAATATTCCAATTAATAGAAACACACCCCCAACAGTGAGAGCAACTTTTTTCCATGTGGGCATGGACGGGACCACCTCTTCATCTTCCGATAAGCGAGCCTGCTTCCCTTGTGTTGTTCTACTGGCTGTGAGAAGCCCCATTTCTACATTGATGACATCTACAGTATAGCTGAGATCCTGCAACACATTTATGGATGCTTTCATAACCTGATCTTTGCTAACAGTGTAGGTACGTGTCTCCATGGCACGGGTCACGGTAGTGGGTGGAGCGGGCGGCCTAGGGGCGACACAACCGAGAAAAGTGGCAAGATAAATTCTAAGGACGAGCCCCATACTTTTCAGAAAAGAGCTCTGTGGATTACGAAAAGCTTCCATCAATTAAAATTCAAGCCGTTGATACTTGAAGTCAGTAACACGTTTGTTGTCATCAAAAGTGATTAGAACTGTAATTGATTTGGAAGTGGTGGAGGATCTTGAGGAGCTTCCTGACGCAATACCGGCCAACCAGCTTATGGGATTCCACCAGGTTACTACCATACCACTACTTGCTTGCACCTCCCGGGATATTCTGTCGTAGGTCCACACTTCTCTGCCGCTTGAATTATTGGTAATGATATTCGGTGCGCCCAGGGCCTCCATGATTTCGGTCTGATTGGCACCTTCATAAACTGTTTTCTGGACAGTTCCCAGTGTGAGCCTGTTTGCTTGTGAATTGTTCGCGGCACAACCGAGCAGTAGTAGTGCAGCAAGAGTGACGGAGGCAAGTTTATTCATTAGGGCGTCTCCTTACACGGAAGATTCGGTTGATTGAAAGTTACATTTATGAACATTTTTCCAGTTAAAAAAGTTTCATAATTGAAAAAAGAGATGGATTCAAAGCTAGATTCTTTATACATATATGGACTAGTTGAATATAGCCAGGAATGTTTGGAAATTTAATTGCGAACAGATGGAGATAAGATCTGAGAAAAGCAAAAGGAAGGTTTAGTTGGTGAGTTACCTAATAATGGATATTGAAACCATTCCCCGAAAGGGACTGGACGAGGTGGTTGAGGCCGAAGTGGCTAAGCGGACGGAGAGACGACTTGAACAGAGCGGAGGTGATCCGGCAGAGGCAGAATCATTGATTCGTTCCACGTCTCCTTTTTTTGGGGAAGTGGTTTGCGTCGGCATGCGGTGGCTTAAAGGTGATGGGACACACCGGGATAATGTTATCTGCGAGTCCAGTGAACACGGGACCCTAGAAAGGTTCTTTGATGTGGTGAATCACGAATCATCTCAATCGGTGCGGTTTGTGCATTACAACGGACTCGGATTCGACATCCCTTTTTTAATCGTTCGCGCAGCCCATCACGGGACCAAGATTACAAACCAAAAATTCACTGATCTTCGCCGGTTTAGTTATAAAAGCCATATTGATCTTATGCAGTTTCTTGCTAATTGGGATTTTCGGGGTCGGGTCAGTTTTGATATTGCTTGCCGTTCTTTTGGTATCCCTTCTCCAAAGGAAGGAAAGGTGACAGGTGCAACCGTAGGAAAAGCGTTTAAAGAGGGAAACTTGGAAGGAATAAAGCAATATGCTATGGAGGATGTGGAGGCAACCCATAAGCTATTTGACAAACTGAGAGATTATATTTCCTGATGCGTGTTATCATATGTCTAATCGCTCTTTTTTTTCTGAGTTGTGAGCCGCTGGTGACGCAATTTGAAGAGTTGGAAGAGGCGGGCTATTACCAGGCCGCTGAAATAACAACACCACCCGATAGAACTCTTTCGCTTACAGTCGTTACTTGGAATATCCGTTTCGGCGCGGGCCGAATTGACTGGTATATTGATTCATGTGGTGACCGTGTACTACTTACCGAGAAAGAGGTCGTTAAGAATCTGGAAACCATAGCCAGGGAGATGGGTGAGATGAGAGCAGACATCCTGTTGCTTCAGGAAGTAGATAGGAACTCCAAACGCTCTGCTTACATAGATCAGATACAGTGGCTTCTCGATCATACAGAACTGAACTATGGTGTCTATGCTCCTATTCTAAAAAGCCAGTTTATTCCAAGCGACGGACTTGGTCGAATGGATCAGGGGAATGTGATTCTCTCTCGTTGGAAGATTAGTGATGCCGAGAGAATTCAGATGGCACTCCGTGGTGACCAGAGTGCCCTGACACAATATTTCTGGGCCCGGAGGAACATTATCAGATGCAAAATTAAGGTTCCAAGAAATGACAACTTTTGGGCGGTGAATGTACATACAGCGGCTTTCTCTACAGATGACACAAAAGAGAAACATGTAAAGCTCTTTAAGTCTGAATTGGATGAGCTTGATGGCGTCGGGGCCACATTTGTTGGCGGGGGTGATTTTAACACCATTCCACCGGGTTCGGATAAAACAGAATATTGTGATGAGGACAGATGTCCAGGTGAAGCCTTAGATCAATGCGGAGATGGTCTCGATTATACTATGGAACAAGATTGGCTCGCTTCTTTGTATGGTGACTATACACCAGCGGTGGCTCTGGAAGATTATTTAATGGACAATTCTTCCTATTTCACTCACAATCGCTCAGGAACAGACTGGTGGGACAGGAAACTGGATTATCTTTTTACTAACGGCAGTTGGGCAAATACTACTGGTGCGACCCATCAGGACATGTTCAATCTTTCTGATCATGCACCTGTGAGCGCAGAACTTTTGTTGACACAATGAGACGCGCCATATTTTTCCTCCTTTTATTGTTTAGTTTACCGAAAGCCCAGGTATGGTCAGGCGGTGCTGCCACGACCATACCTGCTGGGCGCTGGGAGACAGGGATTTTTCAGCCATTGAAATACGGGCAAACAGATGAGCTGGAATGGTCTGCTCATCCGATTTTCTTTTTTATCATACCCAACTTTCAGGTGAAAAAATATTGGGGACGAAGTGATTTTGGAATGGTGGCTACACGCCACAGCCTGATCTATCCCACACCACTTCTTCGAAAGTTAAGGTTGAAAGGTTTCGGGAACAGTACACTTGCGGAGATGGACGTAGGGGGAATTATCTCTGGAGATCCGGATATTTCCGAGATTCCTATTGCCTTTTTTATGAGAAACGAAGTGTTGGTCACGCGTCATCTTGGTAATTGGATGCAGTTAACGGGGAAATTTGGCATGGCGCTGGCAATTGCTTCAGGAGATTGGGACAAAAGGGGAACAGTCGATTTACCCCTTGTCTACCCAAGGTTAGCCGTGCTTTATAACGGTTATGGCTTAAATGTCGGCGCTGATCTCATGCGATCTCTAACTAAGAGATTGCAATATCTCTTGGATGTGGATGTTCAACTCCTGCCGGGCTCGGAGAGCGATTTTTTTCTTGAGCACAAGTCACTGTTTCTTTGGAGCAAAAATGACCGTATCCGCATTTCTCTTGGCTACAAGGTTGTTTACGGTCACTATCCTTTTGGTTTCCAATGGCATCTATTTCCCCTCTTTGATGT
>Ga0209753_1000824_pt1 | contig 13126 bp, 9 predicted proteins | sample METZYME_3_550m_FD_187550 | JGI IMG/M metagenome (GOLD analysis project Ga0209753, IMG submission 187550) | Marine microbial communities from oxygen minimum zone in mesopelagic equatorial Pacific - METZYME_3_550m (SPAdes) (version 2) | ecosystem: Environmental > Aquatic > Marine > Oceanic | place... | reverse complement strand
AAATGAATTGCAGGTTTCCACCGGGGATGGGGCCCTTGCGTTAATCGAGATTCAGCTGGAAGGGAAGAAAAGGATGGCCATGGAACTTTTTCTGCGCGGGTTTCCCATAGAGGAAGGTGATGTACTTGGATAATGGTCCAGGATTATCGCTACGCATCTGTTGAGATCTTATTTCAATTTGAATCTAAAAACCTGCGGCTTCACTCCGTTCGCAATTATTATTTTTCAGATTCATCCTTAGCACCGAGTAAAAAACTTAGAATAACGGCGCTAACCAACCATATTACAAGACTGCGAGGCCGGCTGGATCATATCATTGAACATGTTTCCGGCAGGAAAATAAAGCAAATGGATGTAAGACTGCGCTGTATTTTACGTGTTGCTGTTTTTGAGACTATTTTCGATGAGACCATACCGGAATATGCCGCAGTGAATTCTGCCGTTGATTTGACGGGCAAATTATTGAACCGCAAAGCAGCCGGGTTCACAAATGCGGTCCTAAGGAAGATGCTGAGACTTAGTCGATCCGAACCCGGGTGGCTGAAACTGCTTAGCCGAAATAATAAATGGCATTCAATGCCGGGTTGGATTTTGCGGAGATGGACCAAGCGATTTAAGCCGGAGGACCTGGAAAACTTAATAACCGCCATGAATGAAAGTTCGCCTATTCATATTCGATTCAATCCAAAAAGAATTGATATTGATGATGTGGTTACCGGCTTAAAGAATGATAAAATTGAAACTGAAATTTTAAATACCATTAATTATTTTCTAAAGATCGATACCGGTGCGGCAAGGATATTGTCAACCGAGCTCTTTCAGGAGGGATTGATCTCCATTCAAGATCCGGCAGCGGGGGCTGTTGTGGAACTTCTGAACCCTGTCGAAGGTGAAATTATTTTGGATGTCTGTGCAGCTCCTGGAACCAAGTCCCTTTTGATGGCTGAAAAATCAGGTAAAAACGGCAAAATACTTGCATCTGATATTGACCCGGAAAGAGTGAAAATGGGTCAAAAAGATACAGGGCGGCACGGCTTAAGGAATATTGATTGGTCTGTACGGGATGCCAGGACCGATATTTTTCAAAATGCAGATAAAATACTCATCGATGCACCCTGCACGGGAACTGGAGTTATGGCCCGTAAACCTGACATACGGTGGCGCAGGAAAAAAGAGGATATGGATCGATTTGTAAAGCTGCAGTCTGATCTATTGCACCATGCAGCCAACTATTTGAATCCAAGTGGAGAACTTGTTTATGCAACCTGTTCTTTGGAGCCAGAAGAAAATTGGAGTGTGGTTGAACGATTCCTTAATTTAAATGCTGATTTTATGTTGGTCCCGGGCTGTTCTCATTTGCCAAAGACTTGGATCAATGAAAGAGGATGCCTGCAGACATTTCCACATCTTCATGGTGTAGATGGTATGTTCGCTGCCAAAATCAAAAAAATATGATAAAAAATGTAATCAGCTATCTCAGTGTATTTACCCTGTTTTCACTGGGGATTATTATTCTCATCGATATGGTCATCATGCCCGCCTATGTCCGCCGGGGGGAAGGGCGTTATATGGTGAATGTTATTGGGAAAAGTTTGAAACATTCAAAAAAAATATTGTCGTCAGAAGGATACAAAAATCTGGTCTCGGACACCCTCTATACTGGCCTATACGAACCGGGAACAATCGTTGATCAATACCCGGCTCCCAATACCCGGGTCAAGGAAGGAAGGACCGTACGCCTTAAAATTGCACGCCCTGAAAAAATGGTTGCCATCCCCGATTTGATCGGCAGATCCCTCCGCAGTGCAGAATTGGCCCTGCATCAAAATGGCCTTGAGGTGGATACCGTGTACCAGGAATATAATTCTGATGTACCCTCCGGGAATGTCACTTGGCAGTATCCCAAAGGTGGGGACTACCTTAACCGCGGGATGGGTGTGCACCTGACCATCAGTCTCGGGGTGCCGCCAAACTTTTTTCAAGTACCCAATGTGTTTGGATTGAGCAAGAAGAAAGCCGAAAAGGATCTGTTAAAGGCCGGATTTAAAATAGGTAAAATCTATTATCGCCAAAATGAAGATTTAATCCCTTATACGGTCCTGGACCAATCCATCCCCGCTGAAACTGTGTTGGAAGAACCGGCAATGGTAGATTTGACAGTGAGCGTTTTGGATATGCAGGATATCTTCAATCAAATGATTGACAAGTGAACTCAGTTCCCCGTAACGAAATTTCCAGAAAAGCCATCCATTTATTCGCCTCCGTGATCCCGTTGGGGTATTACCTGGTGATTCCGGATCGATGGCTGGTGGTAAAAATATTGTTTCTATGCAGTGTGTTTTCTATTGCGATTGAGTTGGGCAGGAATAGACTGCCAGGGCTGGAATTATTTTTTAACCGCTGGTTTTATTTCATGCTTCGAAAACATGAATCTAGAGGGAAAACAACCGGAGCCACCTGGCTGCTGATCGGTTCCTGTATAACCATAGGATTATTTCCCAAAGAAATAGCTGTTCCAGCGCTTCTATTTTTAACTGTAGGAGATACCTTCGCAGCAATTGTCGGCATAACCTTTCCCATGGGCAGGATCAGAGAAAAAACCATCAGCGGCGGGTTGGCGGGCATGATTTTATCTTTGGCAGTCATTCTGCCGATCATGCAAAATATTGATGCTGAAATACTGATCTTGGGTGGGTTTGCAGCAATGCTCATCGAATTATCACCAATTCCACTTAACGATAATTTGACCATACCGGTATTATCTGGATTTGTCATGTTGTCGGGATCGCAACTGTTGTGAATCTGCTTGCGCCTTCTGTACTCTGGATACTTGCAGCAATTGCAATCCCAATCGTTATCCATTTTTTCACCCGGCTACGATTGAATAAAGTGGAATTCAGTACTCTGCAGTTCATTAAACAGCTGGAAACCAGTTCCATTCGCAAAGTTCAGATCCAGCAAATCATATTACTGCTGTTGCGTATTCTGGCCATTACTGCTTTGGTATTGATGCTTGCGCAGCCCGTTACGCAGGGACTGATGCCCGGCTGGCTGGTAGCCGAACAGCGGGCCAGTCTGGTTATTGTGATCGATAATTCTGCGAGTATGAATGGAAAAATAGATGGAGAATCCTTATTAAAACGTGCTAAATCAGGAGCAATCTCACTGTTGCCCTTTTTCCATGATAATACTCAGGCCACTGTGGTACAGACATGCCCCGAGAAAACCATTTTTACAGGGTCACCCCATGATCCGCTTCTACCTTCCCTGATCAAAGATATAGAAGCCTCATATGAATTTGATGATATCTGGACCGTGATCGATTCCCTAGTCACGGATCCCACCATCGATGAATTGGTAAAGGAATGTGTTGTTTTCAGCAATCTGATGCACAGACCCGACAGTACATTTCTGGCCAAAAACTTTCGTGATGATTGGAAGTTTTATTTTATCAATCCCGGGGAAATATATGATAACCTCTCCATTCAGTCAGTATCATCTATCAATCGAATAAAAACTCCCAATGAACTGGTCAAACTCAATGCGCGCATTAAAAATTCTGGAAACCTGCCCAAACCAAATGTGCCTGTGGAATTATTATTTGATAATCATCGTGTGGGGCAGGTGGTGGCCGAATTTACCCCAGCCCGGGAAAAGGAGTTCATATTTCAGGCTTACCCTGGCAGAAAGGGCATCGTCCGGGCCAGGGTCACTTTGCCGGAGGATGATTATACTGCTGATAACAACTGGTTTATTTCCATGCCCGTTATGGAACAAATTAAATGCGGGCTTATCGCCAGTACCCAGGAAGAATTAACAATTCTGGAAATGGTCTTTCGTTCCATTGACCCGACCAATCAATTTTTATTTATTGAGTCACGCCTCCAGCCGGATATTAATCGGCTTTTCATTGATGAACTGGATGTAGCGGTAATCCATAATCCGCAAACTATATCGGAAGAGGCCATTGCAGCCTTGGATCATTTTTTAAAGAATGGAGGAGGATTAATTTGGTTTCAGGGGAGTGGGGAACCAGAGGTATTCAATGACAATCTGGCAACGCACCTGGGTTTCCCAGTAATTGAAGAATTAAAAAAAACAGGGACGGGATTTTTCAAAATTAATTACCGAACGTCCAATTCGGACCTGCTGGTCAATCTGCAGGTCAGGAACATTCAAAAAGAATTACCGGAAATATTTTCTTATATCAATGCGAAGACAACGCGAAAACATAAAGTGCACCTGTCCCTAAATACGGGCGATCCATTTTTACTGGAATTTTCAAAAGGGAGCGGCACTGTTTTTTATTTCACGTCTCTGCTTGATTTAAGGTGGAATGATCTGCCGGTCCGCGGCCTCCTGATTCCGCTGGTTTACCGGTTATTGATATTGAGCGGCACTGATGAGATTAATACATCCCCCGTGGCTGTAGGAAGCACGAAGTGGATCTATATTGAGCAGGATTACATTCGTAGCACTTGGGAGGTAGAATCACCTTCCGGACAAAAGACCCTTATTGTGCCAGATTTCAACAGGGAGGGTATCCTGATTCCGGCCACGGATGAATTGGGTATATACCGGGTCTTTGCCAATGGGGAACTGTTCACATCATTCCCCACAAGATTGTATTATAAAGAATATATTCAGGAGGAATTGTCTCAAGAGAATCTGGATCAAATGATTTCTGAGGATAGTACACAATGGCTGGATCTGGAAGCAGACTTTGCTGCTCTCTTTTCGGAAATTCGGCAGGGAAAAGCGCTTTGGAAAACATTTTTATTGATTGCGATTGCCTTGCTTTTACTGGAATCGATCCTGGGACGGCCCAATCCCTCGAAAATGAAGTCGCCAGACAACCATGATTGAAAAACAGGCAGTAGATCGAGAAAAAGCACTCTTGATTGGTGTGATCCGACCCGGAATGACGGAAAATATTATCCATGAGCACCTGGATGAACTTGAGTTGCTGGCTGATACTGCCGGGGCAGAGGTGGTCGGCAGGGTTACACAAAAAGTTTCCAGAATAAATGCTGCAACATTTCTTGGGAAGGGTAAGGCCCAGCAGGTCATTGATCAAGCGGCGGCATTGGGGGTCAGTCTCATATTATTTGATGATGAACTCAGTCCAGCTCAGATCAAGAATTACCATCAGATGTCTCAAGGGACTAAAATACTGGACCGCAGCGGCCTGATTCTGAATATTTTTCAGAAGCATGCCCGTACAAAAGAAGCCCGAACCCAGGTGGACCTGGCCTATCTGGAATATTTGCTGCCCAGGCTGACCCGCCAGTGGACTCACCTGGAACGGCAAATGGGCGGTATTGGAACCCGGGCCGGTATGGGAGAAACTCAGATCGAGGTTGACCGCCGCCTGATCCGGGCCCGAATTGCAAACCTGAAAAAAGAACTAGGACGGATTGAAAAGGAACGGGCTACCCAGGGTGCAGGAAGAAAAAGGGAATATCGCGTTGCCCTGGTGGGCTATACCAATGCGGGAAAATCCACATTATTTAATGCACTGACCGGTGCAGATGTATATATAAAAAATCAGCTATTCGCTACACTAGATACTACAATACGCAGGGTTGAGCTGGATAGTTCACACTCCATTTTACTTAGTGACACTGTGGGCTTTATCCGGAAACTGCCCCACAACCTGGTTGCTTCCTTCAAGAGCACTTTAAAAGAAGTTCTTGAAGCGGATCTAATCCTGAAGGTTTTTGATATTTCTTCACCGCAAATTGATGATCATATCCAAACGATCAATGATGTTTTGCGGGAACTGGGTGCATCCGGAATCCAGGATATCATTGTAATGAATAAAGTTGACCTTATTTCGGATCTGAACCTGATCGGAAAACGGCAGCGTCATTTCCCGGACGCGGTTCCCATATCCGCTTTGCAGCACCTGCGTTTATCAGAGTTAAAAAACCGCATCCTGACCGCCATGGAAAAAAATTACGAAACCATTGAACTTCTGCTGCCTTACGACCAGGGGCGTATCATACATCAAGCCCAGGAGGGTGTGGAGGTTTTAAACCGTGAATACGAGGCGGAAGGAATAAAATTAAAAATTCGGGGTAGCCAATCCAGGATCCAGAAAATATTGAGGGCCACTGTGGAGCACTAGGGCTCCATCTTTATCCCTTTACGTTATCATCAATGGCGCGGTTCACCTTCCGTTCTAAGTATTGTTTGAAAAAAACATTTAAAAACGGTATCAATCTCAGTTTTTTTGGTATGTAGACTGTTGATTTATCCTTTTCTATTGCATGAATAATTTCTTCTACACACTCTTCAAGGCTAACTGATTCATGGGTATGCTTTCGTGATGATTCTTCCTGCGGTTTCCCATCAGAGCCAAAGGCATTGCTTCTTAGATTTGTACCCCGTATCCAGCTTAAGACCGCTTCCAGGACAGTGATCTCGCCCTTGAACTCCATAGAGAGCGTGGCCAGAAATCCATGCAAGGCATGTTTTGAGGCAACATAACCCGAGTGGTTTGGAAAGCCCATGAGGGCTTGGGCTGTGGAACAACTGACAATTTTTCCCCGGGTTTCCTTTAAATAGGGCAAGGCGGCATGACAGCAGTTGACGGCGCCCATGTAGTTGGTATTCATTAATTCGTGAAAAAATTCTATATCGGTTATCTCCTCAAACCTGGCCCACATACTGATACCGGCATTCAATATTAAGCCGTCAATCCGGCCATGGGCTGCAACGGTGTCCTGGATCAGGGTGCGGCACTGTTCCAAAGCGGTAATATCAGTTTGAACGGCCAGGGCGGACCCGCCTGCAGATTCTATGGCTTGGCACACCCGGTCAAGTTCTTCTTTCCTACGGGCGGCACAGACCACCTGCGCTCCTTTTTGCGCCAGGTTTTTTGAAAGCTGTTCACCAATACCGGAGGAAGCACCGGTAATGATGAATGTCTTTTTATTTACAATCAATCCAGGATCGTCTAGGGAGACGGTGCTGATTTAACCATAAAAAATATTATTGCGTACACCAAAAATATTTTCCGGGTCATGGGAATTTTTAATCCGTTTCAACAGATCAATACTTGCCGGAGAAAGAGTATCGGACATGAAATCTTTGCGTAATTTGCCCACACCATGATGATGAGATATAGATCCACCACTTTCCATGATCGCCTCACGCATGGAATGTTCAATGCCGTGGAAAAGGTCTATGGCATTTTTGACTCTTTTCACACTGATGGCAAACATAAAATAAATACAGACGCCAGTATGGTAGATCTGGGGTATGCGGTAGGAGATATAGGGTTTTCCCGGAATTTCATGTTTATCATGAAGTTCATGTAACCTATTTGATGCTGCTTCACAGACGGGATGAATTTTACTCCATGGCACTGAGGTTTCCATCGTTTCTCCAATAATGTGATAATCGCTCATAAAGTCTCTGATGTAGGCGATAGCAAAGGTCAGCATATATCCCCGTTTGCCATTCTCCGCTCCAGCAACCAAACCATTGTATTTTTTTGTTAATTTTTCAACATGCTTCTGCTGGTACTCCACCTCTTCTCGTGATCCTTCCATTTTGAAGGAAGTGCCTACCATTTGATAGGGGTCGAAGCCCTTTACATCCAGAACCCAGAATTTTTCAATCTTCTTCAACCATGTTTCCATTCCCTGGGGTCTTGCCTTCAAGGCCTGTCCAAAACGAAACTGGGCATTGTCCATCAAGCGGGCACTGGCTGGTACAGAATCGCTTTGAGATAGGTCATACATGAAATCAACTCCAGTCTTCCAGTTCTTGAAAATAGCAGAATTATAGGTCTGGACTTCAGGAAGTTTATGCAATTTCAAGGTAGCCTTTGTAATGATGCCAAAATTTCCTTCTGATCCGAGCAGCATATTCTGCGGTTTAACACCAATAGACGCCCGGGTAAGGGGCTTGACCTGTTCAATCACACCCTGGGGCGTTATCATGGTTACATTCTCTACAATATCCTCAATGTTGCCGTAACGATTTTTCTTCATACCACTGGCATTGGTAGAGATCCAGCCGCCCAGAGTGGATAATTCGATACTGTCCGGTTCATGCCCTACAGTAAATCCTTTTTCCTGCAGCAGCTCTTCAAGCCGTCCGCCAGTGATACCGGCCTGGACGCAGATACGCCTGTTTTCTTCATCAATAGATTCAATTGCAGCCATACGCCGGGTATCAACGGCCACAATCATGCGCTGCTCATTCTCCGGGACCTTTAGGGCGTTGCTAACGCTAGTTCCTCCCCCATAAGGAATCAGGCAGACGTCATACTGCATCGCCAGTTGAATCAATCTGCGAACTTCTTCTTCTGATTCAATGAAGAAGACCATATCTACCATTTTATTGACCCGTGAATACAAGATTTTGTATACTTCATCTGTGGTTTGACCTTGACTGTGCAAAAGACGCTCATCATCTCCGAAAGAGTACCGATCTTCCGGAAATTCTGATTTGACTACCTCTACAAATTCTATGTTAATATTGGCTTCCCTAACCGGTTTGTTTTCCACTTCCTGAAGTGTATCATTGGGATCTACAGTAATATCCAACATCTCCTCCACATAAGGAATAAAATCAGGCATTTCAACACCGCAGATATCGTAGCGGTCACCAGCCATGGTTACTGAACGATCCTCGTTGAGTACAAATCTGGAATCTTTGAAGCCCCATTTATGACCCCAGTTGGTATCGTTGACAGCAAAGAATTTTTCTATTTTTGACTTATCTGTTTCACTCATAAAGATTTTTAACCTTTTCTGTAATGCGTCGTTCCAGTTCCATGGTCATTTCCTGGGCAGCATTGGCCAAATCATCGTCTCCAGGATTGTCATTATTCAGGAAAGAACCAGGGAATAAAGGCTCGAGAATGTAGACACGAATTGTAGCTGGACGCATAAAAATTTTATCTTTGGGCCACGACTTGTGGGAACCGTGGATCACCGCCGGCAGGATGGGTATATCCAGGTTCAGGGCAAAGGAGGCGGCCCCTTTTTTGAAGGGATTCATTACCCCGGGAGCGCCGCGGGTGCCTTCGGGGAAGAAAATAAGGTTACGGTGCTGATAATCCATGAAAGTCTTGCATAATGTGAGAGTGTCTTCGATGGAAAATTTACGAATTCCATCTACCTTGCGGTCTATAGGAATCAGGTTCATGACCGTATTGACCAGATTACGCTTGATCCAGCTGTCGAACCAGTAGTCCTTGGCCGCCATCATGCCAAAATAGTTAAAGCTTTTCTGGGCGGCAGCTGACAATAACGCCACATCCATGTGGCTGTTATGATTGCTGCAGAAAATAAAAGATGTTTTGGGGATGTTTTCCCGGCCAAATACCTTCAGGGGAGTATAAATCGTAAAAACAGCCCTGCTGTAGAAGTAGAATAGTGTTTTCCAGATTCGAAAGAAAATTGGCTGTCTCCCGACCAAATACGAATATTTGGGATTATCGAGTACATTCATTTTATGGTTTATCTGCGGCCGTATTTCGCGTGGGCTCTTTCCCAGTCGCCAGATATAATTGCCGCCAGCAGGGAAATTTCAAGGCATAAACTGCTGGCGCAAATGATCTCAGCAAATTTTTTGGATGAATTTTCCTCATTGGTACATCCCAGCATTTCCAGGTTTTTTTGCTGTTGTTTCAGGCGGGTGCCGCCGCCTACTGTTCCTACGGTGAGGGATGGGGTTGTCAAAGATACATGGAGATCCGTGCCATCATTAAATCCCTTGATCTGAGTATAACCCAGTGCATTTTCTGCCACACAGGCCACATCCTGACCCGTGGCCAGGTAGATAGCGGCGAGCGCATTAGAAATGTGCAGCTGGATGCCCTGATTTCCCGCAAAACTTGAAGCATAAGGGCCAAATTCCTGCATGGCTCGAAAATCCTTGGCGGCTGTATTCAGGACCCGTTTCAGGACTTGTGATGTTAGAACCGTTTCAGCAACAACATAATGCCCGCGCCCTTTCAGAATTGTTTTTGCAGATGCTTTCTTGTCACTGGCAAAGTTGCTGTCCAGCAGATAATGAAACGATGTTTTATTTTTTATGTATTCACAGGCGGCCTTAGTGGCAATGGTAACCATATTCTGCCCTGCGGCATTTGCAGTAGAAAAAATAAAGTCCAGCACAACATACTTGCTGATATTATAGATTTCAATGCGCAGTAATTTTCCGTGGTTGGTGGTGCTTTCAGCAACGTCTCTGATCTTGACTAAATGATCGTCTATCCAGCTGTTAAACCTAGTAGCTTTGTCAATATCTGGAAATGTAAAAAAGGGTGCCCTGGAAATTTCCTGCCGTACATGGCGGACCCGGATACCCCCGCTGGCTCTTGTGGCGTACATACCGCGGTTCATGGACATGGCCAGGGTGCCTTCTACGGTGCAGATAGGGACACAGAATTCACCTTGGGCGTATTTACCATCCAGCAGGAGCGGACCTACGACCGCCATGGGCAGATTAAGAAACCCGACATGGTTTTCAATGATCCCTTTTAAATCTACCGATTCATCCCGTAGATCATCATCCAGGTCAATATTGGTATACTTTTTCACCCATTCTTTTCGGGCCTTTGTATCTTCAGGATGATAGCCTCTTGGAATAGACAAATTGCGTCCATTGTTCGCTTCAGACATAGTATATATTCCTGTGAATTTGAATAGCAGACAATTGCGGGCAGGGTGTTTTCCAGGACCGATCTTTGTGTATAAGAACGGTGGGCGCCTCCCACAAACAGCAAACTTCCTTTACTTAGACATAATGCATAAGAAGGCCTGTTTTTTGCTTATGGAGTACAGCTCCCAATAAGTATTACTGTAGATCTTGAAAATACAGATCCTGCCCGCAAACCTATTAATAATCTAAAAGAAGTTATATCGAATCACTCTCTTGATACACAGATTAATTTTTTTAAAGAAGAAGTCTATTTTCCGGCTCAGACCAGGTTTCTTCATGATTTATCTTTACTTTTTTTTATTTCAGTATAGGTTTCATAATAGGCTTCTCCGGTTTCCTTGATATTGGACAGGATGCTGTTTTTGTTCTTGCCAGATGTTGATTTGAATGCACCCTGTATAAGGGTGTCAACCAAATCCTGGATATAGGCCAGCATACTGCCCAGCTGTTTTGAGAAATCTTTACTCATCCAGGTATTTTATTGCTGTATTCAATCTGGTGGTGGGCAGATTGCAGACAAAATTTTCACAGATATAAATTGTGGGTTTATTATCAAGCATACCTTGCTCTTTTGTCCAGGGCGCAACCCGGTCCAGATCGTTTTTTTGGTCCGTATCCTTGAATAAAATAATACGATTTGGAATATAGATGGAACGAATCTTATCCAGGATCGTCCGGGTGTTATCGGCGCTGCCCTGGCCAACAATTACAATTTCTTTTGCCTCCCGGGTATCAAACATAAATGCGCTAAGCATATGGGCGAATCCGGTGGGGGATTGTTTTGCGCCGTCCGTAAAAGCGCGTAATGTATTATCAGCCAGCTCCAGCCATCTGGGATCACCGGTAAACCGGTTGATGCGCACCAGGTTCATAGCGGCCACAGAATTCCCGGAGGGAATGGCGCCGTCATAACTGTCTTTGGCACGGACCATGAGCTTTTCAGCCTTATCGGATCCAATAAAAAACCCGCCGCCATCCTGATCCAAGAAATCAGTTGCCATGATGCCTGTAAGATTTACCGCTTCCTGCAAATACTCAACCTGGAAGGTAGCTTCATATAGATTTAACAGACCCCAGGTCATAAAGGCATAATCATCTAAATGAGGCGGAAGGCCGGCAATACCCTGACGGTAGCGCTTCTTCAGGCGCCCATCTTCACCGCGCAGTGTTTTCAGCACAAACCGTGCTGCCCGCTCTGCCGCATCCGTATACTCCGATTTATCCAGAACCTGGCCGCCCAGGGCCAGAGCTGCAATCATGAGGCCATTCCAGTCTGTGAGCACTTTATCGTCTTTCAAGGGATGGATCCTTTTTTCCCGGACCTGGAATAATTTGTCACGCTGGACTGCAATGAAATCATCAAATTCACCGAGGGACATGCCGGCTTTCTTTGCCAGTTTTTCTACCTCGCCAGGGTAGTATGGGATATTATTGCCGCTGGTTTTGCCGCTGGCCTCATCATGAAAATTGCCTGAGGTTCTGAAGCCATAGATGCCGGACAGGGTTTCCCCGGCCTCCTGGCCTAGTATTTCTATAAACTCATCCATGTTCCAGACGTAGAATTTACCTTCTTCCCCTTCACTGTCCGCGTCCTCGGCCGAATAAAAACCGCCCTCCGTATCGGTCATGTCCCGGAGCACATAGGTAAAGATTTCTTCCGCTACCCGCGAATACTGCTCATCTCGGGTATACTGATAGGCCTCCAGGTAGGCCATGGCCAGCATGGCCTGGTCGTAAAGCATTTTTTCGAAATGGGGCAAAAACCAGCGTTTATCGGTGGAATAGCGGTGAAAACCAAGGCCGATGTGGTCATACATGCCGCCCCGGCGCATATGCTGCAGGGTGGTTTTTGCCATCTTCAAGGCAGTGGTGTCATGGTACAACTTGCTGTAGCGCAGCAGAAAAATAAGATTGTGGGGTGATGGAAATTTCGGTGCCCGGCCAAAACCGCCAAAATCAGGATCATAGCGGCTGGCGTATTGAGTGAAAGCTTCGCGGATCATGTCCTCTTCCCAGGCTTCCTTCATGGAACTGGAATTTGCTTTTTCCAGATACTGGCGAACCCTTTCAGTGGTTTTTAGGATCTCGCCCTGTTTGCTGGTCCAGGCATTGGCTAGGGAAGGAATCAGCTGCAGCATACCGGGCCGCTTTCCGCGGCCGTTTTTGGGGAAATAGGTCCCGGCAAAAAAAGGTTCTTTATCCGGTGTCATTACAATGGTCAAAGGCCAGCCGCCGCGGCCGGTCATGGCCTGGCAGACAGACATATACAGGTGGTCCACTTCCGGCATTTCCTCCCGGTCCACCTTAATGCTGATAAAATGCTCGTTCATAAGCGCGGCAACAGTGGAATCCTCGAAAGATTCGTGTTCCATCACGTGGCACCAGTGGCAGGTGGAATACCCGATAGAGAGAAAAATGGGCTTATTTTCCTTTTTTGCTC
>Ga0209753_1000816_pt1 | contig 13147 bp, 10 predicted proteins | sample METZYME_3_550m_FD_187550 | JGI IMG/M metagenome (GOLD analysis project Ga0209753, IMG submission 187550) | Marine microbial communities from oxygen minimum zone in mesopelagic equatorial Pacific - METZYME_3_550m (SPAdes) (version 2) | ecosystem: Environmental > Aquatic > Marine > Oceanic... | reverse complement strand
AGAAATTACAGTAAAATATTTTATACCAATTTCTGTCAAAAAAGGTATTTTTGGCATATTCAGTGGCATCGGCAATAAAACTAATCAGGCTGTTTATCAATTGTTAAAACAACATAGAATTCCCAGCTTTTTTATTGGTTCAGACTTGCCCGAATGGACATTGCCAGTACGTGAATCTGTTTTTGCTTTTTTGCCTACTGCGGATACTGAAGCTCGAGTTTTAGGCCAATATGTTACACAAAACCATGCGGAACAGGAACTCATCATCTGGTATGCAGAAAAGCCGATTTTTCTAAGGGCAGTAAAAGCATTATCGAAAAAATTGTATGGTGTTCCAGCAAAGCTGCTTCCTGGGAAAACTGGTCGACTTGATGCAGAGTGGGATCTGATAATGAAGAGAAAACCTGATCTACTGATAGCATTAGGCAGTTTCAGTGATACTATCAATTTTTTAAAAGCTGCTCCTCGCCTTAACATTCCTGTATATACAGGACATGCTATTGCCGACAGTCGCCTGCCCAAGTGGCTTGGCAAAGGTATTTATGAGCAGGTACGTGTATTGACAGCCTACCCCCTAATTCAGGATACTGAACATGCCGGACATAAACTCCATTTGAAAATTCTAAGTGAATATGAACCAGAGCTGACACCAACCCGATGGACTGTATACGGGCATGCAGCTGCAGAATTGATGGTTGAGGTTCTAACGAGGTCCGGACGATCTTTGAGCAGATCAAATGCAATTCAAGCAGCTGAAAATATAAAGAATTGGCAGGGGACCTTACTTCCTCCGATTTTTCTGGACACTAACAACCATCTGGCTCTCACCACATTACGTGTATCACAAATTCTGGATGACAGGGTTAATCATTTGTCTGATTGGATTGACGGGAGATAATAGGAAATCAGCCTCGGGAATTCTCAGGGCGTTATAATTTATTAAGAATGATATTTATTTTCCTCAATTTCTAAACCTGACAATTCAAAAGATGACTACTCTGGTTAAATACCCTTTTACAAAAAATAACGAAAGTTTGATTGCTGACATTTTGTCAGAAAATAAAGTTATGACTTTTCCAACAGAAACAGTTTACGGCCTGGGCGGGAACGCGTTTTCAAAAGAAGTTGCAGATCGAATATACCTAATTAAGCAAAGATCCAGAAATAAACCTTTCCCATTATTAATTACAGTGGAATGGCTTAAAAAACTTTGTCTGTGGAATGATTCACGGATTGATGATTTGATCGAAGCTTTTTGGCCGGGCCCATTAACCCTTATTTTGAAAAGTAATCCGGACTTACCCAAACACCTTAATAATAACTCCGGGACATTGGCAGTTAGGTATTCCAGTTCCACTGTAGTGCAGCGTTTAATTGAATTAGGGGAATACCCATTAATTGGGACCAGTGCTAACATGTCAGGATTGCATTCCTGCACAACTGCCGATGAAGTTGCAATTCAGTTGAAGGATGATGTTGATATTGTCATTGATGGATGCAAAAGATCAGAGAATTTGGCATCAACAATTGTTCATTGTCTGACTGAACCATTTAAAATCGTACGACAAGGTTCAATATCCTTAAAAGCACTGAATCAAATTTGCAAAGTGCAGTAATAATCTTATTTGCTCTCCCTTTTAATAAATTGATTTGCTGTTACTCCTGACGGAATTTTGTCATTTAATTCGATTATAAATTTTAAATATGTAACTGCAGAATTTTACAGTGAGCAAAATTTTCTAAAAATATACTCCAACTGTAACAACAAAGCCTGTTGGAGAATCCAACCAATCAAACCATTTGTCAGTTCGTTCACGAATATTTTGATCCAGTTTTTCCCGTGATCCGGAAAGTTCACTCCACGTTTCCCAATGCTCTATGACTTCAACAGACTGATTCTGCAAAAAGCTTAGACGTATTATATCTATCGCAAGAAATCCAATTTCGTTGAAGCGTAACAAACCTGTACCCAGGCTGACAACTGTTGTATTAAAAAACATATCAAAAGTTGCCCGTCCTTCACCAGTTCGATTATAGGTCCTGGTCCATAATTTTACTGATCTTTTCTCCCTTGCAGCTATCAGGTAGAAATTTTCACCGTAAAACCATTTCAAAAACTGAGTGTCTCCGCTCATCCTGGATGGCCCAAAGTTTTCTCGACGCTCTTTTTTCCACATTCCTAGATGCTCTGAATCGCTGATTTCAAGACCAATTACCACCGGATCCCAATACATTCCTGCGCTTAAGGCTGGAGCAAGTATGATGACCGGATTTAACCCATAGCTGATTCCGAACATGTAGACTCGCTGATGTTCAACACGTTTGGTTGGCTGAAGGATCTCGCTTGCACCATCTGGATCGATAAACGGATCTTCGTTCTCACCAGCTGTGACATCTTGACCAAATAATGCAGATGGAAACAAGAGGAAGCAGAGAAATGATGTTAGCAGAATCAGAAACTTAGAAAACCGGAAGTGAAAAAAACAGGGAATATGAACTCCTTGAAATATAATCTCACGTGAATATAGGCAAAAGAACTGAGACTTTTTGCTGTTTATTACTATTGTCTCAGTTTTACCTCGTGCTCCTTTGTGCCTGATCAATGGCCATGGCAAGTATGGCACAGGTGTTTGTCTGACATAGGAAGTATTGGTACTTTCCCGAGAAATGTGAGATAGCTGAGAAAAAATAAGCAGACAAATCCAAGAGTTTTTAAAAGCTCATGCAAACCCATGTCCACGTGATAATGTCCAAAGTTCTGCAAAGACGGCACCACCATCAAGTAAATAGCAAACCATTGTCCAATTGCCACCCAAATTCCCATAGCTCTAATGTAATACTGAATCAAATCTGCTTTGTACAGTGATATACATACTTAACTTTGCTCTCTTACCCAAAGATCATCTCAGGTTAATTCTAATGGATATGTAAAGTTTTTAGTAATTACTGTAAAAGTATAATTATCTGCAGACAATGACAGAATATCTAAATATCAAAAATGTACCCCAAATGTAACAATAAATCCAGTTGGAGAATCCAACCAACCAAGCCATTTCTCTGAACGTTCGTTGATATTTTGATCCAGTTTTATCCGAGAACCGGAAAGATCACTCCATGTTTCCCCATGCTCATTTATTTGAACAGACTGATTCTGCAAAAAACTGAAACGTAGAATATCTATGGCTAAGAATCCAATATCGTTAAAACGTAACAAACCTGTTCCCAGGCTGATAACAGTTGTATTTAAAAACATATCAAACATTGCCTTTCCTTCACCATCACGATTATAGGTAATGCTCCATATTTTTGCTGATCTGTGTTCCCTTGCAGCCATCAGGTAGAAATTTTCCCAGTAAAACCATTTCAAAAACTGTGTTTCTCCGCTTAACCTGGAAGGGCCAAGGTTTTCTCGACGTTCCTTTTCCCAAATTCCAAGATGCTCGGAATCACTGATTTCCACACCAATAACCATTGGGTCCCAATACATTCCTGCACTTAAAGCTGGAGCAAGAATAATGATAGGATGTAACCCATAGCCAATTCCGAACATGTATGTGCGAGGAGATTCAACACGTTTATCTGGCTGAAACGAATCACTTGTTCTATCCGGATCGATATACGAGTCATCATCATCTGCGATTTCAAGGCTGTCCTGAGCAATAACTGCTGTTGTTAACAACATACAGAATAAGACTGAAACTGCATGGATGCTTAAAGGTAAAATACGGATTCGAAAATAATAAGGAATTTGTATTTGAAGAAAAATCCCCAGAAAGGAATTAAGCGTAAAACGCAGGTAAATTATTAGGTTTTTAATTTGGAATATGACATTTAGCCAAGCCAAACAGTGTTGGCTCAGTGTCCATGCCAGCTGCGACACAGGTGTTTGTCTGAGATAGGAAGTATGGGGACCTTCCCGAGAAAGGTGAGGTAGCTTAGAAAAAACAGTCCTGCGAATCCAAGTGTTATTAAAAGCTCATGCATACCCAGATAAACATGATAATGTCCATAATGCTGTAAAGAGGGTACCACCATCAGGTAAATTGCAAACCATTGCCACACAGCCACCCAAATTCCCATCACCCTGATATAATTCGGAACACGGCAAAGAGTTTTAGGCAGTAGTCCAATAAAAGGAATAGCAAATACCCCAATAATGATAAGCAAGAACATCAGAGCCCATGGTAGCTCCATTGAGCGTATAACCAGGTAAGGTGTTTCCTCCGGCATGTCTGCATACCAGATTACAAGGTACTGTGTGTAACCCATATAGGCCCATAACAGTGAAAACGCAAAAACCATTTTTGCCAGGTCGTGCAGACGATTAATTGTAATATATTCATGCATTCCAAATCTGTTTCTTACAGTTACACTGATAGCCAGCATCAAGCCCATGAAAGCGTGCATGTTACCAATTATGAAAAATACTCCAAAAAGAGTACTGAACCATTCCTGGTCCAGTGTCATCACAAAATCCCATGCTAAAAATGAGGCACCAAAAGCATAAAGAATAGCAAGTGCAGGAGCCAGTTTTCTTGACAATTTTTCCAGCCGGATCACTTCGTCTTCATGTTCACCGTAGCCATTCAAAACTTTGTCTGCAAATGCTCCACCCCAGTCGGAACCCAGTAACTTTCGTGCCAGTGCAATATCTGGTTTAATCGATGTTTTTACAAACCACCATGAGACAGCATATATGATCACCAGCCAGGCTATATTTCTGCTTACGAAAAATGGCAGGTTAAGCCATCCTGCTTTAACTGCAACTCCATGATGTAAAAATGGAGTGTGTGTCCATTCATAAAGTACTTTGCTTCCGAAAAAAACTATAACAAACATCAAAAAGGAAATTGGCAGGAATGCAGCACATGCTTCAGAAAGGCGCTTGAAAGGACGGCCCCATTTAGCATCAGTCAATTGCCAGATGACACTGAATAATATCCCCGCGTGAGCAATACCTGCCCAAAAAACAGTATTGATTAAAAAAGCCTGCCATGTACGAATTACGCTGTCTTCACCTCCGGTTGTCAGGCCAGCAATAAACATCCCCGTGCCTATAATTACTAGAGCCCAAAGAAAACGCTTAAGATTTTCAGGAATTGTAAATAAAGATTTTTCTGCAATTTCTTTCATTGACTATATCCTATTTACCAAACCAATCACTCATCATGTAATTAACCATGTCCCAACGGTCCCGGACCGAAGTCTGTGCCCCGTATGAGGGCATATAACCACGCGGCTCCTGGAAGAAACTGCCGTACTTGATCTTGTTATAAAGGTGTGATGCAGCAGTTGGTATCTGAAAAAATCCTGTGATAGGAGGTGCAGGGACCCCTTTTTCGACAACTATAGTTTGTGACAGACCATCTTCACCATGACATACAGCACAGTAAGTGTTGTATATAACTTTTCCTCGTTTTAATGAATCTGGTGTTACCTGAGTGGGATTTTTTGGATAAAACTCCCTGGGATTCCCTTTAACTCCTGCACCATCTCCATAAACTGCTGGAATAAACGGATCATAAATCTTAACTACTTTTCCCAACACCACTTTAACTGGAACAGATTGTTCAGGATATTTTATGTAACTTCCTTCTTCCTGTGGCTTAAGATGTTTTCCATCATACATTTCACGAAAAAACGGATAATCCTTTCCGTCAAACCACGGCCTCGCATCATTTTTGATCTGGTATCCTTTTTGCGGATCAAAATACGGATACTGTTCCATAGCCATAACACTGCCTGCTGACAGCAGTAATAATGCAGAAATACAAAAGAACAAGGACAATACTGAAGTGCAGCAATTATTTTTCAACATGCACCTCCTCTGCACCATTGCTTTTCATGATTGTCTCGAATTGTTCCAGCTTCTCTGCATCACAGCGGACCACTACACCGAAACGATCTCTTTGAAAGCGGGGATATTTTTTGGCGGCCCTTGGTATAGGGAAGCGAAATGAATCGATTATTCCAAGCATTGCGATACTAACTAAGGTAAAGATAGTAGTAAACAAAATTGTCAACTCAAATCCAATAATGGTGTATGGCGGTATAGCTAAAATAGGTTTTCCGCTTACCGGTAAAACCCAGTCAGAAGCAGTCCAGGCAGGAAAACTGTAGCCAATAAAGCAGCCCAATGCTCCAAAAAACAATGCAATCCAGGGAAGTATTGTTGTTGGATTACCCAGGGCATGGTCAATTTCATGACGAGGACAAGGGCTGATCACTGTAGGCTGAACACCCTCATTACGAACTTGTTCTATAGTTTCAGTGGTCTCATCCAGGAACTCAAAAGTGCCCCATACTCCCGTAAATTTACCCATCAGCACCCTTATGTACATTATTTTTGACTGGAGGCTTAGTTCCTTCCTTAAGTTCCATAATTGCCATTGGCGGTAAACTCTTCACAAAAATAGTAAACAGAGTAAAGAAAAATCCAAAACTTCCAATGGTAACACCTGTTTCCACTATTGTAGGCCAGTATTCTCCCCAGGATGCTGGATCATATTCATGCTGCAGGGAACTGCCGATGATGTTAAAACGTTCAAACCACATCCCCACATTTATCAAAGCAGCAATTATCCAAACTGCCAGAGGGTTGTTTCTGACTTTCCATCGCCACAATGGTATTGGAGCAAATACGTTACAAAAAACCATTAACCAGAATGCTATCTGAGGAAAGTTTAATTGATTGTCTCCAAGTAAGGTCCAACTTGTCATTTCCCCAAAGGGCCGGTAGTAAAAAATAGCCCTTTCATAAGGACTGCCACTGTAGTAGCCGATGAAAAATTCTGTTGCATATGCATAACCGACAATTATCGAAGTGAAAATGATAACCTTGGAAACACTTTGGATAACATGGTTTGTAATATAATCCTGCAAGCCAAAAACCGCCCTGATTGGAATCAAAACGGTTAACACCATTGCAAGTCCTGAAAAGATTGCACCTGCAACAAAGTATGGGGCAAATATTGTGGTGTGCCAACCAGGCACCGAAGACATGGCAAAGTCCCATGAAACTATGGAATGTACGGAAAACACCAGTGGAGTCGCACAAGCTGCAAATATGAGGTAACCACGCATATAATGCACCCACTGATGGTTAGTACCTTTCCAGGCTAAAGCCATCGGAGTGTATATCAAAGCTTTAAGTTTTTTACCTCTGCGAATTGCTTCATCACGTAAAACTGCAATGTCCGGAATCAGCCCCAGCATGAAGAACATGATCGAAACAGACATATACGTTGTTACGGCAAATACATCCCAAAGCAGCGGAGATTTGAAATTAACCCATAACATCCTTTCATTAGGATAGGGGATAAGCCAGAAAGCAAGCCAGGGACGACCAATGTGAATTAGGGGAAAGAGCCCTGCTGTAAAAACGGCAAATACAGTCATGGCTTCTGCACTGCGGTAAATTGCGGTTCGCCACGGTGCACGGGTCAGGTAAAAAACTGCGGAAATAAGAGTCCCTGCGTGTCCAATTCCAATCCAAAAAACGAAATTAGTAATATAAAAACCCCAGGCAATTGGATGACTTATGCCACTGTACCCAATCCCTACATCTACCTGTATGGCAAAACTAAGTATACCCAGTCCAAATGCCAGCAAAAACCCCAGCAGAAGCAGATAATATGATGGATGAGGCTTGTCCAGCATTGCCAGCATCTCATCATTAATTTCTGCATAATCAAAGGTTGTTGCCTTGATTCCAGGATGACCCAAGTGTTCGTCTATTATAACCTTTCCGGCAGTTGGATCGTATCCAGAAGTTTTTTCCATTTATTCTCCGTTTACACCTTGCATAAGTTGGTTATGCATGATTTTTTTCAGTATCATTTCCATGATGACCTGAATCATGATCATCAATCTCTCTAGTATTGACTTTTTTCAGGTATGTGATCGCAGGTTTATAATTAAGTTCAGCTAATACTTCATATTGCCTATCACGATTCTCCTGATCATTTCTCAATGCTTGTTTTGCAACCTGGCTTTCAGGATCCATTAAATTGCCAAAAGTTATAGCTTTTGTTGGACAAGTCTGTTGGCAAGCAGTCATGACCTCACCATCTTCCAAATCTCTTCCAAGATTATTGGCATCATGTTTCGCATTACTTATCCTCTGCACACAGAATGTGCATTTTTCCATTACTCCTACTTCACGTGTAGTTATTGTACTGTTAAGCTGCTGGTCAAGCGGAGCTGGAAATTCATAATCAAACCAGTTAAATCGTCTGACCTTATATGCACAGTTATTTGAGCAGTAACGAGTTCCCACACAACGGTTGTACACCATTGCGTTCAAACCTTCCGTGTTATGGTAAGTGGCATAAATAGGACAGACAGTTTCACATCCGGCATTACCACATTGCTGACAAAGCATGGGTGTAAAACGTGTTTCATAGTCATCGCCTTTACCCTCAATGTAACGCTCCAGTCGAATCCATGACATTTCACGTCCAATGGCAGTTCTCATTTTACCCACAACCGGCAGATTATTTTCTGCATAACAGGCAACTACGCAGGCAGAACAACCATTGCAACGATCCAAATCAATTGTCATGCCCCATCTATAAGGTTTGTAGTATCCTGCAGTTTCAGAACGATCCGGATAAAACTCAGAAGGTCGAGCATGTTTGCCGTGATGTTCTTCACCTTTGGTCAACTTTTCAACGGTCGTAGCAGCTGCAATGTTACGTCCAAGCTGACGTGCATTCCCGTCCGTGTTTACCGTGTAGGATTTTTCATTGACCATCTTAAGTTCAGCCTGAGTACCAACAAAAGTTAAGGTACCTGCATTGTCCATTTTATTGGGCAGGAGTTCCATAACGTTAATTCCGAATCCATCTGCGACATCTCCGGAATGCTGATGTCCCTGTCCCATAGGTATTGCTATTGCGTCTCGATGAATTCCAAAATGGTAATAAGCCGTAGCCTGGACTAAACCATTTGCCGTCTGCACTTCAACAATGGCACGGTCATTAATTCCCATTTTTTGTGCAGTATCGGGATTGATCTCCACCCATGAATCCCAGACAATCTGGCTTATCGGATTAGGCACTTCCTGTAACCATGGCTTATTTGCACCACTGCCGTCACCATGCAATATTGAGGAGGTAGGAAGCAAGGTCAGTCCGTCTTTTCCTGCCATACCCGGATCATTAACCTTAGCAGAAGTTACATTTCTGCTTAATTTAACACTGCTGAACTCTGGATTTTGAAACATTCCTCCATTTTCCAGAACACTGATCCAGAAATTTTCAAAGTTGTCTGTGTTGCCAATTTCAGATTGAATTTTTCTCCATTTATTCTGTAAATAATCCAGATAACTTGTAATTCCTGAAAATGCATTTTTGTTCACTTTCTGGACTGCATTCAACAAAATATCTTCACGTGCTTTTGCATCAAACATATTAACAGCAGTCATCACAGGCTGCTGAATACTGCGCACACCATTTCGGGGAAAGGCATCCCCCCAGCTTTCATATGCAGTAAGCGCAGGCAGCACAAGATTTGCAGCATGTGTAGTCTCACTTCTCTGGGAAGCTATGCTGATCACAAACGCTTTTTGCATTGCCTTTAAAAACTCCATAGACGGGGGAAGTGCATATACCGGATTAGAGTCATCTATAATAAGAAGCTTAATTTGCCCGGAATTGAGGTCACTGATCAGCTTCTTGACTTCGTTATGAGATGAAACTTCAGCTGGATCCTGATCATAAAATCGAATTGTTTTACCCAATGCACCGGAAACCGCGTTAAGGATATTTACTGCTGTTAGAGTTTCCACACACTGGTCCGTTGCTGCAAGGTTGCCTCCAGCCAGTGCCAGCAGTGGACCATGATCCATTACATCCTTGGCTAATTCACGCATTTTTTCGGCGGAGACGCCTGTAGCCTCAGCAACTTTTTCAGGTGTGTAGGACTCAAGATATTTTTTCAGAAATTCGTAATTCCCTTTCTCTTCGCGAATAACTGATGCAATCGACAAGGCAACCAAACCTTCTGTACCTGGTTTAATTACTATCCAGCGGTCAGACTTTGCCCCAGTGAGTGATATATGAGGTGAGATATGAATTAACCTGTTTTTATTCCCATTCCTGTAAGCATGCGTTTCAGCAAAACGTCTGGCATTTTCAACAATATTTCCCCATCCTTCCAGGAAATCTGCACTAAAATTCAGCACTATCCCGGCATTTTCAAATGCATAGTCTGGTATATCAGCCCTTCCAAACGAAATTTTGTTGGCCTCCTGCTGACTTTTTTGAGTGAGCAAACTGAATTTATATCTTTTACCCCCTCCGGCTGAATGCAGCAATTCATCGACAAAACCACCTTCACTGCCTGAAGCCGGTTTACCAAGATATGCAATTGCACCTGAAGATACTTTTATTAATGCTGAAAACTGCTTCATACCTTCATCCCATGGAATCTGCTTTCCGTCAGCAAGGGGATGTGCAATCCGGGAGGGATTATAAAGTGTTTGCATGGAAGCCTGGCCTCTTGCGCAAAGTGCCCCTTGATTAATTGGATGGTTTGGATTACCTTCAGCTTTTTGAGCGCGATGTTCCCTTGTTGTAATCATCATTCCGCAAGCTGCATCGCATTCCCTACAGGTAGTCATATAATTGTAGGCAGTATGAGGAGTATATTCATAATTAGTTGGCGGTACCAACATGGGAATCAGCTTTTCAGGCTTTTGCTCACATCCCGCAATGACGGCGGTAGCTCCACCTGCTCCCATAAATTTGAATAAATTTCTTCTGCTGAGGCCTTTCTTCATTCAGATCTCCTCTGTATAAAACTTGTAATCAATTGTGGTCAATAATGACAGGTTAAACAGTCCAATGTATTCGGGTTATGAAATCCTTTATCATTGATTAAACCAATAGCAGCTTCACGTTTTATATCAATTTCCTTGGCATGAAACCAGCCTGCCCAGGTATTTCCTGTACGCTTCCTTTCCTTAGCCCCCTTTACCTGCAGGTGACACTCCATGCACCAACCCATTTTTCCAAAATTTTCATCTACCACGTACATTCCCTCCATTTGACGAACATCACCGTGACAGGCAATGCATCTTTCATCTCCCCCTGTTCTAAACAATGCTAGTTTGCATTCCAAACTTCTGGGAGCATTTTCTGCATCACATCCTCCACCGGCATCACTGATCAGTCTATCACTGTCAGCATTTATATGTATTTTGTGGGGGAAACGCACAAAATCAGGTATATCATGAACCTTTACCCAAGGAATAGGCATACCTTTTGACCAATACTCACGCAGCTTTTTCACTTCACTACTATCAGGCTTTACCAGTTTCTGTTCCTGGGGTCCATGACAGCCTATACATGTGCTTACAGGCGGAACACCAGACGAGTACGAACGACGCGCATAAAGGTGACAGTATTGACAGGGTATGCCGTTTTGAACTGTGTGAAGCTTATGGCTGAAGGCTATGGGTTGCTTTGCAAGGGCTTCTGAAAAGGAAATTGTAATGAATAAAGTTGTTATAATCAGACCTAGCAACTTAAATTGCCGTGAAACCATGAATTAATGTCTAAAGGATTATGTTTGTTTTCAATTGAAATTCAATCAAACATGACATCATGTAGATCAAAAATGTGCAAACATTTTTTAATAAATAAATTATTTGCTGTTAATTCCCACTGCTTCTATAAAAATGTTCTGCCTGTAATAATATAATTTCAAACGTTCGCCATGTTTCTCATCATGAAAAAAAATAATCAGGCTCAGACCCTTTTTTCCATTTGATGTTACACCCCATGCTCGGAATCTGCTCTGCAGGAATTATGTCTCCATTAAGCAATGCTTCAGTTGCCTTGCGCATATCTTCTCCAGTTACAGGAACAGAGTTTTTTGGTCTGCTTGAATCATATTGTCCCCTGTAAACCAATGTGCGCTCTTTGTCATAAAGAAAAAAATCCGGTGTACATGCAGCGCGATACGCTTTAGCTACTTCCTGATTCTCATCAAATAAATAAGGGAAAGGGTAGGCATATTTAAGCGCCTCATCTCTCATTTTTTCAGGACTGTCATCAGGATAGCTTACAACATCGTTAGAACTTATAGCTACTATACCAAGACCTTTACTTTCATATTCAATTGAGAAACTTATAAATGAATCTCTAATATGAATCACGTACGGACAGTGATTGCATATAAAGACAACCAGCAAAGCAGGATAATTTTTGAAGGTTTCCAAAGAAACCATCTCATCACTAAAGCCAGTATTAAAATTTTGCAGATCGAAACCAGGCGCTGGTGATCCAAGTTTCTCCATTGTAGAAATATGTGCCACTTTTTTTGCCCTACCTATTAATTTGTTGAGTGAATTTGTTGATTACGAAAAACATTTTAATCAAAATCAAGTTATCAAATGCAATCAGTATTTACTATAATTTTAGTCTGGTTTTTTTCTAATATAATATTTTTTCCATATTTTATTAGACGAAACATTTCAAAAAGCTTAATTTCAGTTAATTGATGAAGCCGCAATCTCTTTCATGATCCACCGTTATAAAGAATTTTTATTTATATTGCATACAAAATGAAAGGATTCTTTCTCATTAAAGTTCCTTATGTTAATATGGCTTCCAGCAAATATCCATTTGTATTCATAAAGATGGTGCTCCCACCGCGACTCGAACGCGGAGCTAGGGATTAGGAATCCGTTCAAACACTAAAATACTGAATGCCATAAACTGTAATTAACTGATATCTTCAGTAAGCTAACCTCCCTTACTTATACCTATTGATACTGAATTGTACTGAATTTCAGGGCTGATAGACACCTATATGGACACCTAAGTATACTCCATAAATTTAATAATTATGTGTATATTTTTCATATTATATGCAAAATATACTAATTATATGCATTATATTAACAATTATTAGTATATTATTGAAAATGTCAGATAATTTAAAAATAGGAGAAAGGCTAAAATTGTTGCGCAAACGACATTTAGATGGCAGAAAATTCCGTCAGGTAGAATTTGCTGCAAAATTGGGAGTAGTAAGAGATAAAATATCCCGTATTGAAAATGTGAAACAAGCTGTCGACTTAAATCTATTAATTAACATTGGTCAAAAATTTAATGTGGATCTTCATTGGTTAATTACA
>Ga0209753_1000812_pt1 | contig 13174 bp, 14 predicted proteins | sample METZYME_3_550m_FD_187550 | JGI IMG/M metagenome (GOLD analysis project Ga0209753, IMG submission 187550) | Marine microbial communities from oxygen minimum zone in mesopelagic equatorial Pacific - METZYME_3_550m (SPAdes) (version 2) | ecosystem: Environmental > Aquatic > Marine > Oceanic... | reverse complement strand
TCATCATGGGAATCTCCTGATGAACCACCGGGTCCACCGCCACTTAAAATTTCAAACTTAATCATTTGTATGTCCGCTGGTACAGTCCATTGTAAACAACAACCACCGTTTTGAGTAGTCCAATGATTTCCATTAAAAATTGTAAACTCTTTTACTACTGGGACTGCCGCGACTTCCGCAACCCCCATGAGTGTTTTAAAACTGACTACTGCCATGATTTCTCTCCTTTAATGTATTGACTCATTCGTAGGTTACTTTAATTAATCCAGAATTACCCCAAACGGCTACACAACCTGTGCTAGTATTTCTTTGTTGACCACCTCCACCTCCACCCGGAAATGAACTATGTGATTGACAACAGGATATTCCACCATGACAAGAATGTCCCCCCGTAAAAGCATCTATACCTCCACTAGAAAATGGTCCTCGTGGTGAACCAGCCCATGAAGAATTATCTTGACAACAACCATAATGTACCATGATGCCTCCCGGTGAACCAATGAAGCCATAATCTGCTCCCCAAAATTGTTCTGAACCACATTGATAATTGTACCAAGGTCCATTATAACCACCAAGTGAACATTGTGTACTATTAATATAACAATTATAACAACTAGACAACATATCTACTTGTGTAGGTCCACCTTCTCCTCCTTGAGCACAAAAATTATTTAATCCATCTCCTGTTATATATGACGTACAACCATGTCTACAATTCCTACTACAACTACAACAACATGAACATTGTGAAGTTCCTGCTGCACACAAAAGATAAACAGATTCACTTCCTGCAGTTGAACAAAAATCTGGTGCCATTGTCATGGATGTTATCACACCAGCATCTATAGTTGTGTCTACTCTTCCACTTTGGCCATGTTGAAAAGAATTAGTATTTCCGCCTGGATGATTCGTATTACCACGAAAACAAATACATGGTGTTGAAGAATATCCACTTCCACCATTCGTAATAGTAAAATCTGTTAATTTTCCATTTTCAACAGCTACTGTAGCATCAAAACTTGAACCACCACCACCAGAAACACAAACCTTTGGAGATTGTACCCATCCTCCACCACCAGGTGTAGTACTGAGAGTTTTAACTGCATAAGCCCCGCCTTGTCCACCGACACCACTATCATGGTCTCCACCAGTTGAACCACCGGGTCCTCCACCGCCTACTAATTCAAATTTAATATTTCTTGTACCAGTTGGTACTGTCCACGATAAACAACAACCACCATTAGTTACTGACCACCAACAATCATTAAAAATATGAAATGTTTTTCCAGATGAAGGTGGTAGAGGTGGTTCTGGTTCTGCTTGCCAAGTTATAAGATCAGTTAAATCTACCATTAAGTTATCCTACGTTTGAAATATTTTCTATTTGTTTAAGTGCATCTGTATCTGCATCTGATCTATCTTTAATCCAAACAATATCATCTTTATCTGTTTCTTCATCATAACGTGCATCCACAGTTTGTGGTTCTGTCGGAAAGACAATAAATTCATTTGGTACATCTTTCCAATCGGCTGGTAAATCTCTTAATTTTGTACGATAATCAGTCCACTCTTTTTGTATTTCAGCTGGCATATCAGCATTAAACATATTATCTGAATCTTTTAACTTTCCATTTCTAATTGCTCTAACACTATCATCAGTACGCTCTTCAGTTATACCAGTTCTATATTTTAAAGGTTTCCATGTACCAGTAGCAGGATTATATGCATCAATTGCTATATCCTGTTTAGCATATATTTCCATGACACAAGAAGGATCTCGTATAATTTGATTTAATTGATCGGCGGGTCCACATTCAACTTCATAAAATTTAGGTTTCTTAAAACAAAGCCCAGCAATTGAGTCATCGCCACTCAGTTTTGCTTCGACATTATCATGTCCACCTTTAGGTGCTATCATTCCAGCACGTACTGCCATTTCATCACTTTCAGTAACATCCATTTCAACTTGATAACAATCAAGTGGCATAGGGCGTTCTGTCATATCATCTGCATCCCAAACATGCATAATATCATTTTTACCATAATCTTCACCTTCTGTCTTATCTGTTTTACATAACCATAGAATTAATTTACTAGGCCCATGATATACATCTGTGGATGTTTTACCTTCTGAGTCATCCATGCTATGGCGTTGATTAGGAACTTTATATGTTATGGTTTTATTAATCCAAGCCATTTATTTTACTCCTTTAACAAATTGTTTCAACATTAGTTTATCCTCATCCGTTCTATCTGCAATTTTTATATATGGTTGATCTGGATCTTCAAATAAAGCATCCTTAGTATCATCATCTGGTGTTCTTGGTTCTCTAATTAAATCTACAGGTACATCTTTCCAATCTTCTGGTAAATCTCTTAATTTTTTACGATAGTCTAACCATTTATCTTTTAAGTCAGCAGGCATATCCTCATTTATTGATTTGTCCGACTCCCCTAAAGCAAAATTACGTTTCTGTCTTACTAAATCCCATGTCCACGATTCTGTTCCCGTATCATCACGATTTTCAGAATAATTTTTATGATGATTAATATATTGTAAAGGTAACCATTTTTCACCATCCCAATCATCTACAGGGATACGATAAACCTCACGAACATCAGTAGGATCAACAAGTCTACCATTTGGTTCAGTATCAGGTCCTACATCAACTTCATAAAGTTTTGTTGTTAAAATACCACCCCACAACAACATCATTCGTAATATATTTTCACTTGTATCAGAATTAAGTTCTAATATATACAAATTCAATGGAAGAGGTTGTTCTGGTACTTCATCAGGATGCCACGAATTAACAACTTTATCAGTTTCCTTATCCATATATAATACTAATCTAGTAGGACCGGTATAGACCATTTTAGATGTCTTACCTTCAGAATCATCCATCCCGAATCTTTCGTTTGGTATTTTATATATAACTTCTTTTGTTATCTCTGGGAAAGCCATTATATCTCCATTACTGATATGTTACCTTTACTAATCCGCCTGCTCCAAAACCAGCGTAATAAGGATAATCATCATCTAACATAGCATAACCGCCACCACCAGGCCAATGTGAATGACCAGAACAACAAGTTATATTACAAGTACATTTATCACCGCTAAGGCCTGAGGGTGCACCAAAAGGTCCTGTTGGATGTCCGGGTGATGAACTTTTTTCGCTATTACAACTATAATCAGAAAATACATAACCTGAAGTTCCTGCAAAGAATTGGTCATAACCAAAACCACAAACACACATAGAACGATTCCATCCTGAATTATACCTATCTTGACAGCATTGTCCGGGTATGAAACAATTGTAACAACTACAAGAAGTATTACACCATTGAGTTCCACCTGTTCCACCTAATACACAAAAATTTACATTATCAACTTGATATTCACCTGTTGTTGTTCCTAATCCCGGTCCATTTACATATGATGGACAACCATGCCTATTACAAGGAAAGTTCATACAATCAAGACAACATGAACACTCAGATGTTCCGGCTGCACATATAGTATATTGTGCAGTTCCAGTATCTATGTTTGGAGATAATACACAAGTTCCAGTTTGGCTAACACAAGGTCTATTTGATCCATTTGCTGTACAACAATTGGAACAAGTCTGACCACTACTATTAGAGCCAGTCCTTGTTTCATAATTACTTCCACCCTGAATACATTCTCCAGAAGAAAATATTTGTTTCATAGCATAATTACCACCCATTCCACCTGGTCCCCAATCACCGGGTCCTCCGGGACTACCGGGTCCACCGCCACTTAAAATTTCAAATTTAATATAAGATGTACCAGTCGGTGCTGTCCATTGTAAACAACAACCTCCGTTTTGAGTAACCCAATGCATAGAATTGAAAATCCAAAATTCTCTAGCAGAGCCACCACCTGATGGCGGGTGTATCGAGGTAAGTAATGTGCTTAAATCAACCATTTTTATCTCCGATTATAAAATTATCCAGTTATTATCCAACCATTGGTTGCATTATGATAAACTAGCATTTTAGAAACATCATTAATATTCATAGTAACATCTGTTCCTTGTCTATGTATATTTGCTCCGTTACCAGCAACTGTAAGATTATTAGTAGCAAAAGTTCCTTTGGCATCTACAATCCAAACCGTATCACCAGCAACTGGTGAAGCAGGTAATGTTAAAGTAAATGCAGCAGTTGCAGTATCACAAAAATATGCCCCTCCATTAACTGCTGTACTAGCTGTTGCCATATCAGTCCATGCCAACGTATGATTACCAACTGTAAAAGTTTGTGAAGATGCACCATCTGATATCAAGGATCCACCTTTTGCACCTTGTGGAACTGCACCAAGAGCATCTGTTACACCTTTAGCCATATAAGCCCAATTTGCATCAGCTACACCAACAACACTAGGAATATCACCAACAGTAGCAGAACCAACAGGTGTTATACAAACATATGTAGATAATATATTACTATCAGTATAGATGACCACGTCTCTTTCAGTATAAGAAGTAAGGGCTGCCCACGTTCCTCTAAATACAAAATTTATTTTTCCTAAATCTATTTTAGCCATTGTTTAATTTCCTTTTTATATTATTATCAAGTTCTATGATGCCAAAGCAAGTTGTATTTTAAAATGACCATCTTCTATCATAAATGTATAACCAGCGGCCGCCCACCATACTTCAAGTAAAGCATTGTGTTCAACTTCTGAAATATCATCACGACCACCATTAGTATGAACTATTTTTAAATTCGTATTAAATCCATACGAATGGTCATCTTCCAATAGCAATCCATACATGTCATGGAAAGATTCACCGATATTACTAAGAAGTACTTGTGTGTTAGCCATCTCTTTTTCCTATACTGTTATTTATAATATTTATAATCTAATTATATATATTTTCTTTTAAAAACTCATAATGTGTTGGTAATTGATCTAAAGTCACTTGTAATTTTTCTTTAAATCCCTTGTATATATCCTTTTGCCGTACTTGTTCTTCTTTCATCTGTTTCCACATCTCTGGTTCCAAATGCAGATAATCTATTGATGATAATGGTGAATATCCATTTCCTGTAGCTATATATAATAAACCACCCATATCTTCTGGACTAAACTCAAATGTTCTATTTAATCTCTTAGTTAAGTCTGCATTCTTAGTTATAAGATTACCTTCATCATTAGCAATACCAAGAGGTCCAAAATCATAACTTATTTCTTCTGTAACATGCTTCCAATAGGGTGTATCATGTCTGGATGATAAAGCATAATGTTGAGAAACAAATTCTCTCATACCTGCAACCCAATCTCTCACCGAGTAATTCCACATATCTTTATCTATTTTATTTACATTACCATCTTTGCGGGTTAATGTTCTTAATAAAAATATAATATTTTCATGTGTTAACAATAAACCCGTAGACTCTAATGGTTCAATAAATCCACTTGCAAGTCCAACTCCTACAACATTATGTTTCCAAGATGTTTCATGTACTCCATGTCGCATATCAATATGTTTGAACTTTGCTTCATTAACTCTGTGAACATCACCAATGACCATGTTACCATTACCACCAGCTAGATGTTGTCGAAATTGTTTCTCTGCTGATTCTGGTGTTTCAAATTTACTAGAATATACATACCCTGTTCCTATTCGATTGAACAACGGTATATTCCAAACCCAACCACTTTCAATTGCAGTACAGTTGGTAACACATTCCATTTCCTTATCAGGATTAATATATGGAAGTTTTGTTGCTATTGCTTTATCATTTATAAGACTATCATTAAAAGAAATAAATGGAACCTTTAATGTTTCACTTAATAATAAAGCTTTGAACCCCGTACAGTCTACAAATAAATCTGCTTCTAGTTCACCATTCTCTTTGGTTGATAAACTTTTAACTGACCCATCTTCATTCTGATTAACTTTAACTACATCATCAGTAATATAATTTAATCCATTTGGTAAGGCAATTTTCTCTTTTAAATATTGACCAAAGAGTGTTGCATCCATATGATACGCTGTAGCACTGTGAAAATCAAATGCTCTTACCCTACCATCCTCATTAGATGTCATTTTATTTTGGTCACTCATAGTAATGACAGGATGGTAATATTCTGCAAAACTATAATTATCTATACTAGGATCTAACAGTTTCCAATAATACCAATCTGCTATACCACCTGCATCTGACATATCTCTTATGCCAAATGGATAATGATATGATTGACCCTTACCTGCAAAATCTGTAAACTTGATTGATGTTTTATATGTCGCATTACAATACGACATCCAATCTTCATCTTTAAGACCAAGTAACCTTAAAAATTTATTAATATAAGTTAATGTTGATTCACCAACACCTACTGTACTTATATTTTTCGATTCAATAAGTGTAACATTCATATCAGGCAACATCTTCGTAAGAGTCGCCGCTGTCATCCATCCTGCACTGCCACCACCAACAATACATATATTTTTAATTCTCATTTCACCCATTCATATAAAATATTATAATTTACGGAACTAATAACCACCCATGCGTTGTATCTTTATAAACTAAAGTAGCAAAGACACTATTACTATCAAGAGCCAAAATATCATCTACATTCAAGGTAACACCCCTAGATGATATTTTTTTACCATTACCTAAAAGATGAATTGGATTGGTTTCACATTGACCTCCAATATCCCAAATATTTATTACATCATTTGCAACTGGTGAAGGAGGCAGAGTTATATTCAATTGTGATTCTTCCATGCGAACTAAAGTCAATGTATTAGCATCTGCAACATGAGCTTCAGTAGGTACTGAAAAAGTAGCTCCCGAATATCTTGCAATATTACTAATTCTTAAATCATCAATATAACCAGTATACATGGTAGTTGTCAATAAATCATATGTTGCACCAATCCACAATTCATTACGTTGATTATAATTAGTTGTATTTGAAGTTGGAGATTGTGCTTGTCTACCATCTACATATAGAGATAACTGTCCACTCTCTCTAACAGCAGCTACATGATGCCATTCATGTAAAGTAAAATAATGATCGACATGACCAGTAATATCATCAGTCCCACCGTGCCCAAATATCAAATTAGCATATGTTGAATTAACACTCCAAGTTTTCATTCTCCAACAATTTGTATTCCCTGGCCCTATTGCTACAGAAGTATTACCTACAATTGGCTGATTCTGATCTTCAGTTTTATAAATCCAAGACTCTACAGTAAAATCTCCTGTACCAAAATTCCACTTGTTGGATGCAGCTTGTTTTATAAAATCTCCTCCAGCCCCATCTCCACCAAGTTTAAGAGAAGATGATCCAAACTTTGTTATATCCGAATCAATTGCTGGAGCACCTATTAAACCATTAGTCCCACCAGTACTATGGTCAATACCAGTAGTGAATGGCATTCGTGCATCATCTACATTAAGTATTAACAACGTATCTTCATCTGGTTTCCAAGGTTCTGTTGGTGGTGTAAAATTTACTGTACTATCGTTTCCACTTCCTTCTATTCCCCCATACCTTGCAACTTTTGAAATACGAACATGATCTATATTACCTTTAAAATAATTATTACTTGAATCATTACCAATTATAAGACCACCACCAGCAGTTGTATAATTAGTAGAATCCTGTCCTATATTTCCTGAACCTGATGTCGGAGTAAAATATTGCACCTCCATTGTAAAGTCTGCGGCTCCACCACCACCTAAGTCAGCATCTGCAACTGTAATTATATCGTTAATTCTATGTCCTCGACCAGGTGTTCTAACATATACATTTGTAACATTACCTGAACTGTTAACTTCAATATCAAATGTTCCTACTGTTGGCAATATACCATCATTACTACCATTGCTGGTGTCTCCAAGTGCTGTTCCATTACTTGTACCTGTTACATTAGTATATATTCCTTCTGTTCTTAAAGCATCAGCTGCACTAAATGAGTCAAAAAGGTAGCAACCGTATGCATCATCTTGGTGGGGTTGCTTTCCCATATTCCAACTGTTATATGCATTAATACCATTTACCCACATTGTCGTACCATCATTTTCATTTCTAGTAACAGCTACATGAGCCCATTCATCTTTTTTTATAATACCATTCTGTCGCATATCTTGGCCACGAACTAATACATTAGTGCCTGAATTTGCGTCAGATGCATGATAAGTCCCAGCATTATTTTGCCACACAAGATGTCCTACATCTGGATCACCACCATCCTGCTCCAATCTCATTTCCATACTATGACCTGAAAATCCAATCATAGCTTTATTGTTAAAATCATTTGGTCGTATCCACATTTCAATTGTAAAAGGATCCTCTCCAAAATTCCAATCTTTATGGTCGAAACCAACTTCTGCTATTTGAATATTTTGTGACGATGCATTATCAAACTTCATTGATTTAGTGCCCACTTTATAGTTGACAGTATCAATCATTGCAGTAGGAGGATCGTCATTTGTTAAAGAACCACTATTCCACCAATGAACTGTATGTGCTTGAAAACTCTCATCTATACCGGGTTGCGCATTACCACTTGAATCTTGAAATGTATTTAAATATGATGAACCTGTCGTATCTACCCAATAAGATTTATTAACTTCAACAGTTCCGTGTGTCGTTAGGGTTGGTTGCCATTGACCATACTGTAAACCCAATTGTGCAGAATTAATTCCAGGATGAAGACCTGTTAATTTAGCAGCATCTAAAGAAAGTATTTTAGGATTAGTTACATTAGCATCAAGAATTTTAGGTGTCGTAATTTGATCGTCTTTAATTTGACCTGTAAGTATCGAATTAGCAGAAACAGTACCAACGGCATATCTTTCACCATGCTGTCTTACAATTATTTTTGTATCTACAGCAACACCTGGTATTTGTATATCACGATTACCATTAGAAGTTAATATAGTATATGCAACATCACTTTGCATTAACCCACCAACTGAAACTTCTAAAGTATCGAGGTTTGCTGGTTCTTGTCTTAACGTATAGATATCAGTAATGCCATCACATATAAACGTCTCAATTATAGCATCACCCTGACTTGGTTCGTAACCTAAATAATAACTCATTTAATTTCCCTTTGGATATTTATCTTTTACGGCTTTATTTGCATCATAAAAAGCATCTACTTTTGTTAAAGTACCATCATCCATTGCATGCCATAACATATCTAATTGTTCTTCAACTCTTGGATATTCATAAATTCTTTTTCTTTGATATGCAGCATCATCATATGCAGTTTGTAATTTATCTATTTCTGTTGTAATTTTATCTTCATCTAAAGTTACTGTATTACCATCTTTATCATATGCTACAGTATCATTATCAATAGTTACAACATCGGGATATGCATTTCTAATAGCTTGATCTCTCATTATGCTGCTACCTCCAAAATTGTAATGGTAGATACACCAACACCAGAACCATTTGCAGCACCCGGTGTTGCTGATTTATTAACATGAACAGTACAAGTTGAACCTGTAAATAAATGAGTTGCAGCTAATTGTACTTTATAAACTAATGTAGTACCAGAAGCAGCAGACGGTACATCAATCTCATGGAATGGCGCAGGATGCGTTGCATGAAGTGGATCACTTCTCGTAAGACCACCCATAGCACCTTGTTCATCATTTCCGCCTACAGTATCAGTTCCAACCTTTAATACAGTACCATCTCTTGTTAATCTAATATGCCAACCACCCCAACTATAATTTGAAGTAGCACTTAAAGCAAGATGTCCAAAAATAAGAAGTCTACTATTAATCTGTGTAGTAGTAACACTTATTTCCATATCAGGTACATCTACAAAAGTATCTGAAGAAGTAGACCATCCATTTACTTTAGTATAACTGATAACTTGTTTAACAACTAAGTTTGATAATGGTATTGATCCAGACAAATTAGTAGCAGTTAAATTAGTTAAGGCACTTCCATCAGCAACAGGTAAGGTTGCAGGGAATCTAGCCCCATCAAGAGTACCTGATGCAATTTCATCCGCATCTAAAAGAGTCAGTCCACTACCGTCACCAATAAGTAATGCGGGTACATTAATTAAATCACTTCCATCAATTTGTGGTAATTTGTCTCCCGCCGCAACCATTATTACGTTACCTGCTGTTACTCCAGTATCTAATCTAGCACTATCTACGGTACCTGTTGCAATTGCACTCCCATTTAAAAGTGTTAATGCAGAACCATCACCAACAAGCAATGCAGGTACGTTAGTGAGATTACTTCCATTAAGAATAGGCAACGTTGCTGGAAATCTTGCATCTGGTAATGTTCCTGTTCCAAGATTATCTGCATTAAGATTTGTTAAAGCATTTCCATCAATTGGAGGCATATTACCAACAATATTACCAGCAACTAAACCAGTAATTAAGGCACCACTGCCCTGCAAGGTAACAGTAGATGGCATAGTTCCACTAAGATTAGCTGCGTTAAGATTTGTTAATGCTTGTGCATTACGTGCAGGTAAGATTGTAGGAAAAACAGCATCTGGTATAGTACCATTAAGATTTTCTGCTGTGAGATTAGTAAATGCAGATGCATCAGCAGCTGGAAACCCACCAGTAAGTTCAGCAGTATTAAGGTTGGTTAAATTGCTTCCATCTAATGCAGGTAGTTTAGCAGAACCATCTAGTTGGACTAATTGATTAGCACTAGTCCCAACATCTTCAAGCATTGCAATATCTAATTTGTCCAACGCCATCAGGTAATCTCCATATGACTAAGAGTAAGATCGACTGCATTATCAGAACTAGCTGTTATTTTTAAAACATCATTAACTTCCATAACAATTTTTCCCGTTAGAGCATTTAATGCACTACCCGAAGGTACTGGTAAATTTTTTCCAATATAAACAGAAGGTGTGTTTCCTGCAGTAGTACTTTCCATTTGTATATGAATAGTAATACTATTTGAAATAAGATTTGCTACTGAAAGACCAATAAGTACAGTTCTTGTTGTTGCCGTCAACAGAGTTATTGCAGTTCCTGCAGGTGTAGCAGCTCCTGAAACCGTTTTTAATTTAAATGTGTTTGCCATTAATTATTTCTCCTTTATTATCTAGTATGATGCACCTAATGCTATTGAATATGCTACAGCTTCATCAACTGTTGACGCGGTTATGTTTGCTTCTGATATGTCAATTGCTGACTGTACATCCGCCATTGTCGGATTAGACATACTAGTTAATTCTTGTCCAAGAAAAATTATATAACATACTTTACCTGCTGCCGGTGCAACTGTAAACCTAAATTCATCACTTCCTATTGGACAAGTAAAATCAATATTAGGTTCTTGAATTTGTCCATCAAGTACAACCAACAAACTGTTTTCATTTGATGTAAAATCTAATGTCCAAGGACCTATTTCTGAACCATCAAAAAGAGGTGCAGTGCCACCAGCTATTCCAATTCGCTGTTTCGCAAATTCACCCCATTGTATTCCTCGACCAATATATGCCATTTAATTTTTCCTTTTTATAATACTAAATTCGTACCGGCTACTAACCATCCATGCGTTCCACCACTATAAACCATTTCTATATAAGTATCATCTTCATCAACTGCTAAATCTTGTCCAGCAACTCTCATAATTTTTTCTCCATTACCTAAAAGTGTCATTGCATTTGTTCCAAAATTTCCAGTTGCATCTAAAAAATTAACCGTATCTCCATAGTCTGGAGCAGCTGGTAATAATACATCAAATACACCGTAACTTGTATCAACTATATATGACTGTCCTGACACAGCTGTAAACGTAGCAGATTTATTTTCCCATGTTTTTATACCACCAGGTTTAATTTCAGCTCCTCCAATAGAGAATCCAGAAGTATCTGCAACAGTTATACTATTACCTGCAGCTACAGTAACATTACCTTCTAACTTAGTAAGTGCTAAAGTATCTACAGTTAAAGTTGTAGAACTTGGTACTACAATAGTTGAAGTAGATTGGCTACGCAATTCGTTAATATATAATCGTGAATTGAGTCCATCTAAATCTATTTGTGGCATTCTTTTATCTCCAAGATTTCTTTCTTATATTTATACTGTTTAATTAACTAATTTTTCTTCGATAGATAATAAATTTTGGACTGTTTGTACCACCATTGTGCTCCTCAGGCGCCCTAAAGTCATAAGAACCATCACCAATGCGTATTCCTGTCATTGGTTCTACATTTGTATTCCAACAATGCTGATGAGCAGTATAGACTTCCCCCATATTTACATTACGTTGCCCACTCAAACCAAACATTGCTTTTTGATATGGTCTTGCAGGCTCAAGATAAGTGAACTCTCCAAAATGAGCATCTCCTGCATCAGCACCTGTAAATGTATTAGTATGTGATAAACTTATATAGGATGTAATCTCACGAATAGCAGTATGGGATGTATTGTATGCAAAATGAGTTGTTCCTGTATAGGAAGAAGTAAGTGCTGCAGGAGTAGTTCCTGTCATAACACACATCTTAAGATGCTGGTCACTACCTTGTCGAATATCTCTCCATGTAAGCATATAATCATATCCTAGTTCAACATTATTTTGAAGCATATAAATATATTTTCCTACCTCATTACCTGTTGTAGCATAAGTTTCAACCCATTGCCATTGACCAATATCAGCAGCAGGAGTAGACCATTGTGGAATGTTTTCAACACCCATTGTTAATACTTGTCCCGTAGTACCCTTCGGTAGTTTTGCCAATATACCTTCCCCACTAGCATAAAAAACATCCCCTTTAACTACTGAACCATCAACACCTAATTTTGTACCCGTAACTGCACTATCGGCTAGCTTTGACGTAACAACAGCACTATCCTTTAGTTCGGTAGCAGTAACCGCATCTGTTCCAATATCATCCTCTTCAATAGAATCGGTGCCTAGGTTTATCCAATTTAAAGTAGCACCTGTTACTGTGCCATCTCCGTTGATAGTCACTGCCATTTCTTATCTCCTTACTCTGGTTTAGGTGGCCAAGTTACATCTTCATAAACTGTATTACTTGCCGGTATATCTCTTAATTCTTGTCGATAGGTTTTCCATTCATCGGACATTGTTACATCTGAATTTGCCATCCAATCTGTTTCTTTTAATAAATCATTTCTATGTACACGAATCCAATTCATTTCTTTAGCGGGT
>Ga0209753_1000798_pt1 | contig 13279 bp, 11 predicted proteins | sample METZYME_3_550m_FD_187550 | JGI IMG/M metagenome (GOLD analysis project Ga0209753, IMG submission 187550) | Marine microbial communities from oxygen minimum zone in mesopelagic equatorial Pacific - METZYME_3_550m (SPAdes) (version 2) | ecosystem: Environmental > Aquatic > Marine > Oceanic... | reverse complement strand
CTTTTATAATGGAGAGTATCAGCTAATGCCGTTTGGTCGAGATTACAACAACAATTTGAGTAATATTGCAGCGACAAATTTTATACTGCTCGGGCAACCTGTGCCGAGCGATTTGGCACCAGCGCTGTTTACTGATTGAAGCATATTAATTTTTTAACATAAAATTAGCTAGTTATAATGAGTAATATTCTTTGTATCGGAGCCGGTTATGTCGGCGGACCGACGATGGCGATGATCGCCAAATTTTGTCCGGAACACAAAATAATGGTTGTAGACATCAACCAGGACAGGATTGACAGCTGGAATAGTGATAACTTGCCGATTTATGAGCCCGGACTGCTGGAAGTTGTTCAGGAGGCACGCGGTCGGAATTTATTTTTTCACTCCGATGTTGCTGAGGCAACGAGGGATGCGGATATAATTTTTGTTTCTGTCAATACCCCCACCAAAATGTTTGGAAAAGGTGCAGGCAAAGCAGCAGACCTACAGTTCTGGGAAAAAACTGCGCGTGATATTTTAGCAAATTGCCGCAAGCGGGAAGTGATTGTTGTCGAAAAAAGTACGTTACCTGTTAGAACAGCAGAAGCGATGGCTAAAATTCTACAATCAGGAAAAGGCTCTACTCATTTTTCCGTTGTTTCAAATCCTGAATTTTTGGCAGAAGGAACCGCAATTGAAGATTTAACAACCCCGGATCGTGTTTTGATCGGCGGAGAGCAAAATAAACATGGTCGCAAAGCCGTAGAAATTGTGGCAGAACTTTACGCACACTGGGTTCCGCGAGAGCGTTTGCTGTTGACCAGTGTCTGGAGCAGTGAATTATCCAAATTGGTGGCCAACGCAATGCTTGCGCAACGTATTTCTTCAGTCAACAGTATTTCTGCTCTTTGCGAACGTACTGAAGCAGATATTACAGAAGTCTCCAAGGCAATCGGAATGGATACGCGAATCGGCTCAAAATTTTTGGAAGCCGGCATTGGCTTTGGAGGTTCATGCTTCCGCAAAGATATTCTACATTTGTCGTATCTTTGTGAATATTATGGACTGCCGGAAGTTGCAGATTATTGGGGCAGTGTTGTGCGGATAAACGAATGGCAAATCGATCGATTTTTTCAAAACATTCTTCGCGAACAATTCAGCACATTGGCAGGCAAGACAATTTCCCTGCTTGGCTTTGCCTTTAAGCAGGATACGGGAGATACACGAGACTCGCCTGCAATTCCGCTCTGTGAAAAACTATTGGGTGAGCATGCAAACGTCAGGGTGCATGATCCAAAAGCTTTGGAAAATGCGAAATTAGATCTTAAGGAAATGCAAGGAGATATAACATTTTTTGAAGATGTTTACGAAGCTACGGAAGGCTCCCATGCACTGGCTCTTGTCACCCAGTGGAACGAGTACCGTGAGCTTGATTATGAGAGAATTTTTAAAATGATGGCTAAACCTGCTTTTATCTTTGACGGGCGTAATCATCTTGATCACGAAAAACTGTTTGAAATTGGTTTTAATGTTTGTCCACTTGGGAAATCACCGCTGAAGTATATTTAGCTAAAACTCAAAAAGCAATATCATATGAGTAAATTTATAGATAATCTAAAATCTATTCCAACAACTGAAAAAACGGTGTTGCTGCGCTTGTACAATGAGCGTGAAGAACTGGTTTCCATCATTCCAAATGTTCCCGGACGGCAAGGCTCGATCCAAGTGTTCCAACATCTTGCTGGTGCAAAGGGAAAAATTAATTTTGAAGCAGCAAAAGAAGGACTGAGGCTTTTTGGAGAACATGTAGAAGATGCCAGGAAAAATCCGGGGAAACATCAGAAACTTGAGTTGCTCTTGGGTTTGAAAAAAAGTGAAACACTCAGGATAGAAATTGTGGAAAGCTCCTGCAAGGATCTTTTGACCAGTCTCTCAGGACGAAAAGCTTCGGCAGAGGAATGTGAGGTTTTTATCGAATTGTTGAATCAGGGCAAAATCAGGGCAGCTGAAAAAGTCAAAGGTGTGTGGGAACCTCAGCCATATACCATAGACGGTGTTTTGAATTATTTCGGAACACATCTCAGTGAACGCATGGAAGGAAAATACTGGGATAAAATTCCATTGAAAACTGCAAACTACACTGATCAGGATTTTGAGCGGGGCGGAGTTCGTTATGCGCCGGGTTGTATGGTGCGGACTGGGGCATACGTTGGTCCCCAGACAGTTGTCATGAACTTGGCTTTTGTCAACATCGGAGCATATGTTGCTGGTGAAGGATGTATGATAGACGGTGGTGCACGTGTTGCTTCATGCGCTCAAATTGGTAAAAATGTGAAGTTTGGAGCTGGTTCAGGAATTGAAGGTATCCTTGAACCTGCAGGCAGATTGGCATCAATCGTTGAAGATAACGTTAAAATTGGAGCAATGTGCGAATTAACTGGAATCATAGGAGAAGGCTCGGTGATTGCCAGCGGTGTGATTATGGCATCCGGTAAGAAAATTTATGATGAAGACGCTGGAGATTTTATACCTCCTTTAGAATGTGTTGTAGGCGACCAAAAGTTTATGCTACCGGTTATACCACCATACCGGCTTGCGGTTGGAGGCTCAATGCCCAGCAAAAAAGGAAACCACAATACTGATGCTGTTATACTCAAAGCTGGAGATTTGCGTGACTCAGCGACTATGCGCCACTTCACCAAGCAGGGAATATTATACGGATGATAAAAATGTCCCCATTGTTAGAGCGTGCACGCGATACGTTAAAAATTGAAATTGCCGGGCTGGAAAGACTGATCGAGCGTCTTGATCCTCAATTCGAGGAGGCAGTAAATTTGCTTTTTGCCTGCCAGGGAAAAGTGATCTTGGCTGGGATGGGTAAAAGTGGTTTGATTGCTCAAAAAATTGCTGCCACCCTCACCAGCACTGGAACTCCTTCGCTTTTTTTACATGCGGGAGAAAGTTCTCACGGCGATTTAGGAATCATCACCGGACAGGATGTCGTTATCGCTTTTTCGTATAGCGGAGAAACCAGTGAAGTCCTGCAAATGATCGGGCACATGCAGGCGATTGGTGTACCGCTGATTGCAATGACCGGAAAGCCGGATTCAACCTTGGCGCAGGCAGCTACAGTTCATTTGAGTATAGCCGTTGAAAAAGAAGCCTGTCCGCTGGGACTAACTCCTACTGCAAGCAGTACTGCAACCTTAGCGCTCGGTGACGCACTTGCTATGTGTTTACTTGAGCAGCGGCAGTTTCGTGAAGATGATTTTGCCGTGTTTCATCCGGGAGGCAGCTTGGGGCGCAAATTGACCATCAGAGCACAGGATGTGATGGTGAAAGGTGATCCATTGCCGCTTGTGCAGGAAAATATGCCAATGCGGGAAGCAATGCACGTTCTCTCCAGGAAGAATCTAGGTATAGTAGTCGCAGTCAATCAGGATGAAAAAATCAGCGGTGTTTTTACCACAGGAGACTTGATGCGCCTGCTTGAAGATGGACAACCATTTCTAGATAAACCGTTACTTGAATTTACCCATCCTGACCCCAAAACTATTGCTCCGGAAGAACTAGCCGCGAAAGCCCTGCATATTATGGAAACACATTCGATCACCTGTCTCGTAGTTACTGATCCGGAAAATCGCCCCATCGGCATTGTCCAAATTTACTATATTCTTCGTGCTGGTGTTTATTAATTTCTTTTTCAGAAATAATTTACAAACAGTACACACTCTTCCTCAAAACATTCATTAAGGTCTGAATCACCTTTGACTTTGTTTCGTAACATAAGGGGTATAATTTGTTCCTTCAAGTCACTGAATTAATCCTTACTGCAACACTAAGAAATACACATTTTCCGCTTAACCCCATAATTCCGTAGATGGCGGAAAAACATTACTTACTTCATATTTCAGAGGAAAAGGTCTGTCTTCATAAAGATAAAGCGGTGCATCCAGGTCAACAATTTTAGCTCGCTGAGCTATCATAAATGCTGGTGCAATACCCAGTGAAGTTGAAGACATGCAGCCTACCATCGTCAGGAAACCTTTAGACTCTGCTTCTGCCTGCAAACGTAGCGCTTCAGTGAGACCTCCGGTTTTATCTAATTTAATATTGACGATATCATAAAGCCCCGCTAGGCGAGAGAGGTCATCTGTATTGTGGCATGATTCGTCGGCACATACAGGGATTGGGCGGCCCAGTGTTTTTAAAATACTGTCGTTGTCAGCAGGAAAAGGCTGTTCTATCATTTCCACTCCAAGCTTCTGAAACTCGGGAACAAAGCGTTGATAATGTTCCGGAGTCCAGCCTTCATTGGCATCAATTACCAAACGTGATATCGGTGCATTTGTCTTGATTGCAACAAGACGCTCTAAGTCACCATCACCTGTTAGTTTTATTTTCAAAATTGGTCTTTGGGCATTTTTTCGAGCGATGTCGCCCATTTTTTCCGGAGTATCGATACCCAGTGAGTACACAGTTGTCACATTTTCAGGCACCGATTGAATGCCAGTTGCAAAATGCTTCAACAATTCCGGGAATTCCCAGACCCTTTTTCCAGCAAGTTTTGCTTCCAAATCCCATAGAGCGCAATCGACGGCGTTTCTTGCTGCCCCATTGGGCATAGTCTGCTGGAGTTCTGCACGAGTCATTCCGTTTTCCAGTTGTATTCGAAAATCTTCGATCAGCATTTCAGTTTGGGAGATTGACTCATGATAGTGTTTAGTCGGGGTAGCCTCACCCCATCCCCTGCAGTCGTCCTGCTCCAGTTCCACCACAACGACATCGAAATTATCTGTGCTTCCTCTTGCAATTGCAAAAGGTTCTTCGCTCCAGTTTTCGGTACGAACATTCAGTTTTCGGCTACTCATAATGGATTTCAGTATTTTGTAATCTGATATTAATAAATTGGTTCCGGGTCCACATTGGGCCGTGCACGCCAGCGACGATGCATCCAGAAATATTGTTCCGGATATTGCCGGATTATGTTCTCTAAAGCAAAAGTTATTTTTTGGGTTATAGCACGTGTGTCTTTCTCCTGTTCTCCTGAAAGTTCAAAAGTGATGCGTTCAAATTTGATTTCCAAATGATCATCAACATAAGGGCAGGTTACGAGCATAACTGGACTTTTACGTAACAAGTGAAAGGCCGCTGTGCCCTTGCTGGAGGAAGCAAGTTTTCCAAAAAAACTAACAAAAAGATCAGACTTGTTGTCGTTTTGATCAATCAGCATTGCAATTATTTTGTTGGCCGCAAGTGCTCTACCCATTTGCAGTGTGGCTTTTTTCCCCTTGTCGATCGTTTCAACACCAAAATTTGCACGAGCAGTATTTTGAAGTTCGTTTGTGAGCGGATTGGTTTGCCGACCGACGTACATGGTAACAGGATATCCCAGCTCAGCCAAAGCCGGTGGGATCATCTCCCAATTTCCAAAGTGTCCGCTAACTAAAAGGGCCCCCTTTTTTTCTGCCAAGGCTTCATCCAGGATTTCCAAATTGTGACATGTCGTTACTTCTGAGGTACGGCCCTTCCAAGCATCCATGTGCAAAACGTCCATGCAAAAACGTGCAAACCACTGGTAGTTTGCGCGGGCAATTTTTTTACGCTCCACCGCTGATAATTTTGGAAAAGCGAGCTCCAGATTGATTGCGACTACACTTCGGCATATGCGTAATCCGTGATAAAGCAAGACATCCAGCAGTATTGTACCTCGCCTTAATGTCGTTTTAGATGCACCCTTACCCCAACGTTTTAAGTTGTTGAAAAGAAAAAATTCAAGACGGTGGCGTAATTTGTGCGATTCGTGACTAAGCTTGCTGCTGGTTCCGGGCATTTTTTTATTGAAGTTATTCATGAATCACTAGGAAAATAATAGCAGATTTGACCTGACTTTAAAACCAGAATACTTATTTACAAACCAGAAATTAAAGCATGTGAAACTTATTCTGCAAACAGTCTGGTCTCGATTATTTGATGAGGGTGTGCCATTTTAGATGTGAGAGATTACTCTAGCCACAAGCAGGAATAAAATTATTAAATAATGGCTGCCGGTTTCAGGTTCCCAGCTGGCAACAGAGACGGAAAAATAAGTGGTTAAAGGCTAAGCGTGAACAGTAGATTGTTATGTCTTGAACTGATTGTTATTTACATAATCTTGCATTAATATTCATGAACAAAAGACCCCCCGACCCCAGCCTAATACGGAACTTCTCAATTATTGCTCACATCGACCACGGCAAATCCACATTGGCAGATTGTCTGATGAAAGAGACCGGCGCAGTAACAGATCGTGAAGCACAGGAGCAATTGCTGGATAATATGGATATTGAGCGTGAGCGAGGCATTACCGTAAAATCGCAGACTGTGCGTTTAATTTATCTGGCAGAGGACGGTAATGAATACACTCTGAACTTGATTGACACTCCCGGACATGTTGACTTTACCTATGAAGTATCCCGGTCACTTGCCGCATGTGAAGGTGCTTTATTGGTTGTTGATGCAGCACAGGGGGTTGAGGCGCAGACCCTGGCGAATGTTTATATGGCCATTGAAAATGATTTGGAGGTACTGCCCGTATTGAATAAAATTGACCTGCCTACGGCAGAGCCAGACAGGGTATGTCAAGAAGTTGAAGATATTATTGGTCTGAATACGAGCGTTGCTGCAAGGGTTAGTGCAAAACAGGGAATTGGCATTCAGGAGGTTCTCCAGCAAGTGGTGGAATTTGTGCCTCCTCCTTCTGGTGATCAGGGTGCACCCTTGCGGGCATTGATTTTCGACTCGTGGTTTGATTCCTATCTTGGGATTGTAGTAATGATTCGGGTTGTGGATGGTAGCGTACGAGTTGGTGATAAGATCCGTTTTATGGCAACAGCAAAAGAATTTGAGGTGGTACAGCTTGGTGTATTTACTCCTTTTCGAGAAGAGCGAAGTGAACTGGGACTAGGGGAAGTAGGATTTTTAAGTGCCTCAATCAAGACCATAGGACACACAAGAATTGGAGATACGGTTACGACAGTTGCTAATCCCAGCAAAAAGGCTCTTTCAGGTTATGCTGAAGCCAAACCGATGGTGTTCAGCGGAATTTTTCCTGTAGACGGAGAACAATATGAAGAACTCAAGGAAGCTTTACGCAAGCTGGCCCTTAATGATTCATCATTAAGTTATGAGCTAGAAACTTCTGCGGCACTCGGTTTTGGTTTTCGTTGCGGTTTTCTGGGGCTATTGCATATGGAAATTGCTCAAGAACGACTGGAGCGAGAATTTAATCTGGAACTTATTACCACTGCTCCAAGTGTCGTCTATCAGGTTCATTTAAGAAAAGGCGGAGTTGTCCGGGTGGATAATCCGTCTCAATTGCCCTCTCCTATGGAGATTGATTTCATAGAGGAACCATATATTCGGGGGAGAGTGCTGGCTCCACAAGAGTATGTTGGTGGAATTATGAATCTTGCTCAGGAACGTCGTGGTGTGCAGATCAACATGGAGTATCCTTCACCAAATCGTGTTATGCTTGAATACGAAATTCCTTTAAATGAAATTGTTCTGGATTTTTATGATCAGCTTAAGTCGATCACAAGGGGCTATGCTTCTTTCGATTATGAACTGATTGATTTTCGCAAGGGAACATTGGTCAAATTAGACATATTACTAAATGGTGAAATGGTGGACGCGCTGTCGTTAATTGTTCCCCGTGATCAGGCTCCATATCGGGGTCGTGAACTTGCCAAAAAAATCAAAGAATTTATACCAAAACAAATGTATGAAGTGGCAATTCAGGCTGCTATAGGTGCAAAAATTATTGCACGAGAAACTCAAGGTGCGATGCGCAAAGATGTGACTGCCAAATGTTATGGAGGTGATATCACCCGCAAGCGAAAGCTGCTAGAAAAGCAAAAGGCCGGCAAAAAACGGATGAAACGGGTAGGCTCTGTGGAAGTTCCGCAAGAAGCATTTCTGGCGGTTTTGAAAATTGACCGCTAAAATTAATTGAATCGTTACTAAAAATCAATAATGAGTCAAATTCGCCTCAGCGCTGATTATTCAGCAAACAATGAACAATTGTCAGTTGTTCCGGGAATGGTTGCATATGAAGAGGGGGAAATCCGCAACAAATTGCTTCGTCTGGACCAACACTGCTATGTTGTGCAAAATGAAAAGGCTGTTGGTGTTTGTCTTGCGGAAGACGTGCAAAACAGTACTGCTGGTACTTCTATGTTCCTTTTAGCACATGCTCTGCCTTTGCAGGTAGCCCAGCTGGGTGATCCGGAATTCATGCGGATATACGGCCTGAATATGGCGTATATGACTGGAGCGATGGCTAATGGGATTGCCTCGGAGGAGCTGGTAATTGCTTCCGGGAAAGTAGGTTTGCTTAGTTCTTTTGGAGCAGCAGGCCTGGTTCCGTCTCGTATTGAAGAAGCTATCAACAAAATTCAGCAAGCTTTACCAAATGGCCCGTATGTCTTCAACCTTATCCATAGTCCAAGTGAAGATGCAATTGAGCGCGGAGCAGTTGATTTGTTTTTGAAATATGGTGTGACAACAGTAGAAGCTTCAGCTTTCCTTGATCTGACACCAAATATTGTGCGTTACCGGGTAGCAGGTTTGCGCCTCAATGCGCAAAACCAGGTTGAGATCGGAAACAGGGTCATTGCCAAAATATCACGGACAGAAGTAGCCTCCAAATTTATGGCGCCGGCACCAGCAACGATATTACAGAAATTACTTGCTGAGGGTAAAATCACGGAAGAACAAGCCCAGCTTGCAGCCAATATTCCTATGGCAGATGACATCACTGTTGAAGCTGATTCCGGAGGACATACGGACAACCGCCCCCTGGTGTCTCTGCTTCCCGTCATTTTAGTATTACGTGATCAATTTCAGGCCAAATATGGTTATGCACAGCCAATTCGGGTAGGAGCAGCTGGTAGTATTGGAACTCCAGCTTCTGCCTTGGCAGCCTTTATGATGGGTGCAGCTTATGTTTTAACTGGTTCAGTCAACCAATCCTGTGTGGAAGCTGCCGCATCCGCACACAGTAAAATCCTTTTAGCTCAGGCAGAAATGGCAGATGTAACGATGGCTCCAGCAGCGGATATGTTCGAAATGGGTGTGGAACTACAGGTTCTCAAGCGGGGCACCATGTTTCCGATGCGGGCTAAAAAGCTTTATGAGCTTTATAAAAACTATGAAAGCATCGAAGAAATTCCGCAGCAAGAGCGGCAAAAACTGGAAAAGCAAGTATTCCGGAATTCACTTGATGAAATTTGGCGGCAAACGGAGGAACATTTCAATGCCAGGGATCCTCATCAAATTGAACGTGCGAAAGATCATCCAAAGCGCAAAATGGCTTTGATTTTTCGTTGGTATCTTGGTTTGTCTTCACGCTGGTCAAATACCGGTGAGAAAGGGCGAGAGACTGATTACCAAATCTGGTGCGGCCCAGCTATGGGGGCATTCAATTATTGGGTTAAGGGTTCATATTTAGAGGAAGTTTCTAACCGTAAAACTGTGGAAGTAGCCTGGCACATTATGACTGGGGCAGCATATTTGTATCGGCTACGTCTTTTGCAAATTCAAGGAGTATGGCTCCCTCCTGCCTGCGGAGAATATGCACCTCAGCCTTTTTCTGGTTGAAGTGAAACGGTTACAGCTCAAGTTTCCAGGCAGGCCAGAATGCGGATCATTATTTTTTCCTGTCTTGTGTTCTTTTACGGAGACATGGTAGATTTTAGCATTTGTTTTTGTCGTTTTTTCTTTGCATTTTGAATGTGAATAATAGAGGAGGTTTGAGTATCAAAATTGCAGTCATGACCATGAAGGGCGGCCAGGCCAAGACTACTCTTGCTATCAATTTAGCCGCCCGTATTGCAAAGGCCCGACGTGAAGTTCTCTTGATTGATTCAGATATTCAGGCCAATGTCACCACAACTTTTCAGCGCGACCATCATTGTAACCTAGCCAATGTGATTTTGGGGAAGGTAAACAATTTTGAGTTTATTGAACTGGAGCGGCACCTGTCTTTTTTACCATCCGGCGGGGAAACCATGCTGGAGGCTTCAAGCTATCTAAGTCAAACTCGCTTCAAGGATGCACTCTTCAAAAACCTGCTTTCTTCTGTACACCAAAAAATAGTGATCATTGATACCGCACCAAGTTGGAGTGTGGTCAGCCGCAACATTTTAATGTATGTTGATTATGTGATTGTTCCAGTTGTTACGGATTATCTGGGTTTCAGCGGTTGTGATCAGATAATGGCATACATTGATGAATTCAAACAAAGTATGCTGGGGCAGTGCAAGGCAGAAGTGCTGGGTATTGCGATCACCCGCTCACATCCGCGAACAAACCTTACCCAAACTATAACTGAGGGTCTTCAGGAAAGGTGGTCGGATTTGCTGTTTAAACGGGTGATTGAAGAATCTGTTTCGATTCAGGAAGCACCGGCGTTTCAGCAAAGCATATTTGATTACCGGAAAGGACGCACCCGCGGAGCTGAGATGTATGACCAACTCTGCAGGGAAATTATGCGCCGTATTGTCCAGCGACAAAAGGATACCACATGAGAAACTGGGATAATGAAGGTCTCGGATATTTGAATTTTCCTATAGCTGCATTTTTATTATCGATTTTATGAGTAGTGTATACTAAGTGATGAACCTCAGGTTCTTTGTAGTAAATAAATAATTTCGGCTTCATTCCCGCGAACAAGAAAACATCTATGCCTCAAGGATTCTAAAACAAAATGGTAAAACCACTAAAAATAAATTTAAATACACAACGTGAAATTCTGCAGGAAGGAGCTCAGAAATCTATATCGACTTCTGCAGGACCGTCACTTCGGGTAGGACGGATGAAAACTGATTTTTTCCTTCCGGAGTTGAATTTGGGTGCTGCAAAAGATGCTCCGAAAAAAAGTTCACCACAGGTGCAGAAAGTGGTGAGCCGGATAAATAAATTCATTGAAAATATCGCAGACGACTATTTTTTACTGGGACTGCATTTACTTTCTCTGCATTCCCTGCTCAAGGAATCCAAACTCACTACAGAGCAAATAAAATCTTGGTATGCAGAAAATATAAATATGCCCTACTCTTCGGCTATGCAGTGCCGGAAGGTGGCTGAGGTTTATTCAGCAAATCCCGAACTGATTGGGCGGTACACCGCTTCTGGAGCATACCTTTTGAGCAGTTGCAAAACTCCGGAAGAGCGTGAAGAAATTTGGCAGGAAGCCAGGGGGGAAAAGCCTGCGCCGAGCATCAGAGATTTGCGGGAAACGCTGAAACGTGCCAGGGAAAGACAGGCACTGGAACGTCAAACGGCAGAAAGAGAAAAAACTGAAAAAGAAGAATCAGGTGAAAAATACCGAATGATGCCTGCCAAAATAAGAGAGTCTCTGCTGACAATTTCGCTATACTGCGACAGTTTTGTGGCTTGTGAAAAACCCTTGGAACAGGCTAAAATGCGCAAAGTTCTACTTGACTCTCTAAGGATTTTTCTAAAGGAAATGGAAGAAACAGTTTAGCGTTTGGCGGTGTTTTGTGAAATTTTATTCAGAAAGATAACCACCGCGAAACCAGTCCCCATCAGCAGTAGGGCTATTCCAAGTTCTGAATCGAGCAAAGGCCAGACATTTTCTTCCCGGAGAACGTGTTCTTTCCCCCGGATTACTTGGCTTTCTAGAGTAATTTTCCAAGGCCAGACTTTCCTCATTGCACCAATCATAAAGCCGGTCAAGACGGCTATTGTGTAATCATGCCAGCGTTCCAGTCCGTAGCGTAAAACACGTGAAAATCCCAAAATCCCAACTAGGCACCCTGCGATGAAAATGAAGATGATTTCCAGATTATCCAGGTTGAATGGATTTCTCAAAGCTGCTGTTATGAAAGCGTATTTACCTAAAATCAGGAGAATGAAAGAACCGCTCAATCCCGGAAGGATCATGGCACAAATTGCGATCATTCCGCTCAAAAAGATAAACCAGGGTTCTTCCGGAGTATGTAGTGGAATAAGACTGGTAATTCTGTAAGCCAATAAAGACCCCAAAACCAAGGCGGGGAAACTAGAAATTCGATTCTTGATTGAGTGGCTAACAACTAAAATTGAAGCTGTGATCAAACCAAAAAAGATGGACCATGTTGGCACAGGCTGCTCTGTCAGCAGGTAGTGCATCAGGTGTGCAGTGCTAGTTAATGCTACCGCAATTCCTAAAAACAGTGTGAATAAGAAACGAAGATGAAGTTCCGCTAAAGCTGCTTTGAATTGCAGACGCAGTGCTTTCCGGAGCATTTTCCCGTTGATTGAGGAAATTGCTGTTAGCAGGCTTTGATAAATTCCTGTAATAAATGCAATAGTTCCTCCGGAAACACCAGGCACAATATCCGCGGTGCCCATTCCCAAGCCTTTGATAAACAAATTTACATGTTCAGCGAAGGTCCTCGGCCCCGGAGAAGCCAACCATGCTTTTTTCCATGACTCTGGACTTGATGTGGTCGAATGGTCTGAATTTTCTGAAAATTCCGGGGAATTGGAAGACATGGGGGGATAAATTTTTTACTCAGACAAGATAATGCTTTTTACTGTCTGCTACATAAAAATGATGCTGATATGCTGCGTCAAGTATTTTCCAGAACTCCTGGCTAAACTCTTTATCCTCGAGCTTTTTCCGCAATCCCAGACAAAAAAGAGCCAACTGCCGGGGAGTTTGGGCGCATTCACGCAAAAACTGGTTTGCGAAAACCTGCAATTCCCAAGTAAATTCAGACTCACTCAAATCCAGCAGGGGGGCGTCTTTTTCATGTTTTTCATGAATATCAGTTGAAAGCTGGTCTACCAGATGAAAAAAATCTGTACCAAGCACATCAAGCGCTCTTCCTTCATCTGGCCCAAGTCTCTGGATTAAATTTTCCTGAAAACTTTTGAGATTTGGTCTTTCAATGGTTTTGTCTTCCAGCATGGTTTTTTAAGTTTCAGTTATAACTGAATGAAGTATGTAAAGTGCATTTAGGTACATCCTGCAAGAATTATGACAGCATGAATTCTTTTGTTGCAAGAAGTAATTTTGTCTAAGGGAAACTTGGTTGATTGTGTGAAATGCAGGGTTATGTAACGGGGGAAATAAATAAGTTCTGGGAAAAACCCAAGTATGCGCGCCGCTCGTCAAAGTGAGCTTCTTTGAAAAGAATGTTTGCTCTAACTTCTCAAGGTAGAAGTGCGGCTGAAACCGTTTTGCAAGCAGCAAAGTATTAGGGTTGGTGTGTAGCTAGGCGCAAAATTATTGTGCTGAGGTATAAAGCTA
>Ga0209753_1000786_pt1 | contig 13394 bp, 8 predicted proteins | sample METZYME_3_550m_FD_187550 | JGI IMG/M metagenome (GOLD analysis project Ga0209753, IMG submission 187550) | Marine microbial communities from oxygen minimum zone in mesopelagic equatorial Pacific - METZYME_3_550m (SPAdes) (version 2) | ecosystem: Environmental > Aquatic > Marine > Oceanic | place... | reverse complement strand
GCGGTACATCGACGGCACGCCGTAACGCTCGTGGGTGTAGTAGTCGATGCCGGTGTTGACGAAGCCGTAAAAATCATCGAAGCCGCGAGCCAGCGGCAGGAAACGCCGGTGCACGCCGAGATCCCATTTGCCAAAAATACCACTCACGTAGCCGGCGCCCTTCAGCACGCGCGGCAGCAGCACCTCGCGCGTGTCCATGCCACCGATGCGCTCGAAAGTGGCTTCATACTCGCCCGGCTTGTATTGGTAACCGTAATCGGGCGCCTCATTGCGGATCATGTCATAAATGCCGTTGCGCTGCGGATAACGGCCGGTAAGCAGCGCGCCGCGCGAAGGCGTGCACGCAGGCCATGCGACGTAAAAACTGTTAAGCTTGATTCCGCCCCTGGCCAAGCGGTCGAGGTGCGGCGTCTGTACTTCGCCGGAACCAAAGCAGCCGAGGTCACGGTAACCCTGGTCGTCGGAGACGATGAGCAGAACATTCGGCTTGGCCAATGGTAGGGCGGTGGCAGTCAGGCATAGCGCGATTGTGATGGTAAACTTGCAACAAGTCATTTGCTTGGTCGGCAGACGGTGCGCCTGGCCAAGCAGGCTTTCAAGTTTTCAGTTGCACGACATCCCCTGCGTTTCTGCTGGCCAAGTGGGGGGGCTTCGGAAAGACTGCCGGCCTTCCGGGGGAGCTAGTCAGCGGCTTGAATATCGTCCAGATCACACCCGGCGCCGGGGGCATGTACTGCGGGAACTGTTTCCGCGACAACGCTCTGGTGGCGCAGCTAAGGCGGATGGGGCACCATGCGCTGATGATCCCGTTGTACCTCCCGCTCACGCTGGATGAGGCGGATCAAAGCGAGGGCACGCCACTCTTCTTCAGCGGGCTCAATGTCTATCTCGCGCAGAAGTTCGACTGTTTCCAAAAAGCGCCAAACTGGCTCCGACGCTGGTTCACCTCCGGGTGGCTGCTCAACTGGCTTGGCAACTTCGCCGGCAAGACCCGGGGCGCAGAAGTCGGCGATCTGACGCTCTCGATGATGCGCGGCGAGGCGGGCCACCAGGCGCGCGAACTCGAGCAGCTCATCGCCTGGCTCAAGGAACACGAGCAACCGGACGTCGTCTGCCTGTCGAACGCATTGATCGCCGGCCTGGCCAAGCGCATCCGGCAGGAACTCGGCGTGCCGGTGGTCTGCCTGCTCGAGGGCGAGGATGCGTTCCTCGACTCGCTGCCCAGCCCGCAGCGCGAGCAGACGTGGGCCGAGCTCCGTGAACGCGTCGCCGACATCGACCTGTTCATCGCGCCGACCCGCTATTATACCGACACCATGGCCGAACGCGCCGAGATCCCCGCCGCCAAGCTCGAGCATATCAACAATGGCATCAACCTCGACGGCTTCGAACCAAGCAGCCTGCCGGACGATCCGCCGGTGCTGGGCTACTTCGCCCGCATGTGCCCGGAGAAAGGACTCGATACGCTCATCGACGCGTTCATCCGCTTAAAGCAAACCGGCCCCGTACCGGGACTCAAGCTGGCTGTCGGCGGCGGCTGCCAGACAAGCGACAAGGCCTACGTTGAGAAACAAAAAGCGCGACTCCGTGACGCCGGCCTGCTCGGCGATGCAAGCTTCCGGCCGAACCTTGATCGCGACGCGAAGCTCGCGTTCTACCGTGGGCTCACAGTACTCAGCGTGCCAGCACTGTACGGTGAGGCGTTTGGCCTGTACGTGGTCGAGGCGATGGCCAGCGGCGTGCCGGTGGTCGCGCCCGACGATGCCAGCTTCCCGGAACTCATTGAACAAAACCAAGCCGGCACCCTCTGCGCAAAAGGCGATCCGCAGGCCCTCGCCGACGCGATTGGGCAGTTGCTGCTCGACCGTGAGCGCTTGGCCAAGTGCGCCGCCGCCGGCCGCCGAGCCGCCGAGCATACGTTCAACATCGAGCACATGGCCGGGGCGTTTGTCACCCGCTTGGCCAAGCTGGGATGAGTATTTTCCGGCTTTGCCGGTCACCCGGCCGGCGGTAAGGTCGGCGGCCGTGAAAAGGATCCGACCCACCTTGACCGCATTGAGCGCAGCCCTGACAGTCTTCTCCTTAACAGGCTGCCAGCCAAGCGCCTCAACCGACACCGCCTCCGCACCGGCGGAGGCCAAGCCCGCCGAACCCAGCAAGCCCACCGTGACAGAACCAGACAAGCCCACCGAGCCGGCCAAGCCCAAGCACACCAACCGCCTGGCCAAGGAGCCATCGCCCTACCTGCAGCAGCACCAGCACAACCCGGTGGACTGGTACGCTTGGGGCGAAGAGGCGTTCAAGAAGGCGCAAGACGAGCAGAAGCCTATCCTGTTGAGCATCGGTTACTCGACCTGCCACTGGTGCCACGTGATGGAGCGCGAGTCGTTCGAGGACGAGGCAACCGCCAAGGTGATGAACGAGCATTTCGTCAGCATCAAGCTCGACCGCGAGGAACGCCCCGACGTGGACAAAATCTACATGACCTTCGTGCAGGCCACGACTGGCAGCGGCGGCTGGCCTCTCAACGTCTGGCTCACGCCGGATCTCAAGCCCTTTTACGGCGGCACCTACTTTCCGCCGGTGGCTAAGTTCGGCAAACCGAGTTTCACCGACGTGCTCCGGCAGATAGCCGATGCGTGGAAGACACAGCGCAAGGATATTCTAGCCTCGGCCAACGACATCAGCCAGCGCATCGGCGAGAGCATCGCGCTGAAAGCCAAGGCCAACATCAAACTCGATCCGCTCTGGCTGGACAGGGCGCTCGGCCAGTTCAAGTCGCAATACGACCCGCGCTTCGGCGGCTTCGGCAACGCGCCTAAGTTCCCACGGCCCAGCCTGCCACTGATGCTTCTGCGCCACGCCCACCGCACCGGCGACCGTGATGGCGTCCGCATGGTGCTTCACACCTGCGACCAAATGGCAGCCGGCGGCATGTACGACCAGATAGGCGGCGGATTCGCGCGCTACTCGGTCGATGAAAAATGGCTCGTGCCACACTTCGAGAAGATGCTCTACGACAACGCGCAACTGCTACACCTCTACCTCGACGCCCACCTTATCAGTGGCGAGCAAAGGCACGCCGACGTCGCCCGCGATATCCTCCGCTACATCATGCGCGACATGCGCCACAAGGACGGCGGCTTCTACTCCGCCGAGGACGCCGACAGCGAGGGCAAGGAGGGCAAGTTTTATTGCTGGACCGAGAGCGAATTGAAGGCGTTGCTCAGCGATGCGGAATTCGCCGTGGCCAAGCGCCACTACGGCATCACCGCACACGGCAACTTCGAGGACCACAGCGACCCCGATCCGCTCAAGGGCCAGAACGTCCTGAGCATCGTCGATCCCAAGCTCAGCGATGACGAGCGCAAGTTACTCGATTCGACCAATCAGAAGATGTTCGACGTCCGGGCCAAGCGCGTGCGGCCGCACCTCGACGACAAAATCCTCTCGTCATGGAACGGCCTCATGCTCGGCGCAACAGCCCGCGCCGCAGTCGTCCTTGACGAACCATCATACCTCGAGGCTGCCGAGGCCAACCTCGCCTTTTTGCAGCGCGAACTGTGGGACGCCGGGAGCAAGACGCTCTACCATCGCTGGCGCGAGGGCAAACGCGATGACGTGCAGTTGCTCGACGCCTACGCCTTCCTGCTCGACGGCGTGCTCCACCTCTACGAGGCCACGCTCGAGCCGGAACATTTGCAGTTTGCCATCGATCTGGCCGGCACGATGAAGGCCAAGTTTTACGACGAGGCCAACGGCGGTTTTTGGCAAAGTGTCCACACGAAAAACCTCATCCTGCAGGTGAAGGAGGACTACGACGGCGCAGTGCCCTCCGGCAACTCGGTGGCCGCTCTCGCGCTGCTGCGACTCGGCAAAATCACTGACCGGAAGGAATTCACCAACATGGCCGAGAAGTCACTGCTGCTCTTCAGCGAAAATATGACCAACGGCCCGAGCGCCGTGCCGTACCTATTGCAGGCGCTCGACTTCCTCGTGCACGAACCGCGCCGCGCCGTGATCACCGGGGATCCCAAGTCTGCCGGGGCGCGTGACCTCATCGCCGCCGCGCACGCCGCCTATCAGCCCAACAAGGTCGTGCTCGGGGTCGCCGGGCCGGTAGAGGAATTCGCCAAGACATTGCCGGAGGAAAAACAGTCAGCCGTGTACCTCTGCACCGGTACGGCCTGCCAACCGCCAACGAGCGACGCATTCAAGCTGCGCGAGATGATGGCTTCGGAAACGCTGCCGTAATCGACGACGCCTGGCAAAGCGACAAGCCCCATGCACTGCATCGTCACCGCCGGGCCAACTTACGAGCCGATCGACCAGGTTCGCCGGTTGACCAACCACTCGACCGGCCGGCTTGGCACCGGCTTGGCCAAGCGCCTGGCCTGCGACGGTCACGAGGTGACACTGCTTCGCGGCCGCTCGGCCACCAACACCGAGCAGCCTGGAGGCGTTAATCTGCAATCGTTTACGACCACCGCCAATTTGGTAGAAAAACTGGAGTGCCTGGCCGAGGCGAAGCCGGGTGTGGGTGCGGTGTTTCACGCTGCCGCCGTGAGCGACTTCGCCGCCGGCCAGGTTTTTCGGCGGGCTACCGATGGCAAACTCGAGCCGCTGAACCAAGGCAAACTCAGCTCGCGCGACGGTGAACTTCTGCTCGAGCTCAAGCCGACACCGAAGATCATCGCGCGCCTGCGCGAGTGGTTTCCGGCGGCTCTGATAGTGGGGTGGAAGTACGACGTCGATGGCAACCGCGACTCGGCGCTTGGCCAGGGGCGGGCACAGATTTCAGACAACAAAACCAACGGCTGCGTTGTCAACGGCCCCGCCTACGGCGAGGGCTTCGGTTGGCTGGGCAGCGATGGCCAAGCGGAGCAGTTGACCGGCCAAGCAGAGCTGTTCGCCAAGCTGGCTCGCTTGGCCAATTAGCGCCGGTCAGCGCGGCAACGTTTCCTGCATCTCCTGCAGTATCCGGTTGAACTCGCCGCTGCTGAAAAACCACATGAGGCTGATCAGACCCAGCACAAAACTCAGGATGCACATCAACTTGGCTTTTGACGCTGCGGCCGTTGCACCATGAATGTCCCCCTGTTTCGCCTTGGAGTTGGCCTGGACAGCGAACAGAATGCCGGCGATGCCAAACGGCAGGCAGCAAAAGAGGGTGCAGAGAATCGCCGCGACAAGGTAGTTTATCCGGATCGTGGCCTGCGGCCTGTCAGTTGGCTTCTGGGAAAGGGCATCTGCCACATCCAGCAGGTCGCACAGTTTTACCCACTGTTTGTCATCAACATCGCAGACAAGAGTATTCGCATCGGCACGACCCTCTTGGATCCACTCCCGTATTTCCTCCGTTTCAACCGGACCGTACTCTCGTAAATCGACTCCAATGATTCTGTACGGCATAAGATAGAGTCAGACGTAAAGGGCTTTGCGGAGTTCGGCAACGAGGTAACTGATGTGCGGGTAACGCTTGTCGGCATCAAACTCAATGCACTTAAGGATGATCCTCTCGACATCCTCGGGGATGGAGGGATTAAGATCGCGGGGCACCGCAAAATGCTGGTCGCGGTTCTTTTGCTTCAGCAACACCTCACGGCTGGTCTCGCCGTTGAACGGCTTCTGGCCAGTCAGCGTCTCGTACATGGTCACGCCGAAGGCGAAGATATCGACGCGCTGATCGATCTCGCGCCCGCGCAACTGTTCCGGCGCCATGTAAACCGGCGTGCCGGGATTGTCCGGCATCCGGGTCGGGGTCTCGGGAATGGGCCGGGAGAGGTCGAAATCGCAAAGGCGGACGTTGCCGTTGCGGCTGACCATAATATTCTCCGGCTTGAAATCGTAGTGCAGATAGCCGCAATTATGCACGTGCTCGAGCGCCTCGGCGACGTCGATCAGGATGTTGCCGACGTACTCCTCCAGCACCGGATCGGCACGGGAGATGAGAATCTTGAGATTCGGGAACTCGCAATATTCCATCGCGAGAAAACGGTCGCCTTTGACCTTGCCGTGCTCAATATAGCTGACGATGCGGTCGTGATCGCAGACCTTGGCGAGAATCTCGCAGCCGCGGATGAAGCGTTTCCTGGCCTTGGAATCCCTGCGCAGCTCGGGGTGCAGTCGGCGCACGGCGACGGGGTGTTTGTCGGGATCGGTCGCCAGCCAGATGTCGGCCATGCCGCCGCTGTTGACGACTTCCTGCAGGTCGTAATCCCCGAAATGACCGGACTGACCCGGCTCGGGATTTTTGGCACCTAGAATATTGAGCAACCCCATCGACTTAATTTTCCGTCGGTCGATCAACCCGTAGGAAATGAGCGACCAACGCCGCAAGCATGAACACACTGACTATGATGACGCCTGTCCACTGAACCTTGCTCCAAATCGACCAACCCGCACCGATGGTGGCGGCAACCAGTGCCACGAGCATTGCGATATTCAGTGCGATGCGTTTGTTGCCCTGCGGCAGTGCGTCTCCCATGAGGCTCTTGCTGTTGATCATCAGGAAAAAGGTGATGTAGGCGATTGGCAACAGCACCATGCCGAACACACTCGTCGGAACGGCCAGCCAAAAGCGGGCGTCCCCATCGCCCCAAAGGAACAAGAAGCCCAACGCACCCGTGATGCCCGGAAGAATCGAACCAATCCTGTGTTTCATGCCGCCGATTTCAGCTCCAAGCATCTCGGTAACGGTGAAGCCGTTGATCAGCATCAAAATGATAATGGTCGAGACCGCCATGCCGAGCACACCGATACCAAAAACTCTCTGCGACACGGCCTTGTTGCCGGTGAGGTTTTCCAGCGATCCAGCCAGTTGAAACGCGTCGCGACTCACGAGCATCGCGGCAAGTTGCTTGTCCGTGTCGTTTGGTTCTTTGGCTTCACCGAGCTTGGCCTGTATGCCGGATAAATTCTTGTCATAAGCAACCTGCAACTTTTCTGTCAGCGCAGTTCTCTTTGCAGGATCGAGCAGTCCTTCGTCATATTTCCCGTGGAACTGGCTGGCGGAAGCGATCACCACGCAGGTCGTGGCCAGAAAAAACGGCAGGAACAAGCCAAGCGAAAGATCGAACGTGGCCAAGCCTCGGTGTGCCCTGCCCCAGCCCTTACGCAGCATCGAGTACGGCAACAGGAAGGTCATATTGATGCCCACAGCGGTGGCGGCGGCAGTGACCATTCGATCGCGCTGCGAACTGAGGATGACATCGTTCCAGTAGCCCGGGTCGCTCGATTCCTTGATAATTTCCGTGAACTTGGACGCCGGCTCGGAGAGCAGGCTGAAATTTGGAATGAAGCCGGCGAAAATCGCCCCCCAATCGAGACTGCCAGACATCACAACCACCACACCGAAGAAACTCAGCACCACAACGGCCACCATAATTTTCAGGATGATCTCGAAAACCTTCACCCCTCTGCTGCCGCTGTCGTACGACCACACAACCGCCGCGCCGATGACAAACAAAAGCAGCGCGCAGATGTACTTGCCGTAGGCGCCATCGAGGACGCCAAAGTTCTGCTGGATGGCAGCCGTTCCCAGCGAGAACTGCGGCATCGCCCAAACGAGGTTGGCGAGCATCGCGGCAATGAGCCAGCCCCAGCCGAGCACCGGGTTGATGTGCTTGTTGATGGCGCGAAACGGTTTCTCGCCGGTGGAGAGCGTGACGTAGCCGATGACTGAAAGCATCAGCACGCCGAAGATCATCATCAGCGGCTGGAGCCAGAGCAGCTCGTAGCCACCAATCACCCCGATGTAAAGGCTGCCAGCGAGCGAACCGCCACCGAGGGTGATCGCGCCCTGCAGCCAGCCGGGGCCGGATAGCTTGGCGAAAGTACCCCAGCGGGAAAGGAGCGGTTTTTGGTTCGCCTCGGCGAGGAGATTCTTTTCGGCAGAAAGAGGATCGTTCGAGTCACTCATGGGTCTGGTTTGTGTCTAGCTTGGCCATGCGCTTAGCTGGCCAGAGAACGCGCGGAGTTTGATTAAAAACCTGCCGGAAACAAAGTCAATTTTCCCGCCAAACGCCGAAAGAAAACCGGCGGCACTGCAAAGAGCCGCCAGTTGAAATTGGCCAAGCGCTTAGCTTGGGCTGGTGTTGGCCGGTTAAATCTTCGTGCTGCCGTAGACTATGCCGGCGTCGAGGGTCTTTTTGATCAGCTCACTGGCTTCGGAAAGGTGAGCGGCGGTGTAGGGATCGAGTTTCACGCCCTCGGCTTTTTGCGCTGCGTCGATGCGCTTGGCCAAGCTGCGGAGTTGCTGCGTGGCCAGATTGGCCAACGGCCGCGAGCTGGCGCCGCGCCACGAGCCGGGCATGCTGAGGCTGACCAGGCGCTCCAGGTGCTCACGCTGCAGGTTGCGTCGTAGGCTCGAGATCAGCGGCTTGCGGGCGGTGTGCTCGCCCTTGGCCGGGGCCTTCAGCTCGGTCCAGATGGCGTCGTCGAGCTTGCCCAGGGTTTCCGGCAGCGTGATGGCGTCCTTGTCGTTCTCGACGAGAAATTCGTTGTCGTACACGCGGCCCAGCGCGGTCGGGTTGAGGATCATGGTGAGCGTTGAAGCCTGGATGCCCATGACCTTTTCATGCACTGGCCAGGTGGCGTCCTTCATTGAACTTGAAAGATTATCGATCCAGCGGTCGTTGCTCATGCGGCGCAGCAACTCGGTGTTGAGGCCGAACGCCTCGTCCTTGAAGGCGTTCTCGAGCATGAACTCGAGCGCCTCGCGCTGCTGCTTGGCCGGCACCGGGGTGATGGGGTAGCGGTCGCCGGGATCGCCCTTCTTGTCTCGGTTCACGAACGAGCCGCCAATCCAGTTGCCCATCATGCTCAGCGCGCGCGCCTGCAGGGACAGCGTGAGCTGATAGCCATAACGCGCCTTGGCCCAGCTCTGGCCCTTCTTCACGAAATGGTCGAGCAACTGCCCGCGGTGATGTTTCACGATGTTCATCTGGTTGTGCGCGTACTGGATCGGGTTCGCGGCGAAGTCGTAGCGGCGCGCGAACGGGTCGGGGCCGATCGTGTCCTCGTCGGTGGCGTACTGCAATTGGGGATCGGACACCCGGCTGAGGATTTTCTGCAACTCCTCCGGCTTTTTGACGATGGAGTAGCCGTACTCGATGGCCCAAATGTCGTACGGGCCGATGCCGGTCATGGTGTGGTCGCCCTGTTTTTTACCGACACCCTTGTACATGTTGATCGGCAGGTAATCCATCACCGAACCGGCGAGCGTTTCCTTGCCCTTGATCTCGTCGCTGTTGATTTTTTCGAGCGAGTGGATGCTTGAGGCCTTGAAGTTGTGGCGCAGACCAAGCGTGTGGCCCACCTCGTGTGCGACTAACTCAGCAATCAGAGGGCCGATGAACCACTCTGGTACCCCGTCGAGCTTGACCACGGTTTTTTTCGGCTTGGGCTTGTCACCCTTCTCATCTTTTTTCTCATCCTTTTTCTCATCGCCCTCCTCCTCGGCTGCCTCGGCTGCCAACTCGAAGGTGAACCGCATGGCGGCCAGGTCGAGCGACATGGCATCGGCCGCGCGGCAAAGGCCGTTCACCTGGCTGATGCGCCCGTACAGGCCGTCAAACTCGTTGTCGCCAATCAACTCGCCATCCACCTTGGCCAAGGGATGCCCGCCGTAGGGCTCCGCGCCGTGGGCGGCCAGGTCGGCCTCGATGGCGTTGCGCATCGACGGATGGGCCAGGCGCACTCGCGGATCCCAGTTTGGATGATCCTTGAGCCAGGCGAGCGTCTCCGGCGCAAAGCCCTCCATGGCGATGTCCGGCAGGATTTCGTTGAATTGCTTCCAGTAGTGGCGAATCCAGCCGTCGGTCAAAATAATGTCGGCGTCGAGAATCTGGCCGGTCAACGGGTTGACACGGCTCGGCCCGATGGCGGTGCCGACGTCGTTGTTGAGCCAGCGGACAAAATTGTACCGGGCATCCTCGGGATCCTTCTCCATGTGCGCGCTGGTGGTGGCGTCCTGGTAGTAGACCTCGATGGCATTGGCCAAACCGACTTTCTCGTAGGCCTTGTTCCACATCAGGATGCCCTCGCGAACCCAGCGGCGGTAGCGCACTGGCGTGGTGTGCTCGATGTAGAAAATGATCGGGTTCTTGACCGGGCTGACCTCGAGCTTGGTGTCGGCCTTCTCGAGGTGCCAGCGGTTGATGTAGCGGGTCTTCTTCTGCTCGTCGGTGTACTTGCCGAGGTCGGAGTAGCTGGTGGTGAAGTAGCCCACCCGCTGGTCGGCGACTCGCGGCTTGTAGGTTTTGCTCGGAACAATCGCACTGATCGAGTAGTGCAACGTCTTGAGCACGCCGTTGGACGCCGGTGCGGTGAAGGCCAGCTCGACGTTGCCCGGGAATGCCTTGGCGGTGCGGATCTGCGCCAGTCGCGCATTGAACCCGGAACCCTTGCTGCCGAAAAATTTCGACGCCTGGCCGACGAGCAGCGCATCCAAGTCAATCACCGGACGGTTTTTCGGCAACAGCGTGAGGATCGGCACATCCACAATCACGCGGTCGGTGAAGAGCCGTTTCACGGAGGCTTTCGACTCGGGGTCTCCGGTGGAGCGCACCGCGAGGTTCGGCTCGATGATCAGCAGCCGCTTGTCGAGCCGCTTGAAGTAAACGTACTTCTCGCCCGCCTGCAGTCCGGCGTATGTCTCTCCGCTGGCCACGGTCGTGGCGATGAAAAATTTCTTCGACTCAAACCCAGTCGGCAGCGCACCAAGCATTTGTTGATCCTTCTTGCGCACGTAGATGGAGAACAGGCTGGACTTCTTGTCCATGCTCGAGATGACCTGATCGTAGCCCTTGATCACCGTCGTGTAAGACGGGAAGTCCGGCTTGACGGTTGTCGGCTTGGCGGCCGTCTTGGACGAAGTGACAGGCTTGGACGGAGTGGGTGCTGGTGATTGGGCCGGTGCGGAACCAGCCGTCGCTAGGCCAAGCACGACAACAACAAGTATGCTTTGTTTTTTCATGATAAAATATGACAACTAGGCGGAAAACGGCGAAGCCGCACCCCGCTTGGGAGAAAGGGGAGACTGTGCTTGCGTTTAAACAATTTCAAGTAAGAACCAGCCAGTTTTTCAGCCGTCTGGGCCTCGACTCTCGACCGCTTAGCCAAGCGCGGGTAGTCTGTCGAGCGGGCGGGTAACATGGCGGTAAAGAAAATCACGGGCAAGTTTGACTCTATCGATGCGGTGCTACGCGACATCGCGCACGGCAAAATGGTTGTCGTCGTCGACGACGCCGACCGCGAAAACGAGGGCGATCTGATCATGGCCGCCGAGAAAACGACGGCCAAGGCGGTCAACTTCATGGCCAGGTTCGGCCGCGGCCTCATCTGTGTACCGACCGCGCAGGAGCGACTTATGCAACTCGGGATCGAGCGCATGGTGCTCAACAACCGCGAGACCCACCGCACCGACTTCCAGATCAGCGTCGATGCCGCCTCCGGTATCACCACCGGCATCAGCGCCGCCGACCGTGCGAAGACGATTAAAATTCTGGCCAACCCCACTTCGCTTACCGAGAATCTCGTGCAGCCAGGTCACGTCTTTCCGCTTCGCGCCAAAACCGGCGGCGTCCTCCAGCGCGCCGGCCACACAGAGGCGGCGGTGGACCTCGCCCGCCTCGCCGGCTGCCGGCCGATGGGCGTCATCTGTGAGATCATGAACGACGACGGCTCGATGGCCCGCCTGCCGGAGCTGCGCCGTTTCGCGAAGAGGCACAAGCTAAAAATCTGCTGCATTGCCCAGCTCATCGAGCACCGCCGCAAACGTGAAAAACTCGTTGCCTGCGAGGAACTCATCACCATGCCCACCGACTTCGGCAAATTCGATCTGCATTTGTACCGCTCCACCATCGATGATCAGCACCATCTCGCGCTCGTCCGGGGCAGCATGAACCCTCGCCGCCGCACACTCGTACGCGTGCACAGCGAATGCCTCACCGGCGACGTGTTCGGCTCGCGCCGCTGCGATTGCGGACCGCAGTTGCAACAGGCGATGAAACAGGTTTCCAACGCCGGCCACGGGGTGATCCTGTACATGCGCCAGGAGGGCCGCGGCATCGGTTTAGCCCCTAAAATAAAGGCCTATAAGCTCCAGCAGAGCGGCTATGACACCGTCGAGGCCAACGAGAAACTCGGCTTCCCGATGGACCTGCGCGAGTACGGCATCGGCGCTCAGATCCTCGTCGATCTTGGCATCAAAAAAATCCGCCTGCTCACCAACAACCCAAAAAAGGTTGTCGGGCTGGAAGGGTACGGACTCGAGATCGTCGAGCAGGTGCCGATCCGCGTGAAGCCGAACAAGCACAACAAGGGCTACCTCCAGACCAAGCGCGAAAAACTGGGCCACCTGCTTTGACGGCCCACCCCCCTTCCACGCTTGACCAAGCATATGCGGCATGAACGAGTCGCTCCCCATCTGGGACATTCACGGCGAAATCACCGACACGCTCGCTGTGCACAGCCGCCTCGTGCTCGCCGCTCCGACCGGCTCCGGCAAGTCCACACAGGTCCCACAAATCATCCTCGACGATGTCCTCTGTGGCAGCGGCAAAGTGGTCGTGCTGCAGCCGCGCCGCGTCGCCGCCCGATCGCTCGCCCGTCGCGTTGCGTGGGAACGTTCGGCCAAGCTCGGCGGTGAAGTCGGCTATCAGGTTCGCTTTGAGAATCACACCGGCCCCGACACCAAAATAGAGTTCATTACCGAGGGCGTGCTGCTTCGCCGGCTGCAGGATGACTCGCGCCTGGCCAACGTCGGCGCGGTGCTGTTCGACGAATTTCACGAGCGCAATTTGATGAGCGACCTCGCGCTTGGCCTCGTCAAAAGACTCCAGCGCAACGAGCGCACCGACCTGAAGCTCGTTGTCATGTCGGCAACCATTGAGACCGACCCTATCGCCCGCTACCTGGGCCAGGCAGACGACGATCCCTGCCGGGTGCTCGCCTCCGACGGACGCGCGTTTCCGGTCGACATTCGCTTCGGCCAATACCTCAACCGCGACCCGGTCACCGAGCAGGCCGCCGAGACGGTCGAGCAAATCCTCCGCAACGATTCCCCCGGCGATATTTTGATTTTTATGCCGGGAATGGGCGAAATTCACGGCACCATGAGCGCCATCAGTCGGCGGCGGCTGCCCGAGCCGCTCGAGCTGATCCCGCTGCATGGCGACCTTCCACCGGCCGATCAGGATCGCGCTTTCGCCGGAAGCGACTGCCGCAAAGTCGTCGTCGCCACCAATGTCGCCGAGACCTCGGTAACCATCGACGGCATCCGCCACGTCATCGACTGCGGCCTGGCCCGTGTCGCCCGCTTCGACGCCGAGCGCGGCTTCGGCACGCTATTGATTGAGGAGATCAGCCGCGCCTCCGCCGACCAGCGCGCC
>Ga0209753_1000778_pt1 | contig 13461 bp, 14 predicted proteins | sample METZYME_3_550m_FD_187550 | JGI IMG/M metagenome (GOLD analysis project Ga0209753, IMG submission 187550) | Marine microbial communities from oxygen minimum zone in mesopelagic equatorial Pacific - METZYME_3_550m (SPAdes) (version 2) | ecosystem: Environmental > Aquatic > Marine > Oceanic... | reverse complement strand
ATTACCTTCCAGCCCCTGGATAACCCGGATATTCACCACCGAAGGCAGGGCCTTCCGGTAGATGTTGATCATGACCTGTTCTTGGGCTGCGACCAGTTGGTCCGCCGCGCTGTCCCCGATTGAAACAGTCTGAGTCGTTTCCGTTGACGATGTGCCGGCTCCAGTGGTCTCAGGCGTGGCGGTTGCATCACCGCCGCAAGCCGCGATGATGAATAACAGCGACCCCAGAGCTCCAGGGAGCAGCCAATTCCTCAGGTTCCTCGTTCGCTTCGTATTAAGTCGTTCCATCGTTAGGAAAGTCCATGATATTGATTCGTCAATTCCGAATATAAATAAGATACGTTGCCCGATCACGCCATGGATTTCGAATAAGTTTGGTCCGTGTCTATCCCGTCCGTTTTTTGCCGGTCTTTTCCTCGAATAGTTTCCAGGTGAGGTCGTTGAATGGGTAATACTTGCCAGGTGAGCACTGCTCGATCTCCAATTGGGTTTTGATAACCTCTTCCACTTCCTCCCGTTCGTGGGCGATGCGGATCACCTCGTCGACCGCCGCCGCCGGCACCACCACCGCGCCGTCATCGTCGCCCACCACGGCGTCTCCCGGCCGAACCAGGACTTTGCCGCATTGTATGGCGTCGTTGACGTGCCAGGGCCAGAATTCGGCAGGCCCCTGCTTTGCAGTTGTGTTGGCGGCGTAGACCGGAAAGCCGTATCCCTTGAGCGTGTTGCTATCGCGGGCGGCGCCGTCCGTGACCAGCCCACCGGCCTTAAGCTGCATCATGCGCAGGAATTTGATGTCTCCTCCGATAGAACTGTATTCCCAGCCCATAGCATCGATGACCAACACTTCCTCGGGTCCGCATAGTTCGATTGCTACGTATTCAGCCGATTGGTCTCCTTTTGGCTTGTCTGCCGCTAGGTCGGGCCGGTGGGGCACAAACCTGAGAGTGACAGCCCGTCCGGCCATGTGCTGTCCGGCCTGAAGCGGCTTGGCCCCATGGATGAAGCTCATTGGCCAGCCCATCACCCATAGCCCATCGATCAGGGTCTGGGTTGGGATTTTTCGTAAAACCTCCAGAGTTTCGCTGGAGATCGGGTTGGCGTCAGGCATGATTGTTCCTCATTAATGTTAGGTTGGCGCCAGGTCGCGGGAAAGAACCCATCCTAATCTTCCCCCTTGCGAAGGGGAAAGAACTTTTGTTTCGCTTCCCCGAGGGCTTCGTTTAGATGGCCAGTCGGTCCAGGTGGTATCCGGTGTCGCCTAGGTTGGATTCCGCAATCTTAGCTCGGGCCGAGTAAAGCTGCATGTCATGTTCAACGGTGAATGATATACCGGCGAAGATGGAGTGCCCAGCCTCGGTGGCCATCCGGCTCATCGACCCGGTCTGGGCTTTCGCCATGGATACTTCATCGTCGGCCAGCAGGCCCTGGTCCAACTTCCAGGCCGCTTGATAGGTCAGCATCCGGCCGCCGTCCACGGCTACTCGAAGGTCGGCGCAGCGGTGTTGAACGGCCTGGAACGTGCCGATGGGGCGTCCGAACGCGACCCTGTTGTTGGCGTATTCCACCACCATCTCCAAGACTTTTTGAGCCCGGCCCAGGGTCTCGGCGCATTGTATGACTGTGGCCCGTTGGACGGCCAGATCCAGCGCCCACTGTCCTTCGGCGATCACTCCCAACACCGAGTCTCCGGATATCGTTACATCATCGAATTCAAGCAGGTATTGCGGATAGTTTGCGATGGACTCCATGGGAGTCTTGGTCATTCGTTCATCTTGGCTATCTACGATGACCAGAGTCGTGTCAGGCCAGGCCCCGATGGCCGGGCGGGTGGCGCAGATGATGCGGTCGGCCAACCCGGAGTGGGGCACGAAGGGACTTTCACCGCTGAGGGTCAGTCCGCCGTCCGCCGAAGCCGTCTCCAGTTTCTCACCCCTCGCGAGGGTTAGGACCAGATCTCCGCTGATAATTCCAGGCAGAAGACTGTCTTTCTGACGGTCGGACCCGGCGTTCAGCACTATGTGGGCTGCCAGTACCGATGATACGAGCAGCGGGCCTGGCGTCAATGCTCGGCCAATCTCTTCAAACAGCACGGTCTGGTCGGTAAGAGAACCACCGGTACCGCCGTATCGCTCCGGTAGGGAGATGCCCAGCCAGCCCAGGCCGGCGATCTTACGCCAGAGGTCTGGTGAATGGCCCTCGCTAGACCCCTCGACTTCTCGGACGAGGGAAGTGGGGCACTCAGCCTCAAGGAATTCCCGAGCCGCGGTTCGAAGTATCTGTTGCTCTTGTGTCAGTCCGTAGTCCATCGTCAGAGAACCTAGCGGGGCATACCAAGGCCGCGTTGGGCGATGATGTTCCGGTGAATCTCGGTTGTTCCGGCGCCGTGGAGATGCATGGCTTCCCGGTGGATACCCTCGATATTGCCCAGCAGAGGGGCCAACGGCGAGCCGTGACGCAGGGTGGCGTATGGCCCCAATAATTCCATGGCCATCTCGGCGAAGCGCAACCGCTCTTCACTACCGTATAAAAAAGCCACCGACGCCTCTGAATTAGGCACCGCGCCGGAACTCTGCATCCAGGCCACATTCCAGCAGAGCAGCTTCCAGGTCTCCATGCCCAACCGGCGCTGGGCCATTTGGTGGCGCACCAGTGGATGCTCGGCCAGGGGCTGCCCGCCGTCGGGCGCGGACGCCTGGCAGAACTCAACAAAATCATCGAAAACCCGCCGTACGTTGGCGTACCGCCACAGCCCGGACCGTTCAAAGTCCAGTGTCGTCATGGCGTGGTACCAGCCCCGGTTCTCTTCGCCAATCAGGCAGGAAAGCGGCAACCTGACGTTGTCGAAATGGGTCTGGGCCGCCATCTCGCCGTTGATATAGGGCAGGGGGGTCAGACTGATTCCCGGGGTCTTGAGATGGGCGATAAACATGCTGATCCCGCGGTGTTTCTGGGCATCGTGATCGGTGCGCGCCAGCAGGTACATGTAGTCGGCGTGAAATGCATAACTGGTGAACATCTTGGAGCCGTTCAGCACGTACTCGTCGCCATCCCGCTCGGCCCGAAGTTCCAAGGACGCCAGGTCCGAACCGACGTTTGGTTCGCTGAACCCCTGGCAGTACTCGACCTCGGCCCGAGCGATGGGCCCCAGGTAGCGGTCTTTCTGGTCCTGAGTGCCGAAGACCATGATTGCCGGGCCGACTATGCCTAGGCCTATGGACTGACTTTTAGGCACCCGCCAGTAGCCCAGGTCTTCAGCTAGGATGCCTTGTTCGATGGGCCCTTTCCCGCCGCCGCCGTGTTCTTCGGGCCAGCCGATGGTCAGCCAATTCCGTTCCGCCAGTTTCAGGTTGATCTCCCGGCCGAACTGGTATTGCTCCTCGGTCAAAAGGCCGAAGACCTCCTGCTTTTCCACGGGTACTTCGTCCCTTAGGAACTCTCGGAGTTCTTCTCTAAAGTGGTTCTGTTGGGGGGTAAAATTGAAGTCCATCTTAATTTAGCAGAGTATATCAGGCTGGGGCGCAGGCCATGATTATCTCCAGCGCCTGCTCTTTGGCGCCTTCGCCCATGAACCTGGGCGAAACTATGGGTAGGGTTATGCCAGCATTGCGGTAATCAGTCAGCTTTCCGCGGACCTCATCTACCGTGCCCACCAGCCCGATCTGGTCGATCAGGCCGCTGGGGACCAGGTCCAGCGCTTCTTCGGTCCGGCCAGCCTGCCAGGCTACCCGCACGTCCTCGATCTCCTCAGGGAATCCGGCGTCGATCATGAGTTTCCGGTAGCGGGGGAAACGGCCAGCGTAAGAGGCGATGGGCATACGCATCAGGTCTCTGGCCGTTTCCCGGTCGGAGGACACAGCGCAGGGGAGTAGACTAGCGACTTCAACATCGTCGGGGTTGCGTCCGGCGTTGCGGGCGCCAAGACCCACGGCCAGGGCGGCTTCTTCGGCGTGGGCGAGGGTGCACCAGGTGAGTATCGCCCCCTCGCTGATCTCGCCACAGATCTCCAGCATCTTGGGGAACACGGCCGCCACGTAGATCGGTATCTCTTTGCGCAAAGGGTGGAACCACAGATCGAAACGTTCTATGTCGTATATCTCCCCGTGGTAGTTCACGTCCGAGTCTTTGAGGATGGCCCGGATGATGTCCACACACTCACGCAGCCGTTGCACCGGGCGGGTGAACTCCAAGCCGTGCTCGGGTTCCACCTGGACTTTGTGGCTGCTGCCGACGCCCAGAATGAACCGGCCATTGGAGAAGTAGTCCACCGACGCGGCCGCCATGGCGATTGTCGGCGGGGTGCGGACGAAGACGCTGGTGATACTCGTGCCCAACTTGATCCGTTCCGTGACCATGGCGCAGGCGGTCAGAACCGAGAACTGGTCGCCGCCGTGACCCTCAGCCACCCAGGCTGATTCGTAGCCCAGTTCTTCGGCCACTTTCACACATTCAACTATATCTTGAGGGGACATTCCCCCAGAAAACCCGACCCCGATGCGGTCCATATTCGGCCCTCCCAACGCAGAACCTATCCAATTTCTGATAATTTCTTGGCATTGATGCCCTTTGGGGGTCTATGATATGCCATACCGTCAACAAGCCGCAGCCTTGTGCCGTCCAATATCAAGGCCTGCTGCGGAAAATCACCTTACTGAACCGGACCTAACAGGAATTGACTCCCCAGCCGGCGCTAAGCTACAGCAGGTACCGCTGGACAGTCATGGTAGTGTGGCTGTTCTCCAGCGTATCTTCTTTCATGGTGTTGAACACCCTTGGTATTCTGCTGCCCGCCATCAGCGCCGACCTTGATCTCTCGCCCAGCCAGCAAGGACTGCTGGGTTCGGCCTCCCACTGGGGAAACATCGCTCTCGCCATCCCACTCAGTTGGGCAACCTCGCGGCTGTCCCCCAAGTGGCTCACCGCCGCCACACTGCTGGTGGCCACCGGATGTTTGTTCCTGCAAAGTTGGGCCCCGGTGTTCATCGTGCTGCTGGCTGGACGCCTGATGTTCGGCATCAGCAACATCGCCCAGATGCCGGCCCGGGCGCTGCTGACTCGACAGTGGTTCCCGCCCAGGGAAGTGATCTATCTCAACGGCCTATCAAATGTGCTTTTCGGCCTGGTCGTGGGTGGCGGACTGGTGCTGGCGCCGGTGATCCTCGACCTGACGAACGGCGACTGGCGGGCGACACTCAGGATATTCGGACTTTATTTCGCCGGCATCACTCTGTTGTGGACGTTGGTGGGCAGGGAGCGGACCAACGTAGCGGACCAGGACGTTGTAGCGGAGAAAGGCCTGGATGTGCTCAAGGGCGCTTTGGGACACCGGGACCTCTGGATCGGCGGGCTGGGGTTCGCCGGGGCAACGATGTCTTTCGGCGCCTTCCTGGCCTTCTATCCAACGCTCATGCTGGAAGAGTTCGACATATCGCTACGCCTCTCCGGCATGATCTTAGCTCTGGGCGTCGTCGTGGGCGGCATCGGTGGCATCGGCATCGCCTGGGCGGCGTCGACCCATGGCCGGGAGGGAAATTACCTTCAGGTGCTGGGGATACTGATGATCGGCACCAATCTCGGGATGGTGTTAACCGGGTCGGTGCCCGCGTTGTTCGTGCTGTCCTTCTTCAACGGTGTTGCTTGGGCCTTCTTCCCGATCTTGGTGACGATACCGTTCCATCTGCCGGGGATCAGGCCCAGGGAGCTGGCGGTGGCCTTCGCGTTCACGATGATGATGACATCGGTGGGGACTTCCTTGGGTCCGTTGTTCACCGGCTATCTCCAAGAGGGGTTGGACGACCTGAAAATGGCGTTGTTCCTGATCAGTTTCACCTCAATCAGTCTGATCCTGGCCGGTAGTACGCTAAGATTCAGGTCGCAGCGGCAGACGGCGTAAAGCTGTCGGCTAGCAGCCTTCAGCGAACCACCTTTTTTACTCCAGCACCCCGTCTTCTTCCAACGACTTGTACTCGTCGTCGGACAGTCCGATGAGGTCTTTTAGGACGTGAGCGGTGTGCTCCCCCAAAAGCGGGGCCGGAATATCGAGGCTGCCCGGACTTAAGGACAGATGCATCTCGCTGGCATCCGTGGCGTAGGGACCGATCTCGGGGTGGTCCAGCCACTGGAAATGGCCCCGGTGCTGTAGTTGGGCATCGTCAAAAAGGTCCCGGCAGTCATTGACCATACCGGCCGGCACCCCGGAACTTTGGAGCGTCTCCATCAGGGCCCCAGGCTCCCTAGAGCTGGTCCAATTTGACAGCAGCCGTTCCAAATCGTCTTCCTTGGCCTTCCGGCCCAACAAGGTGGTGAAATCTGGGTTGTAGGGCCAGCCTGAGCCGTCGGGCGCGATTGTCCGCTGCAGGCCTTCCCAGTGAGCGTCGGAGAAGCAGCCAATGGCGATCCACCGGTCCTCTCCCGCGCAGCGGAAGACACCGTGGGGCGCGGCGCCGGGGTCGCGGTTGCCTTGACGCGATTGCTCCCGACCATTCACCGCATAATCGAGCAACACCGGCGCGGAGAAGTGGAGCGTGGTCTCCAGTTGAGACATGTCGATGTGTACGCCCTCTCCAGTGCGCCGGCTGCGGTCCAAACCTGCCAAAATGGCGGCCACGGCGAACCTGGGAACAATGAAATCGGTGTAGGCGCCATAGGGGTTGACCGGGTCCCGGTCGGGCCAGCCGGTCAAGTTGGTGAGGCCCACCAGTGACGACAGCACCGGTCCAAAGCCAGGCTGTTTTTCCATAGGTCCACCCCGGCCCATCATGGAGGTGCTGAACATCACAATCCCAGGGTTGACCTCTTTTAGCTGGGCGAAGCCAAGCTCCCAACTTTCTAGGGTTCCGGGGGTGAAGTTTTCGGTTACCAAATGTGCCCAAGCGGCCATACGCAGCATCAACTCGCGAGCTCTGGGGTGCCGCATATCCACTGTGATACCCATCTTGTTAACGTTGTAGCTGGCGAAGTAGGCGCTGCGGTTGATACCGGAGACACCGTCCTTGAAGGGCGCTGCGCTGCGCAGTGTGCCGGGCCGTTTGACCGACTCCACTCGCACAACATTGGCCCCGTACTCGCCAAGGTATTTGGTGGTCATCGGGCCAACGGCAACCCAGCAGAAATCCAGGACGTTAATGCCGTCCAGCGGCTTACCCGCGTCACGTTGAGCAGTCATATAACTCCGCTGCGCTTCAGGGACTCAAGCTCCGAGCCGGTAATACCCAACTCCCCTTGGAAAATCGCTGTGTTGTGCTCGCCAATCAGGGGCGGGCGCCTGTAGATCCCGGCGATGTCTTCACCATCTCCCGACTTGACGAACGCCCCAGGGTACTGGACGGTCGCACCAAGTTCCGGGTGCTCCAATTCCTTGAAATAACCGCGGGCCTCAAGCTGCGAATGGTCTTGCAGCGCCGACGGAGTGGCTACCGGAAACAGCAAAATGCGGCGGTCGAGACTGCCTTGCACTAACTCTGCTCTGGTATGGCCCTTAAAAAAATCTCCTAGAGGCTCTCCCAATTGGGACATCAGTTCCGGAGTGATCGCCCCGTATCCCATCTTCTCCCAATCGATGGCGTCCAAGTCGGCGGTGTCGAAGCTGTCCTCTTTCATCCATTCCAACAATGCCCGGGTGCTGTAGGCGACAGACCCGCCCTGGACCATATAGTTGACATAACCGTCCTTGCAGGGCCAGTTTATGCGCACCCGGTTCTCGCCTGAGGTCTGCCGGTAAACGCCCATCCGCTTCAGTATCGCGCCTTCGATGTCCCATATCTGTGGGGCGTGGGCCAAGGTCTTGGCCACAGCCTGCTGGCAGGAAACGTCCACGTATTGGCCCTGTCCGCTGGTGATGCGGTAGGTGTGGGCCAACATGGCGGCCGTGGCGCCGGCCGCTCCGCCGTGGAGGTAGAAATGGGGGAAGCTGATCCGGACGGGGGCGCGGTCGTCGTCGCCGGTCAGGTACATGAACCCGCCCAAAGCCATGCCGACGATGTCCGTGGCCTGATAGTTGGAGTAGGGGCCGTCTTGCCCAAACGGTGTGATGGAAACCATAACCAACTTGGGGTTGATCTCGGCCAACAGATCATAACCGAGCCCAAGAGTGTCTAGATAACCGGGGGTGAAGGACTCGACGAGAAAGTCCGCCTCGGCGACCATTTTTTTCAGGAGAGCCTGTCCGTCTTTCTGCTCCAGGTCCAAGGTGATACTCCGCTTGTTGGCGGCGTAGGCCCACCAAAAAAGGCTTTTTTCAGGCTGAGGGTCGTCACCATAGAAGGGGCCAATGTTCCGGGCTGGATTGCCGCCTGGTGGCTCGATCTGGACTACGTCGGCGCCCAGGTCGGCCAGAATCTTCCCAGCCAGCAGGCCCCGTTCGTCGGTCAGGTCCAGGACACGATAGGGGGCCAGCAGGAAATTGATTCCGTCTGGAACACCGGATTGGGCACCCCGCATGGTTACTCCAAGGTCAATGGATGTTCAAGGGGATATTACGCAGGCATGTAGTATCCCCCAAACCGCCTCGCCGGGTCTACTGCGGCGGCTCACCACGTTTACCGGGGTTACAAGGAGGTTAGTTCAGCGATTTGGAGTCTTGTACCGGAAATGCTGGGGTTGTAGGATGGGGCTACGGGGTTTTCCCTGATTTATTTCTGGCGATTGGGAAGCAATGTCCACTAGGACCAACTGGTACAGCGATCATCCGGCGGCCTGCACCTGTGCTTTCTGCAATGAAAAGCGGACCATGCAGCCAGAGCAGGGCAAGATTGGCCGGAATGCCAAATGCCCCTGCAACAGCGGCAAGAAGTACAAGCGCTGCCACGGAAAATAGTAACTTCTAAAACTAGGAGTAAGTCAGCCACAAAAAAGAGCTTCTTGATTTTATCGGGAAGCTCTTTTAATTTTCCGGGAGCTGCACTTGCCCGTCTTTTAGGCTAGTCTTTCACGATCGAAATCTTAACGTCGTAGGTGGCCAGCTCTCCCCCCAAAATATAGGTCGGGTGGGGGCCTGCATGGGACTCCTTGAATGAATCGCTCCTGGTCCAGTTCTTGAAGTCGTCTTCTGACTCCCAGTGCGTCACCACCATACAAACTTCGTGGTCGTCCTCTTTATCCAGGCGCCACAACTCAAAGCTTTTGAAGCCCGGCTCGTTCTGAACTCCACCTCGTTTTCTAAAAACCTCTTCCATGTCGTCGCCGTGGCCGTTCTCAATCCTGATCCTGTTGGTAACTGCGTACATATCTTTACTCGGCGCCGTGCATCCGCTGGCACTAAATTAAGTTTAAGTTAGATTGATTCTCTCTTGAATCAGAGGTGGGGGCAAGTGGGCGGTCAGCCCAGAGTCAAGAGGCCAGTTTGTAGACGACGAGACCCGCCACAGCTCCGATAACGGCCCCGACTGAACCCGCTTTCATTCCAGTCGCCATCATGATTCCGCAATTTACTACTTCACGGTGCCGGTATTCCGGGTCCAATGCTCTGGGCAGCCGAATCCCCAAGTCTCCACGGACCAGAAGCAGACCAAGAGCGGCGACAACACCGCCAATGATGCCGCCAATGACGATGGCCAAGACTAGCATTGCCGCCTCCGAAGAAGTTCGGCGATTAACGCCACAGGTTACATAAGTTTAGTTGGGGATCACCGCATATTTCAACGATGTTGAGGCCATTGAAAGGGCATTGGTTGATGCTATCAGGTAAGGGGAGCCAAATAACCGGCTGCCTTGACGCTTGACGTGGGACGTTTTTGAGCCGGCTGATGGCTAACGGTTTCCGTATGGCTCTTCTACGGTTACGGTTCTTCTACGGTGCAGCCTCTGAGCTCTACACCAAACAAGAGTCTGTCGCCCCGGCCCTTCATCGATATCGTTTGGCCTTCTTCCAACGTGATCATGACCGGGTCTTCATTATCACTGAAGCTGCATCGCACGCCGGCTTCCAACTCTACGTACGGTGTATAGAGAAAGCCCCGGTACACTTCGCTGATGACGCCGGTAACCACGACCACCTGCCCTTTATACATGTCGTCTGCGGCAGACTCGCTGGCCTCGTAGTCGGCAACCATCTGTGCAGCCGACACCCGGAAATCGGGTTCCTGGTCCGCGATGTCTTTCGCGATGCCTGTTTCGGTCTCGCAGGCAACTAGTACCGCTAGGAGAACCAGTGAGATGACCGCGGAAAATAGTGTTTTACTCATGATCGGCTTCCAGATCAACCCGCCAACGTCTGCCGAATTACGTTGGAGTAGCTTATCACGCGCTGCACGCCGCTCTACTCGGTGGGCCGGAGAAATCTCAGTGAGTCTGACTCGCGCGAGGCTTAAGGTGTTACGAAAGTCCTAACCCGCCGCCTGCCTGCTGATCGTCGGCGCCCCTCTGCGTGCCACCGCGAACCAGACCGTCACGAACAGGCTTATCATGGCGGACCCGGTTATCGCGAATCCCCAGTCCCATTGCCCCGCGGCCAATGCCAAGGGATAGGCGCCTAAGTAGTGGACAGCCGGGGTGATATGCAACACCCCCATAACCCGGCCTCGCACATCGATGGGAGTCTCCAGTTGGACAACGGTCGTTGCCAGAGGCCAGACCAGGCCTTTCCCCACTAAGCCCACGAAAAGGAAGAGTACCCATGAGACCCAGAAAGAGCTCGCCCAGGCAAAGAGCGTTAGGATCAGGGTAAAAATCACCAAGCTGAATAAGAGCGAACGGTAGACACTGGCGTTTTGAATCATCGGCAAGATGAGGCTGCCGATAAACGCCCCGATCCCCGAACCTAAAAAGAACAATCCTATCCCTGCAGCGCCCGTGCCCATAACATCTTTGGCCATCGCTGGAACGATATGGTTGTGCGCCATGCCAAAGGCGCCGAATGTGACGACAACTATGATTATCGTCAGTAGCAGAGCACTATTCCCGACGTAGGTCAGCCCTTCAACGAAGTCGCTGAAGATCGACCGCCTCGCAGTGCAGTCCGACTGACGAGTGCGGCCGATCTTGGCAACGCAGACCACGCTGACAAAATAACAACCGACGATAACGAATAAGCTGGCGGCCAACCCCCATACTTCAATGACGGCCCCAGCCAACAGTGGGCCGAAGATGCTCCCGGCCTGCATAGCTGCGGAGTTCAACGCCACACCGTCTAATATCGAGTGCTCTTCGACCAAGTCACCGATCATCGTCGTCCGGGCCGGCATGTTAACGCCTTGCGTAACACCCAGCAGAACGGCGGCGGCATATACGTGCCAAACAAGGACAAGGTCAGTGACGGTCAGGAAGGCCAATGCCGCAACGATGCCAGCCACCGCTGCTTGGGTCGTCATCAGCACATAACGGCGCTGGAACCGGTCGGCAACGACGCCGGCCACCAGCAGGATCGAGACATTCGGGATGCCGTACAGGGAGATGACCAAGCCCAACTGAGCTGAAGAGCCCGTGATTTCCAGAACCAGCCACCCAATCACCAAAAACTGCATACCCAGAGCCAATGCCTGGGTAACAACGCTTACCCAGTACCAGCGAAATGCGCGGGCACCCCAAACTATGGCGATACGGCGCCAATACCCGGCTTGGTCCGCTACTACCTAGGTAGTCTCTGGAGTCGTCAAATCCCAGTCCCCACATTCAGGGGTGTTTTAATCATTGGTCACGGGTGGTCCCTCTAATTTTGCCCTTTTTCTGGACGTTTGTTACATTTCGACCTAAATCGGCCAAAAGGAAAAGCCCACGGATTTAACATCTGGGAGCTTTCCATGCCTGGAATTGGTTGGTGCCGAAGGTCAGAGTCGAACTGACACGGGGTCACCCCCACTGGTTTTTGAGTTCCGCGTAGCGTGTATTTCCCTGTCACAGCGCATCCCATTTAGTTCGGTTTCATAGCTAAAATAGCTGGTCTATCTCCCTGAAAGTACCATCCCGTACCACCTAGTTACTGGGAGTTTGTCGGCAAAATGTCGGCAATGGCGATAATGTTATTGAGTGACACTAATTCTCTGAGCTTTGTAAAACCCATAAGAAGGTCCTTTGTTTGGACCTGACCGGCCTTCGACAACTGATTCAATATCTGCATATTGAAGCTGCCAGACGATTTTCCCATCTCGAGTAACCTCAATAATGAAAGGATACCCGGTGATTAGGACATTACCGTTAGCGAGGCTATCTACGTCCCTAATCGGCATCATGACTGGTTTTGCATCTGCAAGACTGACAGAAAAGCTATTTGAGTCACCGTTTAGGCCACATTTTAGAGTGCCTGTCGGACGATTCTGCACCGCGAAATTTTGCCATCCTTCTTTGTGTAAAGAGCCATCACTACGCCATCTCCCAAAGTGCTGTTAGCACTGTGGCGGGTGACGGCTACGTCATCGTTCTCATACAACACTTCCAGATTATCCATAGCCGTCTGGAAACCACCTTCGGCAGTCCAATCCAACGTCTCTTGTTTGCCCCAATCGCGTGTCTCGGAAACGAATCGGAAATCGTCGGTGAAGAACTCTGCGAGTCCGCTAGAATCTTTATTGGCAAAGCCTTCATTCCATGCCTTGAAAACTTCAGACACTGAAACCATTTGGCTACCTCCGATTTAACAACATGGCGGTAGTCTACACGGTCAACTAAATGTGTAAAATATGGCCCATGAGAATACGTCCGATAGCACTCATAGTAGGGATGCTTTTGATGTTGGCGTCCGCTCAGATTATCAGTTGCAATTCAGCACCGTCCGCTACTCCAATGCCGACTTTGACAAAGGCCGAAGCCTTGCTGAAGATGGCCCGGGCCGGGGCCAATCTGAAGGACGCCGACCTGTCCGGCGCCGATTTGAGTGAGAGAATCCTCCAAGCGGCCGACCTGTCCGGGGCCGACTTGTCCGGAGCCGACCTGACCGGTGCCTACCTATTCAGGGCCGACCTGTCCGGGGCCGACCTGTCCGGGGCCGACTTGTCCGGAGCCGACCTGGTCTGGGCCAACCTGAGCGGGGCTAACCTGAGCGGGGCTGACCTGAGTGGGGCTGACCTGTTGGGAGCCAACTTGGACAATGTCGTCATAGGGGCTGACTTTACCGGTGCTAGAAACGTTCCGGCTAAATACCTGGGAGATTGTGGGAAGTGCTAGGAATAATCGAAGCCTGATATGCCTGCAATCACCGTCCACAGTTCCAGGCTGAGTTCGATAAGGATAGGACTGCCATCGGTCCTGCTAAGCACGCCCCTACCGTCACCAGAACCCTACCCCCGGTGCCTTCCCGATGGGGGTGTCGCTGAAACCAGAGAAGCCACCCCGTTTGAGGTGGCTTCTTTCATCTTTGGCGCCGGAAAAAAGAGCGCCTTAAGTTTGTCTGGGGCCTCCGGTGACAGAATGTGTTGCCAAGTCTTGTGCTCGGAATTATTATCACTCCATTTATTATTTAGTTCTGCCCTTGCTTTTTGATTTAGCAAGTGTATAAGAACTCCGACCTCAACTTAACCTGTCACGACGAGA
>Ga0209753_1000776_pt1 | contig 13467 bp, 12 predicted proteins | sample METZYME_3_550m_FD_187550 | JGI IMG/M metagenome (GOLD analysis project Ga0209753, IMG submission 187550) | Marine microbial communities from oxygen minimum zone in mesopelagic equatorial Pacific - METZYME_3_550m (SPAdes) (version 2) | ecosystem: Environmental > Aquatic > Marine > Oceanic... | reverse complement strand
GCCAGACGAGACAGAGAGATACTAACCAGACATTTAACCAAATGCCTATAAACAGCCCCCATTGTGAAGTTGTAGAAACTACCACTAAGGCTAAAACGAAACTGGCCAAACCCATTGTCATTACTGGAGCCAGTGTTCGGACGTATGCGCGATTCATGTTAGCCATTTGACTAGTTGCAAGGAATAGCAGTATTGTCCCTACCATCGCAGCAAGCCAACTTGTAAAAGTCATCACGAATGGAGCTGGAAGGGTTGCTGTATTTTCTGCACTATGCAGGGTTTTTACATCTGCAGTAACTGTAAGATCAAGGCTAGGCATCTGACCCTTAGACATGGCAAGTCGAAGGTTTGCTACAGCGTTTGAAAGAGCCATCGGGATCATCATTTGTAATTGCGAGGCCATTTGTGTTTCAGCAACAGTCAAATGCTCTGTTTTCCACATCTCAATACTGAAATTTTTGTCACCAACCGCAAGCTTAGAAAAGTCTGCAGGGAAGAGTATTACAGTCGCTACATCTCCTGACTCAAGTGCAGAACGTGCAATTTCAGGGTCGTCAAGTACGGTGACAGTGAACGGCATACTTCCTGCAATTCCTTCCATCGCTAAACTGGCCAACTTCATCGGTGGAAAAGTTAATCCCTCATCCTGATTGACCACACCAAGATTGAAAGCTGCGGCAGTACGCTCCGGGTCTGCAGGTGCAGTCAAATTAAACAACGAAAAGATCAACATGATCATGGCGGGAACCATAATCGCAGGTTTGAAAAGCTTACTTTGGCGAAATTCAGCAATAGATGACGACATGATAAAAAACTCCTATTAATAGATTAACTATCGTTACTAGCTAAACAATACAGAATGAAACTTATTAAGTCAAATCTACAGCAAAATGTTGATTAATTAAAGCTATTTTTCACCAAGTATCATATCTGCAGCCTTTTCAGCGATCATCATCGTTGGTGCATTGGTATTACCAGAAATGAGTTCCGGCATAATTGAAGCGTCTACAACTCTTAACCCAGAAATGCCGTGAACCTTTAGTTGATCATCCACAACACTGCTATCGTCATTCCCCATTTTGCATGTTCCAACTGGATGATAGATGCTCTGGCTGTTATTTTTTGCTGCCTCTAATAGTTGTTCATCTGAAGTGTAAGATTTACCAGGTACGAATTCATCAAGAATATATTTTTTTAAAGAGGAAGCTTTGGCAATTTTTCTTGCCACTTTGATGGATTCAATTGCAATTTTTTGGTCACCCTCTGTGGATAAATAGTTTGGAATAATTGTTGGGGGTTGGCTTGGATCTGCGGAATTTATTCTTACTTCGCCACGACTCTCAGGACGTAGAGTGCAGACTGACATTGTAAATGCAGAAAAGGGATGGACGCCATCACCAGGTTTGTCGGCGCTTAATGGCTGCATATGGAATTGTATATTAGGCCTAGAGCCATCTAAGGCTGTATTAGTAAAGGCATAAACTTGACTAGCGCTTAAAGTTAAAGGCCCCGTTCTGAAGAACAAAAATTGTAGCCCAATCATTGCCTTTTTCCACCAGGTATTTAATTCATCATTTAGAGTTCTTGTGGATGTTTTGTAGACCATTCTAACTTGTAGATGGTCTTGTAGGTTTTTTCCTACTGCAGGGTTGTTGTGAATCACATCAATGCCCAGTTTTTGTAATAATTTTGCATCACCAATACCAGAAAGCTGTAATATTTGTGGTGAAGCAATTGAGCCAGCAGACAAAATCACTTCGCAATTGGCGTAAATTTCTCTTTCTTTTCCTTTTTGAATACATTTAACGCCAATCACTTTCTTACCTGAGAAAATTAATTTACTCATTTGAGTGTCGGTCGTAATTGTCAAATTATTTCTTTTCCTAATTTTGTTTGTTAGAAAAGACCTGTATGAACTTTTCCTAAAGCCTTTGTATGAAGTTTGTTGGAAATAACCAACCCCTTCTTGTTTTTCGGAATTGCAATCCGGGTTGTAGGGTATGCCTATTTCTTGAGCCGCCTTAATAAAATATTCTGCTATTTTTCTTTTTAACCTTAAGTTGGAAACTTTTAACTCTCCATCTACACCGTGATATTTGCTTTTGCCATTCTCCTGGCATTCGGATTTTTTGAAATAAGGTAATATGTCATTGAAACCCCATCCCTTATTGCCTAAATGTTCCCAGTTATCATAATCATGTTTGTCACCCCTGATATATAACAAACCATTTAATGCACTTGAACCACCTAAGACCTTACCTCTTGGCCAATCAATTCGCCTATTATTGACACCTTTATCTTTCTCTAATTTATACATCCAGTCAAACTTGGGGTTATTCATGGTTTTGAAATAGCCGACTGGTATATGGAGCCATATACTATTATCTTTGCTACCTGCTTCAATCAGCAAAACATTATTGTTTGGGTCGGCGGAAAGCCTGTTAGCTAAGAGGCAGCCAGCAGAACCTGCACCGACAATGATGTAGTCATAAGTTTTATTCATGTATTTTGTATTCTGGTGATTTAGTTTTATATTTGAAATTATATAGCTATTAATATTACATCAAAATTATTTTTCAAATATATGAATTCATATATATAAATTGATGTATACTAGCTTGTCACTTAATGGTATTAGGGTTAAATAAGTTTAATCTAACTGCATTGTTTAAGTGGTTTTATTGATAAAAAATAAAGGAGTTTTTTATGTTAAAAAATAAAGTTGTTTTATTGTTCACTGCGTTACTAGCTTTCAGCTTTAGTTCAAGCGCAATGGCAGTTACAAAAATGAAAATACAATCTGTTATAGGAAGCAGCACTAGTGAAGTTGTGATGCTTAAAGAATTTGCAGCTCATGTTGCGATAGTGACTGATGGCAGAGTGTTGATGGAGATTGTCCCTGGCGGTTCTGTTGTGCCAAATAATGATGTTTTAGATGCAGTAGACGCAGGTTTGCTTGATGGTGGATTTGCATGGACGCATTACTGGTCTGGCAAGCATCCAGCAGCGATGTTGTTTGGTTCTCCTGTTGCAGGTGCTGGTGTTGGTATTGATAATATCGCATGGGTTTCTTGGTTCCATAGTGCTGGTGGTAAAGAGCTTTATGATCAATTATGGGATGAAATGGGCATGAATATTCATGGCCTTATGTTGCAACCCGTTGGACCGGAAGCGCTTGGTTGGTTTAAAGAACCGATCAATAATATGGATGACTTCCGTAAGCTAAGATTCCGTACACCTCCTGGAATTCCAGGTCAAACATACAAAGATATTGGTGTCGCTTCAGTAGCTATGGGTGGTGGAGATATTCTGCCTGCACTTGAAAAAGGTGTTATTGATGCAGCAGAGTGGTGCTGCCCTCAGCCAGATAGAGACTTTGGCTTCCAAAAGGTTCTTAAGTACTACTACTTACAAGGACTTCACCAAGTTGTTGTGAATGCTGACATGTATATCAATGGCGACGTTTGGGATAGTCTTTCTGAGCGTGATCAAGCTGCAATAAATATTGCTGCAGATGCTTCATTGATTCGTTCAATGTCAAATCGTATCTACCAAAACGGTTTAGCTTTGAAAGACTTGACAGAAAATTGGGGTGTACAGCTGATGGATACTCCAGCTGATTACTTCCCTGCTTACATGAACGCTGCGAAGGATACGCTTGAAAAGAATGCTGCAGATAACGCCTTCTTTGCAGAAGTTTGGCAATCTCAAAAAGATTTTGCTGAGATTGCAGTGCCTTTCTGGGCTGGTTCGCAAGCATCAAATGCTAAGCTAGGCAAAGCATTTGCTGATACACTGAAGTAAAGATTCATCTCTATACTTCTTCCAAAACTAAGTTGCCAATAGTAAATACTGTTGGCAACTTTTTTTTAGTTTGACGGCTTTAGCTGGTGGCGCTTCTCCTGCCACCAGCAATGGCTTCTTGTTTGGTACAATGCAGTTTGTTTTTATATATTTATTTAGCTATTCTCAACTCAATATATAAAATCTAATTGGGAGTTTTTGCCGGCTAGGCCTATTAAAAGGTATGATGTTTTTTCATCACTTTTTTATTTAGTCAAAGGTATTCAATATGTCAGAAGAGGAAGATTATAGTCAGTTAGATACTACTGATGAAATGGTTGCTGAAGGGCGATCATACACTGGTGTTATGCCTGATGATATGCCCAAGTATATGGCTAAGACAATTCTTGGGATTGATCTTTTTAACTTAAGAGTAGGGCAGATAGCTTGTTGGCTGACAGTGCCAGTGTTTGCTTCTATGTTTTATGAAGTTATTGCGAGGCACTTCTTTAATGCCCCGACGATGTGGGCCTACGACATTAGTAGAATGTTTGCTGGCGCTATGTTTATGCTCGGAGCCGGCTATGCGCTTTCAAAAGGTGTGCATATTCGTGCTGACTTTATGTATCGTAAATGGTCTATCAGAAGGCAAGCTTCAATTGATCTCGCTTTGTATCTATTGTTTTATTTTCCGGGACTAACCGGGGCTGCCTGGGCTTGTTATAAGTATGCTTATAAATCTTGGTCACAAATGGAAAAAGGGATGGATACTGCATGGATGCCACTCTTGGGCCCAATCAAGACTGTTTTACTAATAGGACTTGTATTGCTCTTGATACAAGGCATATCAGAGGTACTCAAGTGCGTGTATGCGGTTAAACATAGGAGATGGCCATGACTCCAGAAGTGCTAGGCATGCTTTTAATTGCGACAATGCTGTTTGCCATTTTTGTTGGCTTCCCTATCTCTTTTACTTTAATCTTTTTAGGTGTTTTCTTTGGCTATATTGGCTTCGGTAAGCTAGTCTTTTATTTGATGACTTTTCACTTCTCTGCGAGCATGTTGGAGCAGACGCTTGCAGCGATTCCTTTGTTTACCTTCATGGGTATTATGATGGAGAAAGCAAACTTGATGGAGAGACTATTTACATCCGTCCAGATGGCATTATCTAGAACCAAGGGTTCACTATTTGTTGCAGTACTTTTTGTGTCAACTATATTTGGTGCAGCAACTGGAATAGTTGGAGCATCGGTGACAATTCTTGGAATTATGTCAGCTAAAACAATGAATAGGGCAAAGTATGATGTGCGCTTGGCTGCTGGTTCAATTACTGCTGGTGGAACTTTAGGTATATTGATACCACCAAGTATTATGCTGGTTGTTATGGGGCCTATTTTAAATGTCCCTGTCACAGACTTGTTTGCTGCAGCAATCATGCCGGGTTTGATGTTAGCGGTTCTCTACACCGCCTATACGCTTATTAGGTGCCACCTAAATCCGTCATTGGGTCCTGTCGTACCTGAGGAACTTCGCCCAACATCAATGAAACAGGTTTGGGTTGAGTTTTTTAAAGGGTTAGTTCCGCCGGTTCTCTTGGTGGGTTCATCACTTGGAAGTATATTGTTTGGTCTCGCGACTCCTACTGAAGGTGCTGCTATGGGCGCAGTTGGTTCAATAATTTTATCGCTAGCTTATCGAAAATTTACTTTTCAGTCTTTTAAATCGGCCTTATTAAAGACCCTTGAAATTACGACATTAATCATGGTATTGGTTGCTGCTTCAAACTTTTTTGGTTCAGTATTTTCAAGGTTGGGAACGCCAACCATGATAACTGAATGGATGATGATGCTAGATTTGCCGCCAACGGTTTTACTATTGATGATTATGGCTCTTATTTTCCTTTTGGCTTGGCCATTAGAGTGGGTACCGATTGTATTAATTATCTTGCCAATCATATTGCCTCTAATCGAACAACTAGGCTTTAATCTGACTTGGTTTGGAATCTTAGTTGCAGTTAATTTACAAACAGCCTGGCTTTCTCCGCCGGTTGCTCTGTCGGCCTATTTTTTGAAAGGGGTAGTCCCAGAATGGGATTTAACAGATATTTATAAAGGTATGATGCAATTTATGGTCATCCAAGTAGTTGGCTTAATGTTGATTATTGTATTTCCACAGATAGTATTGTGGCTACCAAATTATATGTATGGGAATTAAATAAAGGATAAGTAAATGACTGATATGAGCTTATTCTCCGACTAAGCTGTACTGATCCCGCATGTATTCAACTTCAGCTGTATCGACATAGGAAGTTCGTAACTCAACAATCTCGTCATGGTAGCTATAACCAAGGCGCTCAATTTTTAAAATAGGTGTGCCCATTTCGATACCTAACATTTGAGAAATTTTTTTGTCCACCAAGGTTGACTTAATTCTCTCAGAGGTATGTGTTATAAAAACATTAAATTTATTTTGAAATAGGTTGTATATAGTGTTATGACGGTTAACGAGCATTTCTTCAGTTAATAATGGAAACTTAGCTGCGGCAATGACAATCTTGTCAACCGAGTGGACATTATTTGGAAAGCCTAATTTATTATAGATATGAAAAACCTTGTTGTTTTCTTGTGAGATTTTTAACAACTGCATTTCTGTTTTGTTGGCTTTTCTCATTTCGAAGGAGGCTAGTTCGACATCAGGAATGTGCCTTACGTCACTACCATTCATTACAATATGAAAAAATTTAAATAGGAAACTCTGGTCGTCATGTTGGCAAACAAAAGTTCCTAGGCCTTGTTTTCTAATTAAAATACCTTCTTTTTCCAAAGCTCCGATAGCCTTTCTAATAGTGCCAATCGATACATTAAATAGTTCTACTAGGGTTTTTTCATTAGGAATAAGTTGTCCAGGCCTTAAGATATCTTTATAAAGGCAATCAAATAGTTCATTCCTAATCTGAAGCCACATTGGCGTTTTGATGTTAGGGTCAATTTTAAATTTAAGATCTGTTAAGCTCATAATTTTCTATACATTTGCTTATAAATGTGGTTTTAATATAACCTTTGCGGATGACATTCTATCATCATGAAGTTGTTTAAAAGCAAGATTTGCATCGGATAACGGAAGCTCCTTTATCCAAGACAAATTACCAAACTTACCACTTTCTATTGTTTTTAGTGCAGATTTAAAATCTTCCATGCTGTAGGTATAACAGCCAATTAGTTTAATTTCTTCTAAGGTTAGTTTTCTTATGTTGATACTGCTTGTCCAACTCTGCAGCCCTACATTGATAATAACGCCACCAGTTTTAATTGTTTCAAAGGATAGGGAGCTTGTCTTTTCACTACCCACACAGTCAATTACAATGTCAAAGTTATTGCTACTGAGTGTCTGAGTTATTGGGTTAATTGCATCAATACCAACATGCTCCTTGACGCATGGATGGCGAGCTAAGTTAGTCTCTAAAATTTGCATTTTTACACCATAAGATTTTAATAGTAATGCTGTCAGTAGCCCAATAGCACCAGCACCAATAACTAAAACTTGACACTCTTGTATGGGAAGGTAGGATTCTTTCACTGCAATATTAACAGCGTGTATTACGGTTGCTGCAGGCTCAGTTAAAGCGATATGGTTTGGATCCATATCTTTTGGTGCCTCAATTAAACAGCGTTTAGGAATTGTCATATACTGAGCAAATGCACCCTGTCTATTCATACCAATCATATCTCTATCACTGCACAAGTTGTCACGACCTTGCAAGCAATAATCACATTTACCGCAAGTAATCAATGGGTTGCCTGTAACTATTTGACCCTGCTTCTGTCCTTCAACGATTTCTCCACAAAACTCATGACCCAGAATAAGACCTGGCTTTCGTCTAGGGTCCTTGCCATGATATGCGTGCATGTCGGAACCACAGATGCCAACGGACTTAATACGTAATAAAACATCATCATCGCGATCTTGTTGAGTAGAACGGTACTCAGGGACATAAGTCATTTCTTCAGGAGCGGTATAAACCACTGCTGCCATAGTATCTATCATTGTGCTGTGAAACCTCCATCTAAAAATATTGTTTGGCCTGTAATGTATGAATTAGCATCACTACATAAAAAGACACTGATACCAAATAAATCTCTCTCTTCACCATTACGATTTATCATCGTTTTGTCTGCCAAGGTCTGAAGTTTTTTTGGATCATTAAATAATGATTCAGTTAGCTTGGTATTAAAAAATCCTGGTGCAATGGCGTTAACCAGTATGCCATGTTTAGAGTAGGACTGAGCTAATGCGCGAGTCAGCTGCATCACTCCGCCCTTACTTGCACCATAAGGAATACTATCATCAAATGCTCTTAGTGATTGCAAGGATGCGATATTTATAATTCTTCCCCACTGGTTTTCTTTCATTTTTTTAACAACTAGTTGGCTCAAATAATAAGGCGCAGTTAAGTTAATATTAATCGTTTTTTGCCAATCATCTAGTGACAAATCTTCTGCTGGAATTCTAAGATTTATTCCAGCTGCATTAACTAAAATATCAATTTTTTTTGACACACCATAGATATGAGAGAGCATTGTTTCTAATTTATTAGAATCGGTAACATCGACTTGAAAAAAAGCTCCTTCTGAACCTTGCTGTTCTATCTCTGATACTATCTCATCAGCATTATCTCGAGTACTAACAATCCAGACAAATGCACCTGCACGGGCTAGTGCTAATGCCATCATTTTGCCAATACCGCTGGTTCCTCCAGTAACTAAAGCAACTTTATTATTTAATGAAAAGTTTGTTAAATTCACAATATTATTATTCTACTACTTCATCACCTAAATCAAAGATTTCATCAGGAAAATACTTGCTTAATCTAACATCTGACGATCTGGCATGTCCCTCCATTCCTTCCAATCTAGATATTCTAGAGGCAGTTTGAGCAATATGCCTTGTTGATTCTCGGTCCATTCTCTGCCATGTCAGTACTTTCAAAAATTTGTGTGCCGACAATCCACCTGAATAACGTCCAGCTCCTTTGGTGGGGAGTATATGGTTTGGTCCCGATGATTTATCTCCAAAAGTGACGGTTGTCTCTTCACCTAAAAACAATGATCCGTAGCAGGTTAAATTTTCTAGCCACCAATCAAGGTCTTGGCACTGTACCTCTAAGTGCTCAGATGCATATTCATCTGAAACACGAACAACTTCTTCACGAGAATCACACAATATAACTTCACCATAGTCACGCCAAGCGCAATAAGCGGCATCTTTAGCTGTTGGTGGAAGTTTATCAATGTATTGAGGTACTAATTCCATTACTTTTTCGGCCATCTCTTTAGATGTTGTAAACAGCCAGCCGGGTGATTCATGACCATGTTCCATTTGGCCTACTAAGTCGATAGCGACAACGTCAGCATCGGCTGTCTCATCTGCAATAACAGCCACTTCAGAAGGGCCAGCGAAGACATCAATACCGACTTTACCAAATAGTGTTCTTTTTGCCTCCGCTACAAATTTGTTTCCAGGGCCAACAATTATGTCAGCCTTTTTACCTGTAAATAGGCCATAAGTCATACTGGCTATTGCTTGAACTCCACCTAATGTCATCATATAGTCTGCGCCAGCAGCTTTCATAGCATAGAGGACATAAGGGTGGATGCTTTTGCCTTTGTACGGCGTAGAACAGGCGATTATACAAGGAACACCAGCAGCTTTAGCTGTGGCTATACTCATATAGGCTGAGGCGATATGAGCATAACGCCCAGTTGGGACATAGCACCCTGCAACATTTACAGGTAGCAATTTCTGCCCTGCCTCGACACCGTTATTTTTGGTATAGAACTCATCAATAGAGTCACGTTGTGCTTTAGCAAAGTCATAAACCTGTTGACATGCAAAATCAATGTCGTCTTTAACATTTTGAGGGACCTTGGCGATAATTTTTTTAATCTCATCTTCTGAAAGCAGAATTTCACCGCTCCAATTGTCAAGTTTTGCAGAATAGTCACGGACAGCCTGCTCACCATGTTTCTCAATATTAGTCAGCATATCATTGACAACTTTTTGCGCTTCTTGGGTATTAGTTTCAGCAGTCTTGTGGGCTTTTTTTAAGTATTCCATTTTTATCCTTTTTGTATTTAAGTGTTAATTAATTTGTTGTTTGCATACTACATCTTGTACTGATCATAATATTGATTCTGTTAGCTTGGTAATCTCATCATAAAGTTCTTTTGAAATAGCTATTTTTTTTTCCTTTGACTCTTTTCTTTTTTCAAGTCGCTTACTTCCTGGTAATCTCGTCGAAGGTTGGTCAAGTATCGCGCTGACAATAGTTTCCATGCGATCAGCAAAACTGTCACCAGAAAAGAAACTGGGGTCTATGGCAATTAGTAGTTGTCCTACACCTGGTGAGTCGCCCTCTGAATCAAGAAACGAGCTTGCCTCAAAGCCAAACTTAGAGTCAGTTAATCCTGCAGCTAGTATTTCCACCATTAATGCCAGAGCGCTTCCCTTGGCATCACCAATTGGAAGCATGGCACCTGATAGAGCCTTTTGTGCATTTGTAGTTGGATTGCCTTGCTCGTCTATCGCCCAGCCTTCAGGGATGCGCTCTTTTTTTTGATTGGCTAACATCACTTTACCACGGGCAACTTTACTTAAGCTTAAATCAATTACCAAAGCTGGGGCATTTTTACGGGGGGCAGAAAATGCAATTGGATTGGTTCCAAATAGGGCTTGGGTTCCTCCCCAAGGAGGTATTGCTTTAGGGGTATTTCCAAACATTAAACCTATCAGTCCAGAATCAGCTAAACATTCAACATACCTTCCAGCTTGACCAAAATGATGAGAGTTAGATACACTAACAGCCGCGATGCCATATTTTTTAGTGGCATTGGTGAGCTCATTAATTGCTAATGAAAGTGCAGGAAAAGCAAAACCATGCTTAGCATCAATCCTAATAACACTACCCTTGCTGCTAACAATAGTGGGATTTACATTGCCATCTACCTTACCCGATGATAACTGCTCAATATAGGATGGTAGACGTGACAGGCCATGTCCGGATTGACCATCGATTTCAGCAGAGATTAACGCATCAGCAACATCTTTAGCATTTTCCTTTGATGTCTGGTTATGTTGAAGGGCATTCAAAGCTAGATCCCAAGCTTCTTTTTTGTCTAAATGCAATGTATTGGTCAATCGCTAACTCCTTATAAGAGTTATTTAAAAAGTTCTATATAGATTATGTAAACAATCAATGTAAGCCCTGTCAAGCTGTTTCCTGAAATTTATCCTAACAAATTAAGCACTCTCATATAATCGCGTCAGAATAAACTCTTGATGTCCTAGTATTTCTGCTGCAGTCATTTGCCCATTAGCAACCCTAACCATAACATCAATTAACTTATCACCTGCTTGATCCATGTCAATATCACGGCTTAAGAGGCCAGTCACATCAACATCGATATGCTCTGACATGGTTCTAACAGTCCTAGGGTTGGCGCAAATTTTAATTACAGGCAAAATAGGGTTGCCAATAATATTACCCTGGCCAGTAGGGAAAAGGTGAGCAACGTAGCCAGAGGCTGCACAAAGGGTGACCATTTCACCAGCAGCTGAAGATGAATCCATAAACCAGAGCCCTTTACCTGTTGGCATTTCTGCTTTATCTAGAACACCGTCAACGCGACATTTTTTCCCAATCTTTTGAATATTACCTAAAGCCTTCTCTTCGATAGTAGTTAAACCACCCTCAATGTTTCCTTTTGTAGGCTGTGATTCAGATAAGTCGTCTGTTTTAAATCTTTCAATCATATCTTGATAGCGATTAAACATGAACATAAACTTTTTAGCAACAGCATCATTAGCGCATCTTGCTTCAACTAGGTGTTCACCTCCAGTAATTTCAGAGGTTTCTCCAAACAACAAGGTATTGTTATTTTCATACAATTTATCAAATGCATTACCAACGGTTGGGTTTGAGCCAAAACCTGAAGTTGTGTCTGATTCACCACACTTGGTTGATACCCATAACTCACTTATATCGCAAGGCTCTCGTTGCAATCCAGTAGCATAGCGCACCATATCATAAGCTGCTTTTGAAGCATCAGCAATGGTTTGAATGTCGCCTTTTTTCTCAATTGCAAATCCTTGAACAGGTTTTCCAGTTGCAGCAATACCATCAACAATTTTTTGAGTCCAACCTGGCTCAATACCTATCACTACAACGGCAGCCACGTTTGGGTTAGATCCCGCTCCAATCATTGTTCGAAAATGTAAATCTAGATCTTCGCCAAACTGAAGCCTACCGTAAGGGTGAGGTAGAGCCATGGTGCCTTTAATATTATTAGCAACTGCTTCGCAGGCTGCATTTGAGATATCGTCAACAGGCAAGATTACAACATAGTTGCGAATACCTACTCGATTATTATCACGACGATATGCATAAATTTTTTCACTTAAATTCATAATTACCACCTTTTTGTTTTTACGTTATGAACATGTAGATGGTCACCAACTTCGATGTTTGCGATTGTGCGACCAATATCTACGCCATATTTAATAACTGTGCCATCTTTATTGAGTTTTTTAATCGCTAACTTATGCCCAATAGGGATGTCTTGATTAATCTTTATATCGATTAGTTTGTCTTGGTCCATTACCCAGCCAGTCACTGTGTCGTTGGCTTTGAGTCCTTCAACTGTGACAACTCCAACGGAATCATTCTCGTCATGGACAATAAATTGAATCATGTTTGCTCCTTACAAATGAGTAGAATAAATAATAAAATATAGATTTAAAACTAAAAAATATTAAATAATATATTATGTCAATGACATATATTATATCATCTATATGAATTAATATTTCATATATATGAGAAATGTATATTGGCATACCAATCACTGTCATAAAATTATGAAAAAAACATTACTGATCTTAATATTTTTCTTATTGTCAACTCACAGTTTTGCAAAGGTTGGTGATGTTTATTATTGTGAAATGACCCAGGCTATTGAATTAAAGGAAGGAAAACTTATTAACTATATTCCTCAAAAATTCAAATTTACAATAGAATCAGATAATATCATTAGATTTGGTTTAGATGCCAATTATTTTGGAGGTAGTGCTTTTGAGGTAATAGAATTCTCTGATAATGGAGAAAAATTCTATGGTGATAATTTTGAGTATTCTTACGGTAATTTTTATTTCGCCGAAGTATTTAGATGGGCCTCGACAGACGTTGATACATTAACGGCAACAGCGGTTAGTGCAACTTGTGCCATTGTTGAAGACTACGCTGTTTAGTTTTTGTTTTTTATACCTATGATAAATGTGGATGATAATTTTGACGAAGGAGTAATGAAGGTATACAATCGGCTTGACACTCTCGGATAAAATTAATCTGGTATTAATATTTCCAAGTTATAACTAGATTATTTCATATAGATTACATGACCAGATTTTTCTGTTGGTTTTTTGTTTTTTATTACAGCCTATGAGTGTTTATTTATTGTGGGATATTAATAAAGGAGATAAATTATGTTTAGAAATAAATTGATATTTATGATGATAGCAACACTACTCGTTTTTAGTGGTTCGAGTTCAGTTGCTGCAGAAGAAAAAGTCATCAAGTGGAAACTTGCGATGACATGGCCTGCTGGCCTACCCCCTTTTGCATGGACTGTT
>Ga0209753_1000775_pt1 | contig 13468 bp, 12 predicted proteins | sample METZYME_3_550m_FD_187550 | JGI IMG/M metagenome (GOLD analysis project Ga0209753, IMG submission 187550) | Marine microbial communities from oxygen minimum zone in mesopelagic equatorial Pacific - METZYME_3_550m (SPAdes) (version 2) | ecosystem: Environmental > Aquatic > Marine > Oceanic... | reverse complement strand
GCTGGAAAGGACGTGGCCAACGATCGAGGTGTTCCCGTGGTTTTTGCCGAGACCTGGAACGACACCATTACCGGCGACAAGCAAAAATATATCTTCCGGATTGCACCGCTCAGTTCCTGGGCATCTGGCGTGATCTGGAAGTTTGCAGCCCAGGCGCCTGGCGTGAAGAAGGTCGTAATTATCACGGAAAACACCGACTACGGAATTCCGGCGGCTGCAGAGTGTGAAAAAGGGCTGGGTTCAAAGGGTATCGACAGCGTCACCTTTGGGGTGGACATCGGTACTCAGGACTTTGCCGGCATTGTGGAACGGGTGAAGGCCGAAAATCCGGACTACGTCATTGTGCTGCTGACCGGTGAAGCAGGCTATAACTACACTCAGCAAGCGGCGGATGCGGGTATTGGTCCTCAGGACATGATGTTCCACGCCAACCAGGCAGGTCTCGAGAGTAAAGCTTGGTGGGAAAACGTCCCCGATGGCAACTTAGCCTTCATGGCGCGTGTCGGGGTGCCGGAAACCCTGTATAACGACAGTGCACTCAAGATGGCAGCCGACTACAAGAGCCAAACCGGTAAGGATGGTGTAGAGAGTTATGCCCTCGAGGCCTACGATTCGATCGGTGTAATCGCACAGGCTATTAACGAAGCAGGTTCAACCGATGGTGATGCTATCGTTACAGCGCTGGAGAATATCAGCCACGAAGGCACGCTCGGTCGCATTTACTTCCCGTACGGTACCAAGAAAGACCCATCCGAAGATGGCAAGGGTGACGAATGGTGGCACCAGTGGCCAGATCCCGCCATCACAATGGTGCAGTACCAGAAAGAAGGCGAGCCGTCCAACACCATGACGATTGTCTATCCTGATGTGTACAAGACTGGCGAATCGATCTACGTCGGCAGATAGTCGATACAGCAGTTCAATTGTTTGTATGCAGTAACAGTGGCGGGACATGTGTCCCGCCACTGTTTTTCTTGTTGCGGACACGCTGAGCCGATGCAGGTGAACTGAGCAGTTTTACAATGGAATATTCAGGCATTTTCTGGTCCGCCATTCTTTGGCTGGTCTGTTGGGGCGTGATAGGGGGTGTGGTAACCCGCCGGGTCTACCTGCGCAAGGATCTGGACACGTCAAATGCTGCTCTGGGCGGCACGCTGGTCGGCGCGGCGTTGGGACCGATTGGGCTGGTGCCGCTGTGTTGGAAGGCGCCCGAAATCAGTCGCATCATGATCGCACTGTCGTCCCTGATTGTGGTTGGCATCATCATGGTAGCTTTCGCCAACGCCGATCCGAGCAACAATTGCGTCTCAAACGGCTCGTTCGTCGCTTCCCAGATTACCAACGGACTCATCATAGGCATCATCTATGGTCTGATGGCGTTGGGACTGACGTTGATCTTTTCTATCCTTGGCATTGTCAGCTTCTCTCACGGCGAGTTCTACATGATCGGCGGCATGCTGGTGTACTTCATCACCGTGGTCTGGTTCCCCGGGACGCACCCGCTGGTCGGTGTCCTCGGAGCCTGCGTACTGACGTTTGCCCTAGGAGCTACTTTCGAGCGCATGTTCCTGACGCCGATGTATGACGGCCGTGTCGATCGGCCGGTGGAGTACGGTATCCTGATTACCTTCGGACTCGCTTTTACGCTGCAGTATTTGGTGCAGGCCCTGGTCGGCGCCAATCCGGTGAAGGTGAGACGATTCTTCGATTTTCCGAGAATCCGGCTGCCGTCGCCTGACGACCCGTGGCTGGTCAAGACCAGTCGGGGCAATATGCAGCTGTTCGACACGGTCTCGATCTCCAACCCCCGCTTTGTGGCGGCGATGATTTCCATCATGGTGCTGTTCGCGCTGCTTTATTTCCTCTATCGAACCTGGACCGGTAAAGCCCTGCGCGCGGTCAGCCAGGACCGGGAAGCCGCCGCGATTGCCGGTATCAATCCGAACCGTATGAATATGCTCGCGTTCGCTATGGGCGGAATGATTGCCGCGCTGTCAGGTGCGACGCTGGTGCAGGCATTTTCCTGGTTGCCACAGGTGGGCATGATTCCTGCCTTGCGGTCGTTCGTCATCGTCGTGCTGGGTGGGCTGGGTTCGTTGCCAGGTGCTTTCATCGGCGGAATCATCGTGGGTCTCGTCGAGGCGGCAGGAACGGGCTGTGTACCCAATCCACAAAAAGCGTCCTCCTACATCCCCGCCTACGGGATGATTGTGCTGATCCTGATGCTGCTGCTCAGGCCAACGGGTCTTTTCGGCAGACGTTTTGCGAGTGGGGCGCACGGAAAGTTTTGAAAAAGCAACACGTGCCCTCGGCGATGGGGCTCGCCATCGTGCTGTTCTTTATGGCTTTCCCGTTCTTCTACAGTGCTGGCAACTACGACTATGTCATGCACATCTGCATTATCGGATTCTTCTACGCTATTCTGGCTTCTAGCTGGTCCATGCTCGCGGGTTACGCGGGGCAGTTTTCTTTTGGCCACATGGCTTTCATGGGCCTCGGAGCCTACACCACGGCCCTTTTTTGTCATTACCTGTTTATTTCGCCTGAGCCTACAGGACTCTGCACTGAGTTTGCATTCGGCGACTATTACTTAATATTAAAAAATCCGATCGGGGTGACCTCGACCACACTGACCCAGGACTGCTTGTCACAGGCTATGGATAACTGGAATGGGTCGGTCGAAGTCAAACCGATGCCGGTATGGCTGGGTGTGATGCTCGGTAGCCTGGTTGGAGGCATATTCGGTCTATTGATCGGCTTGTTGGTGCTGCGCCTGCGGGCCGCGTATCTTGCGCTTTTCACGCTAGGATTTTCCGAGATTCTGCGTGCGACTATCAGCGCCGAGATTATGATTACCCGGGGCCAAGCCGGCATTGAACTGCCCAGCTTGTTCGAAAACGGCATCACCATCTTCGGGCACGCGTTCAGTAAGACAGACAAGATACCACCGTACTTCGTTATGTTCTTCCTCCTACTGGGGTGCCTTGCTCTGATGACTTGGCTGTCACGATCTCGCTTTGGTCTGTTTGTCCGAGCACTCAGAGAAGACGAGGACGCTGCTGCAGCACTCGGTGTGAACACCACGCGCTACAAGATCCTGGTCTTTGTGATCACGTCGATGATGGCAGCAACCGCAGGTGCCGTGCAGGCACACTACGTCACTATCGTCACACCGAACAATATCATGATCTTGCAAATGAGCATCGTGGTTGCAATGGCTGTCATCGGTGGTGTGGAAAACTTCGTGGCCGCTGCCATTGGCGCGATCCTGATTGAGTTCGCCCTGGAAATGTTGCGCACCAGTTTTAACATCGGCGGCGTGGAAATTGACATGACGATATGGCGACTCGTTTTCTTCGGCGCAGTGCTGATGCTGACCCTGCGCTTTGCCAGGAACGGGTTGCTTCCACCACTCATCGAGTATTTCACTCGCGGCCACGTCGCGAGCGAGACGACAGCTCAACGAACTGTAGACGATGCCGATACACCACCAGTCCGGCCGGTAGGGGGTTCAGAGTGATCGAGCTTTCTGTTGCGCGACTGAACAAGCGTTTTGGCGGAAACCACGTGCTAAAGGACGTCTCTTTCGAGATCAAGGGACCCGAGATGATCGGCCTGATCGGTCCCAACGGGGCCGGGAAAACCACCCTCACCAATGTCCTCGACGGTGCAGTCAAGCCCAACAGCGGCACGGTGTACCTGAACGGAACCCGTATCGATCAACTGGCGCCGTTTCAAGTGGCGAACATTGGACTTGGACGCACTTTCCAGATCACGCGGTCGTTTCGCAGGATGACGGTGCTCGAAAACCTCTACGTACCCGCACTGGCACTGGGCAAGAGTCACCGGATCGCCGAGATCCACGAGCGAGCCATGGAAGTGCTGGAGTTTCTGACCATGGGCCATCTTCGAAACGAATACGCCCGTGCGCTCTCTGGCGGCCAACAGAAACTACTGGAACTGGGACGACTGCTGATGCTGGATCCCAACATCATCATCCTGGATGAGCCGTTTGCGGGCGTGCATCCCCGGTTGTTGGACATCATTTATGGGTACATTCGCCGGGTCAATGAAAATGGTACAGCGATCATCATCATCAGTCATCAGATGGATTCGATCTTTTCTCTCTGCAAGCGCCTGCTGGTTCTGAACTACGGCGACCTGATCGCCGATGATACGCCGGACAAAGTAAAGGCTGATCCAGTTGTGATCAAGGCATATCTCGGAACTGAGGAAGATTACACAGGTACGGGGCAGTCCAGCGAGATACAAACGGATCCCAGTCATGGCTGAGCACAGCGAAGAAGTGGTACTCGAAACCCGTAACCTGTATGTCGGGTACTACAAGGACCTGAACATCCTTCAGGACCTCAATATCAAGGCACGGAAGAACCAGATCACTGCCATACTCGGCGCGAACGGGGTCGGCAAGTCCACTGCACTCAAGGCGGTTTTCGGTTTTCTACGCCCGAACGAAGGAGAGATCCTGCTGCAGGGCGAAAGTATCGTTGACGTGCCCACACACAAGCGAATACTCAAAGGACTGGCCTACATTCCGCAGCAACCGGGAGTCTTTAAAGACATGTCGGTCGAGGAAAACCTGCAACTCGGCGGCTGGACTTTCAAGCGTGACCGCAAGCAGATCCGGGAGAAGATCGAGTCGAACTATGAGCGCTTTCCGATACTGAAAGAGAAGCGCAAACAGATCACCGGCGAGCTCTCCGGTGGCCAGCAGCGCATGGTCGAGATCAGCCGTACCCTGATGGCGGAGCCCAAAATGCTGTTGGTGGATGAACCGACGGCGGGGTTGTCGAAGATGCTCTCGGAGGAAGTTTACGAGATGCTGACGGTTCTCACTGAACAAGATGACCTGACGATTCTACTGGTCGACCAGGAAATTCGTTACGCTCTTAAAATTGCTGACTATGTCTACGTGCTGGAGCTCGGGCGTAACAAGTTCGAAGGAATATCATCGGAATTCGACGACCTCGAAAAAGCTTTTTGGGTCGCCTGATCAGAACCGCCAGTATCATCGTCTGGATAGTTGCTCACTCATGACGAAAGCTCAGACATACAGCCCTAGACTCTCATACAGAAGCTGTTTGACTAGATGGTCTGAGCCGAAGGCCGGTCACCAGCCAATTTGACCAAAGCCGTTGGAGCCTAGATCTAACACCGAACCGGCGGAATACAGCGCGGGTCGAGTGCGATCCAGACGATTGCGAGCGGCAATTTCCTTAGTGCTGTTTGCGTTGCTGGCATCAGGTTGCGAATCAGACCTCGAGCAGCTCCGTGCAACTAACCAGTGCGTTCGGTGCTATTTGAACGAGTCGGATCTGGCCGGCGCCGACCTGCAGGGCGCTAATCTCACATGGACCTATCTCGAGCACGCCATGCTCGATGACGCAAATCTTTCAGGAGTCAATTTGAATGGGGCGAGACTCAGCGGGGCGAGCCTGCGGCGTGCTGTCCTCTGGCGAGCAGACATCCGGAAAGCCTCGCTGGTGCGGGGGGTGCTGGACCATGCAGATTTGCGCGAAGCGAACTTAAGCGAAACAGATCTGAGTCACGCGCAACTCACCGGAGCACGTCTTGACGGCGCAGATCTGACAGCAGCGGTGCTGCGCTTTGCTGACTTGCGGGGCGCTAGCTTGAAAGCGGCAAACCTTCAACAGGCCGACCTCACTGGTGCCATCTTGACCACGGCAAACTTGACTTCAACAAATCTACGCTGGGCGATCCTGGCGCAGGCAGACCTGCGGGCAACAAACCTCAGCCACGCAAAGCTGATTAACACCAACCTCTCGGGCAGCAACCTGACGGGAGCGATGTGGGTTGACGCTACCCATCAGTGCAGTAACCAAAGTTGTGATGGCAAAGCGTATTGAGCGTATCCCTACCAGCGTGCCTGGGTACCCAGCTTGAAATTCGCACAATGATGAGAACGATTACCCGTCGTCGAGTGTCCTTACATATTGCGCGACAAAATCGCAGTTCACGAGTTTGCAGAATGCATCAGTCAACGACTGGGTTACTGGCCCGGGAATGGAGCCATTCCCAATTTGTTTTCCGTTGTATGTTCGGACCGGGCATAAGCAAAAACTGGTCGAGGTGATAAACGCCTCTTCTGCATTCTCTGCATCCACAACCGACAAATCCGCCTCCAAAACTGCAATTCCCAAACTGGCTGCAAGTTCGAGCACTACCTGACGGCTCACCCCTTCAAGCACATACTGCGCCCGTGGAGTCAGCAACTGCCCGTCACGAACCAGAAAGACATTACTGCCAATCCCTTCCGACAAAAACCCACGGGTATCTAAGAGCACAGCCCAGGGATTGTCCGCCTGATCCCGTACTTCCAGATCCGCCAACACCAGATTCAGGTAATTGTGACTTTTGACGTTTGGATTCAGACATTCTGGGGGCACGCGCCGAGCAGTGGGTGTCAGCACATCAATTCCCTCTTGAAACAAATGCGCTCGTGCACGCAAGGGTAAAGGAGTGCATTCAACAATGACTGTTGGGCCCGTGCTGTCTCGTAACTCACCACCAACGACAATCTCCCCCCGTGTCACCCGCTGCATGACCCAGTAATCTTCACCTTTTGAAAGCAAGGGTAGATTTTTTTCGACGATACTCTCGGTAATACGAATCATTTCTTCAGAAGAAATCCCAGGATCGATCTGCACCGCTTCAAGTGACCGATAGAGACGATCAACGTGCTCCACAAGACGGAAAATTTTTCCGTTAAACGTCCGTGCCGCGTCGAAGACCGCATCACCAAGTACGAAACCCCGGTCCCGAAACGAAACATTGACTTCCGACTCCGGCAAAAATTCTCCATTCAGATAAGCAACTCGGGTTCCTTTCATAGATACTGTCCTAGCTAATTCAGCAATTCTATTAAACATCTGGTAGAACAGCGTATTTTAGTTCGATATCAGAAACGTGCCAGGACATCAACACGCCAATTATCCCGCAAGTCTGCAACTGCCCACCGTTCACACTCGATACTTTCTATAATGAGCGTGTTTGTTTAATTCACTAAAGGAACTTCCGGATGGCTATCGCAACCCACACAACAACTGACTGGCAGGCTCTGGACACTGCCCATTTTCTCCACCCTTTCACGGACCATAAAGCGTTACACGCGACGGGTAGCCGAATCATCGAACGCGCAGACGGAATCTACTTGTGGGACTCGGACGGCAATCGAATTCTTGACGGGATGGCCGGTTTATGGTGCGTGAATGTTGGGTACGGCCGTAGCGAACTTGTCGAAGCCGCCCGCCAACAGATGCAAGATCTCCCCTATTACAACGCCTTTTTCCAGACAGCCCATCCTCCTGTCATTGAGTTGTCTCAACTGCTCTCTGAAGTCACACCCGAACGGCTGAATCACGCCTTTTTTACCAACTCCGGGTCGGAAGCCAACGACACGGTCGTACGGATGGCACGCTATTACTGGAGCCTGCTCGGTCAACCTGACAAACAAATCATCATCAGTCGCAATAACGCCTACCATGGCAGCACCATGGCGGGTGCCAGTCTTTGTGGTATGCCCCACATCCATTCTCAGGGTGGCTTACCGATTCCAGGGATTGTGCATATCGGGCAACCCTACTGGTACCGCGAAGGGGGTGATCGATCACCCGACGATTTTGGCCTCGATGTCGCCCGTGAACTGGAACAGAAAATTGAAGAGTTAGGCGAACACAGGGTAGCGGCATTCATTGCCGAACCGATTCAAGGTGCAGGCGGTGTGATCGTGCCACCCGAAACCTATTGGCCGGAAATTGTCGAGATCTGCCGCCGCTACCAGATCCTTCTGGTGGCAGACGAAGTGATCTGTGGATTTGGCCGAACGGGTCAATGGTTTGGCAGCGACACTTTCAGCATTCCATCTGATTTAATGCCCATTGCAAAAGGGCTGTCTTCCGGCTACCTCCCGATCGCGGCCGTGATGGTGGCAGACCACGTCGCTCGGGTCATTATCGAGGAAGGGGGAGAATTCTTTCACGGGATGACCTACTCTGGGCATCCCACCGCCTGCGCCGTTGCCAACGCCAATATTCGAATTCTGCGGGATGAAGGCATTATCGATCAGGTCGGAAACGATACCGGGCCTTACTTACAGCAGTGTTGGCAAACCCTGGCCGATCATCCACTGGTTGGAGAAGCTCGTGGTGTTGGTTTTCTCGGTGCTTTGGAACTTGTAAAAGTAAAAGAAACTCGGAAAGTTTTTGATCCGCCCGGTCGTGCCGGCATTTTGTGTCGGGACGCTGCTCTTCATAACGGATTGATCATGCGAGCCGTCGGCGACAGTATGATCATCTCACCCCCGCTGATCATGAGTCGCGGTCAAATCGACGACCTGATTGCGCTTGCCTTAAAAAGTCTTGACGATACCCTAGTTGCACTGCGACACTGAAACGATGAGAGAATGTCTCTCTAAATTACTGGAGGAAACTGATGAATAAAGACCAATTAACGGAAAAACTTGCTACGGGCAAAATGAGTCGACGCCAATTTAACAAGGCGTTGGCATCACTTGGCGCCACGATGGTCATGATGCCGATGGGGTCACGAATGGCTCTAGGGGCAAGTGGAGATAACCCGACAGTCTTTACGTGGGAGGGCTGGGAAATTCCTGAACTTCATGGCGACTACATCGCCAAGCACGGCGAGTCCCCTAACTTTGCAATTTTTGCCGACGAAGAAGAAGCTTTCGCCAAGATGCGTGCCGGTTTCAAGGTCGACATCACCCAACCTTGCACCTACAAGATACCGATGTGGTATGACGCTGGAATTATTGAGCCGATCGACACCAGTCGCCTGAGCAACTGGCCGGACATCACGCCGAGTCTCAAAACCATACCGGGAACAGTTTATGGCGGCAAGCAGTACTTCATCCCAACCGACTGGGGCCAGACCTCTGTCCTCTACCGTCCGGACTTAGCACCCGAGTATGTCGACAATGAATCTTGGGGCATCCTGTGGGATCCCAAGTACAAGGGGCGCCTGTCCATGTCTGACAGTCTGGTCGATGGCGTCATGGTGGCCGCAATTTATTCAGGCGCCGAGAATCCCTTTGACATGACCGATGCAGAAATGGCAAAAACCCGAGCCGCCCTTAAGGAGCAGCTCCCACTGATCCGTTTCTACTGGGACAGCCCAAGCGAAGTTGAGCAAGCACTGGCGTCAGGTGAATTGGTAGCAGGAACGACCTGGAATGACTCTTATGCAACGATGAAGAGCGAAGGTCATAACGTCGCGTATATGAGTCCTAAGGAAGGCGCTATGACCTGGGTCTGCGGGTTCTGCATCATGACTGACCATGACCCCGCCAAAATAGACAAGATCTACGATTACATCGATGCCTATATGAGTGTTGAAACAGGTGTCTACGAGATCACCGAGTACGGCTACGGTCATGGCAATGCCAAGGCATTCGAGCAAGTCGACCCACAAACACTTGCTGATCTCGGTTTTACGTCGTCTAACCCTGACGATATGCTGGGTTCCGGCATCTTTCAGGTAGCGATGACCAATGAAGCTGCTTTGCAGGAGATGTTCGACGAGGTCAAAGCCGGCTATTAATTCGTGGCAATTACGGATGGGGATCCTGAGTGATCCCCATCCGAACCACGTTGGTTGTACCAGAAACGTGTGGCCTGCTGATGCGGCATACGGACCCCGCTCGCCCTTCACTAACGGACCTCTTTAAGCTAGCCAGCAGATGAACAACGCTGTCACCCCGTCTGGAATAAGGCTCGAACTTCGAAAATTGTTCCTCAAGAGCGAGCCTGTTCGGGGTTATACCCTGCTCTCGCCCACCCTACTCGCAATGATTTTGGGTCTCGCTATGCCTCTGGTTGTTCTGTTCACTTTAAGTTTCTGGTTACAGGAATACCTAGACTTTATCCGGACTTTTTCTCTCAGGAACTACTTCGAGTTCTTTCAAAAACCGATCTACGTCAGACTGCTGCTGAAGTCGATCCGAATTTCCGGGATGGTAACCATAGCAACTGTCCTATTGGCATATCCCATGGCCTACTTCATTGCCTTTCGGGTGAAAAGCAACAAGCTCATCTGGCTAATCTTGATCACCGTACCGTTCTGGACCAGTTATCTTCTCCGGGTCTTCGCCTGGAAAATCATGCTGGGATACAACGGGGTGATCAATTCGGGTTTGAAATCTTTGGGATTTCTTACCGAGCCGCTCGCATTCCTGCTCTATAACCCAACCTCTGTGGTGATCACGCTGGCACACGCTTGGGCTGCGTTTGCCATCCTGCCAATTTATGTGTCGCTCGAGAAAATTGACCGCTCGCTGCTCGAGGCAGGACGTGACCTGGGTGAAAGCGCCTGGATGACCTTCCTTCGAGTGACACTGCCGCTGTCACTCCCTGGCGTCATCGCAGCCAGCCTGCTGGTCTTTATCCCCACCGTTGGGGACTACGTTACGCCATCGCTGGTCGGTGGGCCAAGAGGCATCATGATCGGCAATATTATCCAGTCGATGTTCGGACAATCACAAAACTGGCCGATGGGCGCCGCAATTTCCGTCATGTCGATGTTTACAGTCGCAGCAATGATTGGCCTGTTTCTCTGGGGCACCCACAGTTACCGGAAGCGTGTGGCATGAACACCAATCGGCCCTGGTGGCGCCCCGACGGATTCTATATCTATGCTGTTCTGTACTTGACCTTCATCTACCTGCCGGTGTTGTTTCTGCCGCTGTTCTCCTTCAACAACTCGAAGTACATCGCATTCCCGTTGAAAGGATTCACGTTGAAGTGGTATGAGGCAATGATCAACAACCCACCCATACTGAACGCGTTGATGAACAGTATCAAGATCGGATTAATCGTTGCAATTCTTAGCACCATCTTTGGCCTACTGGCCGCCAAAGCAGTCACGCGCTACCGTATGCCAGGAAGAGGACCCGTCGTTGGGTTTATCATGATTCCCCTAGTGATTCCGGAGATTATCCTTGGAATATCTCTTTTAATCTTGTTGAGCCTCGCAAACATTCCTCTGTCCCTATTGACCGTTGGTTTCGCCCATCTGCTGCTGTGCGTGCCCTTCTCAATGCTGGTCCTTGTGTCACGCATGGAGGGATTTGACAAGAGCATGGAAGAAGCAGGCCTTGATCTTGGTGAGAACGCCTGGATGACTTTCTGGCGGGTGACGTTCCCGATCGTGTTGCCCGGCATTATCGCGAGCCTTCTACTCACATTCACGATCTCTTTTGACGAGTTCGTATTGGCCTTTTTTCTCTCGAGCATTGAGCAGACACTGCCGGTCTATATCTGGAGTTCCTTAAGATTCCCATCTAAGCTTCCTTCAACATTGGCCCTCGGGGCTGCAATTTTCATGGCTTCATTTATTGTCGTCACGTTTGCGGAATGGATTCGCCGTCGGGGCGTGCGACTCGACTCCACCTCAGGTATTTAAGATGGAGCACGACGCAATCATCTCTTTTCAGAACGTCAGCAAACACTTCGGAAAGGTAAAAGCGGTAGACCATGCGAGCTTTGACATACAGCGGGGCGAATTCTTCTCCCTATTGGGCCCCTCAGGTTGTGGCAAGACCACATTGCTTCGAATGGTTGCCGGTTTTGAGATGCCATCGTCAGGAGAGATTTTTCTTGATGGGCAGCCGATGTCAGTCTCACCACCGAATCGGCGGCCTGTCAACATGGTGTTCCAGAACTATGCGATCTTTCCGCACCTTGATGTTCGCGGCAACATTGCCTTCGGTATGCGGAAGTCCGGCCTGTCTAAAGGTGACCTGAACAAACGGATAGATGAAGTACTGGAGCTGATCAAGCTACCGGGGTATGGATCTAGGGGAGCCGACGAACTCTCTGGTGGACAACGTCAGCGCGTCGCACTCGCGCGGGCACTAATCAAACAGCCTAAGGTGCTGCTTCTCGACGAACCCTTGGGTGCACTTGATAAGAAATTGCGCGAGCAGATGCAAATTGAGTTACGGCAACTGCAACAACAGCTGGGCATCACATTTTTATTCGTGACACACGACCAAGAAGAGGCTTTGACCCTGTCGGACAGAATCGCAGTGATGTCGGAGGGCGAAGTATTAGAGATCGCAGCACCGAGTCAACTCTACGAATCACCAAGCTCCCGGTTCGTTGCCGACTTCATTGGCACCATGAACTTTTTTGAGGGTGCCGTCACCGCAAATACCGCCAATAAGATGACCATTGCCACGCGTGTGCTTGGCGAAGTTCACACCATGTGCGAGAAGTCGTTTCCTGTAGGCTCTGAGGTTTGGGTCGCAATTCGACCAGAAAAGTTTCGTCCCGAATTCACTTCCCCTGCAAGAGATACCGATTCTATCGAAGGTCGAATGGGCCCATCGGCCTATCTTGGCGATCGAAGCCATTTTTACGTGCATATCGCCAATAGAGATGACCCTGTCCTGGTTGCACTTCAAAATCTGGAAGGCTCTCTCGATCAACTGTCCCGTCCCGATCAGCCGGTATGGCTGGGATGGTCTGAAGACGCCATTGTGGTGCTTGCCAAGGACTGAATTCTGGTTCGAGGCCGTTCCTCGCATAATGTTGGGCATACCATCGCAATGCCGAAACCTACATCTCCTCCTACAAGGCGTCGGATGATACGAAAGGCTGCAACCACCTTTGTTTTGTTTTTTAGCCTCGCAAGTATTTCGGAGTCTGCCGAACTGACAGGCAAGTTTGAGCTCGATGCCAGCACGGGTTACCTCTACTCGGCAGACCAACCTTTTCGTCTTTATGGCATTCAGGTCATTGACCACGGCCGCCAATGCATCGCAAACGAACAGATGTGGGCATGCGGAAAGGCAGCCCACCAAGCGTTGCTGAATTATTTTGAAAAGGAATCACTCGTTTGCGTTCTGCTTCCCGCGGGCAATGGCCCAGATGCTGATCCTCCCGCAGCCGAGTGTTTCCTCGGGACCCACAGCGTCAACGCGCAACTGGTCGCAGACGGCTGGGCGCTCACGGCGGCAGACATTCCTACTCCCTACCGCGAAGAGGCGCTTGCGGCGCGGCAAAACGGAGAAGGTATCTTCCGCGGCGGCTTTGTACCACCGGACAAGTGGCGACCGAAATTCGGGGCTCAACTCGAGGATTGCAACGTTTGCACAGCCCGCCATCAGAGCCTTATTCGAGCGCACGAGAAGCGAAAAGCGGAGCTCGAGTCTGAATCCGAGAATAATTAATTAACTGAGGAAACGGTGTGCCCGTCAGGCGCTGCTGAATCAGCGAAATTCACTCCGAGATTCAGTCCCGATAATCGGGTTCTTCCTCGTCGAGTATTGCCCTGAGCTCATTGAAATGACCCTCGGGCAAGTTCGGATAGCGGTCAATCTCCCCCGCAGTTTTCTCTGCAATCTCGTCTGATAACACCCGCAGCTCGCGACCCGTTGCATAGGCCTTGACCACAGTTTCAGCCGCCC
>Ga0209753_1000771_pt1 | contig 13495 bp, 11 predicted proteins | sample METZYME_3_550m_FD_187550 | JGI IMG/M metagenome (GOLD analysis project Ga0209753, IMG submission 187550) | Marine microbial communities from oxygen minimum zone in mesopelagic equatorial Pacific - METZYME_3_550m (SPAdes) (version 2) | ecosystem: Environmental > Aquatic > Marine > Oceanic... | reverse complement strand
GTAGGGCCTGTTTTTTTGATTTTCAGCTTCAACAAAACTCTCTTTCTCAACACTGTCTCCCACATTTGGATTCCATTTTTTCTCTTCTCCAATTGTAGTTAGCATTGCTCCAGAATAATCGTGGGCAGGGTAAACCTTTGTATCTTCAGGATACTGAAACAATTTTTTTCTCACGCTATCATATAAGATACCGGCATCACCATCTTGGAAATCTGTTCGACCTGTTCCACCAATAAACAAGGTGTCGCCTGTAAACAGCATCCCACAGGTATAGTAGGAAACACAGCCTTTTGTATGCCCGGGAGTATGAATAGTTTTGATCTCGAATTGACCTACTTGAATACAATCCCCGTCATTTAATATAAAATCGTTACCTTGAACTCCAGATTCGGACCCGTAATAAATAGGGGTTCCGTTCTTTTTTCTTATAGTAAAAGCCCCAGTTATATGATCAGCGTGTACATGAGTTTCCAAAATACCAATTAAATTCAAATCCAATTTTTTTATTATTCCCATATCCCTGTCGTACTGCTCCAAAACGGGGTCAATGATAACAGATTTATTAGTATTTGGATCAAAAAGTAAATAGGAATAGGCACATGACTCATAATCAAAATACTGTCTCATATTTATTTTTTCCATTCTCTTAACTCCGTTAATTGAAGACAGGTTTTTGCAATATTATAAATTATCTTTTTTATCAAATTAAATTTCCAATTATTTTAATTCTTATCAAAAAATCGCTCTATAGCTTTCTTACCGCCAGTCACAATCGGGTCACCATCACCCATCAATAAACTATCAAAATTTAGATCATCCAAGACCTGAATGCCTGCCCTGGCTTTTTCTATGTCAGCATATTTTTCAGGTGGCAACAGGGAGACATCACCTGGCGGCTTTCCAATAAGAGCATCACCCAGAAAAAGGATCTTCTTTTCTTCCCAATACAATGCTGTTTCCCCGGGAGATTTATTATCCGGAATAACGACTGCTTTTAGAAAACCTGCAAGCATGTCACCATCACCAAAATTATGGTCGCTGATCATATCTTCACTTTGTGCATCTGCAGAATTCATTCTAATCTCAGCATTAAATTTTACTCGCAATTCACAGCTCCAGCGGATATGATTTCGATTAGTAATCAGAATCTGCTGGACTGACCCTAAAGTTTCCATTTGCGCAAGATCCAAGTCACTTACTAGCGGCGGATCAATAACCACATTCCCAAATAACGGATGCTGTGTAGGAATAAAATACCCATTAAAATTGAGTTTCTTTTCTTCTGAAAACACGGACCAGGTATAAACGTCTTTGAGTATTTTATCCATTATGATTATTCTGCAAATTTGGAAGGACTAATTAAACATTAATTTGCTTCGAATTTCCGGGTGAAATCTCACTTACTTTTGCTACTTTTATAAATTGTCCCATTCGTGATCCTTTTTTGATTTATTGCCTATAATTGAAGTATTGGACATTATTCTTTCCATATCTTAGATAGAGAGTATCTAAATAAGCAAGATTCAGGTATGTAATAATTGACAGGGTATAACTCGTTTCATGTTCCGCAAAACGTTTGATGTACTTTTTGGTGGGCAAGAGGTGGTTTCATAAAATGCTTGAACTCCGGCTGATATTTAAAGGGCTCTTTATAAACTTTCAATAGCTTTTCAAATAATCCAAAATCTTGATTAAGTGAATCACGTATAGCTTCCTCGACAAGATGGTTGCGCGGGATGAAAGCGGGATTAACAGCTTCCATTGCAGATTTCCGATCAGTATCTCCCAATCCTTCTATTAAGAGCCTGCGCCGCCAGCGTATAACCCATTCATCGAATTCTTTTGAATCACCAAAAAGATCACGGACCTGGTGATCAGAGTCTGAACTTTTGACGGATAAATCACACAATTGCCTGAAGGTCAGTGTGAAATCTGCCCCATTCTCAGCCATATGATGTAAAAGATCCTGCGCGATTTGGATATCGCCATCAATTTTATTCACAAATCCAAGCTTGGCGATCATTCCTGAAGTCCATTTTTCTTCATATATAGTAGAAAAAATGCCGATTGCCTCTTTGACCTGGGAAATGGCCGAGTCCTCATTCTCACTAATTAGGGGAAGCATAGCCTGCCCCATGCAGATAAGGTTCCATTGGGCAATCTTAGGCTGGTTTCCAAAAGCATAGCGACCCATATGATCGATGGAGCTAAAAACCATATCTGGCTGATAAGTATCCAAAAAGGCGCAGGGCCCATAATCAATGGTCTCACCTGCAATCTGCATATTATCTGTATTCATTACACCGTGGATAAATCCGAAAAGCATCCATTTTGCTATAAGGTTTGCTTGCCGTACTGCGATCTCGTAGAGGAGCGCACTGTATGGATTTTTTGATTTGCCAGCATCAGGGAAATGTCGTCGTATGACGTAATCGGCAAGAAGACACAATCCTTCAATATCTTTGCGGGCAGAAAAATATTCAAATGTTCCCACTCTCACATGGCTTTGAGCAACTCGTGTAAGGATCGCACCTGGGAATAGTTGTTCCCTCATTATTTTTTCGCCTGTAAGCGTTGCAGAAAGGGTCCTCGCGGTTGGTATACCCAGCCCATTCATTCCCTCGCTTATAATGTATTCCCTCAAGATTGGACCAAGCACCGCTCTTCCATCACCCATTCTGGAAAATGGCGTTGGACCAGATCCCTTCAGTTGGATATCACGGCGAATACCATCAAGACCAATGAGTTCGCCCAGTAAAAGCGCCCGTCCATCACCTAACTCTGGGACCCAGTTGCCGAACTGATGCCCGGCATAGGCCATGGCCAGGGGCTCGGCCCCATCTGGAATACAATTGCCTGAGAGGATTTCAACGCCGTCAGGAGTTTTTAATACTTCCGGGTCAAGGCCAAGTTCCAGTGCAAGTTCCTCATTGAGTTTGATGAGTTTTGGAACAGGAACTTTTGTTGGTGAGAGCCGCTCATAGAAGCGTTCCGGTAGGCGGGAATAGCTATTATCGAAAGTGAATAGCTTTGACAGATACTGTGTATCATTCATTAAAGATCTGGAAACTCAAACACCATCGTTAGATTTCTTTTTAATTTAGTTTTGATCATGTAACGCCCCTTCAGTATCGCACAGTATAATAAATCTTTTTGAAATCCACCCATCATCCCACAAACAAAAAACCCCACCAGTAGAATGAATTAAATGTAACCTATTATGCTATCCCAATATTTTCAACCGGGACTGGTTCATCGCCATCCCAATTCAGGTTCCTTTCATATTTATTAGCTACAATTTCTGTGAAATAAACTGGTACCAAAGGATGGTTAATAATTTCGCCTGTATGATCTGGAAGTATATTTCTTTCGGCAACATACGTCATGTGAGTTTCATCGTTTACTAGGACATGATACCAGGGCTTATTTTTCGACGGCTTTGATTTTGCCATAAATTCATACCATTCATCCGTCAACTGGAAAGTAGCATCAACGTTTAGTATTACACCTCTATAATGAAACAACTTGTGAGAAATAATTTGTCCTGGTTTAAACTTTGACATGGGAATATTTCAATTGAACGAGACTACTTTGCCAGTTTATATGAATTACCTGGCCTGAATTACCATAAAGGCTTACTTAATTTTTCTGTAAACGATGAGGACATCATGTTAAAACTTACACTTAGTCTTTCTTCTGCACTTGTATTTAAATCGAGTGAATGGAGTAAATAGGAAAGGAAAATGAGCAAAGTACCCGGATTTACTTTGACCACTATTTGATCAAACATTTATTCTAGTTAAAATCTTCTATGGAAATCAATTAATTTCAATTTTTATATAATAATTTGATATTCATTTTCAATAATACGAAGTTTTTTTTAATATAATCACTTGAAAAACACTATTAATTAAATGGAAGCGAGCAAAGTCAAAGAGTTAATAATGGCAGGGTTGACAGACCCTTACATTGAAGTAGTAGACACTACCGGGACCGGTGATCATTTTAGTGCTGTAATAATAAGTGATGATTTTAATGATTTATCACTCATCAAACAGCACCAGTTGGTTTATAAATCACTGGGCAATTACCTGACTAATGAAATTCATGCCCTTCAGCTGAAGACATATTCAAAATCAGCTTGGGAAAAAACAAAATCGGAGACATAACATGGAAATGAAAGAACAAATAATCGATGATATTAATAATAACAACATCATTTTATATATGAAAGGAACCAAGGATATGCCCATGTGTGGTTTTTCTAATTCCGTAGTACAGATACTAAATCATTACGGTGTAGAATTCAAGGATGTGAATGTGCTTACTGACCCAATGATAAGGGAGAAATTATCAGAACATTCAGGGTGGCCTACAATACCGCAGCTTTTTGTAAATAGTGAATTAATCGGCGGAGCTGACATTGCAATGGAATTACACAATAATGGAGAATTATTGGATATTCTTGATAAGGCAACTAAAGATTAATTCCACGCTTGCTGGTGGTCCAATACTTATCATTTTGGGGTGATGGTTTAATTTAAGACAAACTCCTGGGCACTTATTCTGCCATTCCGTAAAGTTCTTCCAAAACGGTCCTTAATAACCTCAGCAAACGTACCTCACTCTGATCCTTTTTAAAGTAACCGGTGTACACAGCAACTAGATCGCGTTCTGGATTCACCAACAATCCTTGTCCTCCCCAGCCGCCCTTGTACATATCATTATTTCTGAATACACTATCCCATTGATAAACATTATGCTTGATATCATCACTCCTCCATCCCCCGGAACGAGCATTGACCAACAGCTCGGAATTCCCACCATCAAGGATCAGGTTAAGATAGCGGTCAGAGATTATTTTCTTTGATGAAGTCACTGAGTAGCTCGGTGTAAACAATAATCCAAACCTGGCAACATCCCGCAGGCGGGCGAGAAGCCCGCCATCGGTAACAGGCACACCATATCTAGGGGCAAGCATGGAAGCGTCCCCTTCTGCACCGATGTTTCGCCATATTTCTTTTGTCAGCACATCCTGGAACGGCATACCTGTGATTTCTTCGATCAGCCAGCCAATCACAAACGTGTTCGCACCGGAGTAGTCAAAACTCTCACCTTGTGGTTTCGCGGTTCCAGTTTTCAGGTTTGCTAAAAAAGTATACGGATTATCCGGTGAATCATCATCCCAGTAAGCATCACCAATCGATGCCGCGAACTGGTAATAACAGGCGTCGCGATCTTCGTACTCATCAGGGCAATCCACACCGCTTGCCATATCGAGAATATTTCTTATTGTTACACCGGCATAATCAGATTCGCCTAATGCAGGAAGGTAATAGTCAATGGGTCTGCTCACATCAACAAGACCACGATCTTCAAGAATGGCTAAGACGGTGGAAACAAAGACCTTCGTGACAGACCAGTAAATCGGTTTTTCGTAGGGTTCCATACGTGGGTACTCCTCAAAGACAATCTTGCCTTTATGCAATATGACAATTCCCATAGTAGTGGAATGATTGCTGTAAAGAAAATTCTTGAAACTTATTTCCCCGTCTGGTGTGCCTACTTTGTATTCCGAAATTGCATCCGAGAGATTGTAATCAAGCAGCCGGACCTGCCCTTCCCGATAAATGTTAGCCGTTGGAAACATCCGGTGCAGGTTTTTAAAATTCCAGCCCATGTCCTCACCGTAAACCGTCCACCAGATGTCGTCTTTCGGCAGCTTGGAGATTTGTTCCCGGGTTTGATCGACAGTAGACGCAGATTCGAAGTCCTTCCCAAATACAAAAATAAGACTAAAAGACAGACACAGAAAAGGTATAAGGATCTGTTTCATTTTATTCTCCTATTATTATTTATTCATCACATTACATGTAATGACATTTACAGGTTTCCTTAGGATCGGGAGAAAATAAGAACCGACTGGCGTGTTATTTCCATATATTGCTTATTACATTGAAGTTCATAGATCACTACATCCTAAACTTTCAAAAACCCCAGTTGAAAATAATAACCCCACTAATAATATCTTCTGCATACCTAAATCTACCAACCATCCCACAAACAAAAAACATCACTTAAAATCAAATACACGCCCATCGGGTTATGAGCATCACGTAGCTTCTTCTATTTTAAATTAACTGGAGGGCGATTGGGCGCCGGTTTATCCTACAAGGAATAGACCATCTGCAAGAGTATTGGTTTTTCAAACAAACCTAAAAATTATGGGAAGGAAGTACGTGACAAAAATGAACCAGCAACAGTACACAGGAAGATATCCAACAACCTTTTTTCGCAAGAGATCAAAATCGGACTGCTGACTTATTACCCTAGCGTAAGCAATCGCAATAATGATAAGATGAATGAAAACAATCCAGTTAACTCCCAGCACACAAAATCGATTGGGTGTGATCCCATATTCAAATAAACGAAAAGTAATGGCTGAAAGTGCCAGTACATTAATTAGAATTGTGCCACTCACCAGAAAAATGTTCACGTAATCCGCTATATTTATTTTAGAATTACGAGTTCGAGTTGTAACAGAGAAAATAACTATCGCCAGAATCAGAATTAACAATCCGTTAAACACAACAAGAAACTCCCGGTTAACAAATGGGCTGTTACCTCCTATCATCATTACCGTTATATATGTAAAAACAAAAATACAAAACAGAGGAGAAAAGATTTTTGCCAGTAACACCGCAATGTAGAGTTTTCGTTTTAATATTGAATCGTAAAGATGGGCGGCGATCAATGGCGTGGAGACCATTCCAATAACACCAATATTTTCCAAATACCACTCCCCTATGTCTACACCCATCAATTCGAAGAGTCCCAATACAAAAGCAGTTAGCACTCCGCCCCCAATTAGGATCAGCGTACTCAAAACGAGAAGTTCTCCGCAAAACCTGATAAAAGCAATGCGTTGTTCTGTTTCCCGCCATTCATTCTGGGCGAAACAAATTCCTAATAAGACCAGTACAGTTAGAGGCAGATGAATAAGTGCCATTGTAACTGAATCAGATGATTGCCAGTCCGGCAATACGGTTAAATAGAGCGATGTTATAATACTGTATATCACCAGTCCATTGGTTAACAGACGGTCAGTTTTTTTAAATAAAAAATAAGCAGCAATCGCTAAGATAGTAAAAAAGGGAGCAAATCTTGGATAATACCATTCATCAGTGAGAAAGGTTTCGGGAATCCTTACCATTAGTCCAAAGAAAGCCGCTATCAGCAACACAACAGCCAGGGGCACTGCAGGCGGGATTGGAGCTTGGTCAGAATATTCCAGGCGTACCCGCCAGAATTTGAATAATTCTGAACCGGGTTTGTCCTTTACTAGCGATAAAAAAGTTTTCTTGAAATGTTCAGGATCCGACCTGTAGAGATCTTCCAAACCATCAGGGTCGTCTTTCATGTCCAAAATTTGTTTTTTAATACGTTCAGCCATACAAATTAATTATTGGACTATATGCACCATATTTAAGACTTGTTCCAAGAAGCAGAAAAAAATATTATGAAAATCTGGATCTAATAAAAATAAACCGTAATGATTTATTTTCATTAGATAAAAAATAATGTTAGATTCTACCAAGTGATAATATTTATCATTAAGAAAGATTAGGGAATTATTCTTGAGATACAGTTTTCAAAGAGAACATATACTGCAAATTTTACGTAATTCAACTGAACATTATTCGGTTGAACAAGTACATAAAGAATTATTAAAAGAGATTCCCAATGTGAGCCTTATGACTGTCTATAGAAATTTAACTTTACTGGCTAAAAAAGGTGATATAATTCCTTTACACATTAACAATGCAGTTCATTATTGTGGTGATATTAATCCGCACTATCATTTGGAATGTTTGAACTGCGGTGAAGTTTCTGACTTTTACAATAGTGAATTACTCACAAAAAATAAATTACTTGATTATGATGACTTTAGCCCAGCGAGAAATGGGATATTATTTCGAGGCATCTGCTCAGATTGTAAAGAAGCTGAAGCTTAAATCAATGATTATTATTTCAAAGAATCAGATTTGAACAACTTAAACACGAACTTACTCAACAATGTTACATACGATCTAAGGAGGATTTTATGTCGTTAAAACAACAACCTATAACTAAAGATACGTCCAACGGTTTAAAGAACTCTACCAATGGAAAAGACAATAGCTCTACCAATGGAAAAGACACCAATCCTGAAATACAAAGTTTTATTGATTTACAGATGGAAAAGGAAAGAATCCGCCTTGAGAAAGAAGCAGGTATTACATCCAGTAATATTCAGCATTTTTCCGCTCCAACAGAAAATTTATTCACCGCAGACCAGCGTGGAAACACAACACTATTATTTGGCGGATTGACCTGGGGCCATGAACACCTGATCGAAGGTGCCTTTAAAGGTCTTGGTTATAAAACCACTGCAATCCCTACCCCAGATGTTGAATCTTTCCAGTTGGGTAAGGAATACGGGAACAATGGACAATGTAATCCAACCTACTTTACGGTTGGCAACCTGGTCCAATACCTCCAGAGTCTGGAAAATAAAGGAATGAGCAGAGAAGAAATTATTGATAAGCATGTATTCGTCACGGCAGGTGCGTGCGGTCCATGCCGCTTTGGGATGTATGAAGCGGAATACCGGCTCGCTCTTCGTAATTCTGGTTTTGATGGATTTAGAGTAATTCTCTTTCAACAAACAGGTGGCTTGGATCAAGTTGAAATGGAAGCTGGTTTGGAAATGAATCTGGACTTCTCGATGGCAATTATTAATGCATTCAACATGGGAGATATGTTCAATGGAGTTGGATATCAGATTCGACCTTATGAAGTTGTTTCTGGTAAAACAGACGAAGTGATGCAGGAAAATCTCGATTTTATGCATGATGTAATGCGGGATAAGAGCCGCTATGAAACGACTGGAACCTGGAAGCGTATTCTTTCAATGGTAAAGCTGGATGGAACCGTAGACTACATGGGGAAATTTTATGATCAGCTTTTTGGAAAAGATTATACGGGTGGTCTAAATAAAGTTCGAGATAGTTTCAATGAAATTGAAGTGGATAGATTTCGCGTTAAACCAGTGGTAAAAGTCACTGGGGAATTCTGGGCTCAGCTCACAGAAGGAGATGGCAATTTCAATATGTTCCGTTTTTTAGAAGGTGAAAACGCTGAAGTACTTGTTGAACCTGTTGGGACATGGATACAGTACATCATGTGGCAGTATAAGGCAAAGATCCGTGGTCGCAAATCAGTTGGTGAAGAAGAATTTGATGTACCAGCATGGCGGCTTGATAAAAAACTTGCAAATGAGCTAAGCTTTTGGAAGAAAATTGCTACCATGACTGTAGCAGAAAAAATGTTTACAAGAGAGTACAATCGCTTACAGCATGCACTTGGCGGCTCCCTCCATCATCTTATAGATCAGTACGAACTGCAGCGGCTCGGTCATCCATACTACAATACCAACTCCGGAGGTGGAGAAGGCCATTTGGAAGTAGCTAAAAATATTTACTACTCCAGTAAAAATTTAGCCCATATGGTACTCAGTTTAAAACCATTCGGCTGTATGCCTAGTGCTCAATCTGATGGCGCACAAGCAGCGGTTGTAGAGCAGTACAAAGATATGATCTTCCTGCCAATTGAAACATCCGGTGAAGGAGAAGTCAATGCCCACAGCAGAGTACAGATGGCCCTTGGAAGCGCTCGTGTGAAAGCAAAGGAAGAGTTCAAATCAGTCTTATCAAAAACTGGTAAATCTTTGGAAGATTTGAAAACCTATGTGGAAAATCACCCGGAAATGAAAAAACCAATGTATCAAGTTCCTGTGGCAGAAGGAATCGTTGGAACAGCAGCCAACTTTGTGCTGCATATTTCTGATCTCATGGATGGAAAAATTGCAACCGCATAAAGATTAAAGAGAACATAATGGATACAAATACTGAAGGCAGACGATATTTTTTAGGAATGGATGTAGGGTCCACCACCGTCAAAATGGTGGTAGTGGACACAAAAAACGATGAGATTCTCTGGCAGGATTACCAGCGCCATGAAACCAAGCAGCCTGAAAAGTGTCTGGAATTTCTCAAAAGGATTCATGCTGATTTACCTGCTGTAAATAGTGAAAATACCCGTGCTTTCATCACCGGAAGTGGGGGGAAAAATGTGGGTAGGCATATTGGAGCAAAGTTTGTACAGGAAGTAAATGCCGTATGCCTAGCAGTAGAAAAGCTGTATCCCCAGGCTGGATCCGTCATCGAATTAGGTGGACAGGATGCCAAGATTATTGTTTTCAAGGAAGATCCTGAAACGGGTCGGAAAAAGAAAATCCCCAGTATGAATGATAAATGTGCCGGAGGAACCGGTGCAGTGATTGATAAAATCAATGCCAAGCTTCGCATTCCATCTGATGAACTATGCGAACAGGGGTATAATGGAGTAAAACTTCACCACGTTGCTGGAAAATGCGGTGTCTTTGCTGAGACTGATATCAACAGTCTGCAGAAACAGGGTATTCCCAATGATGAGCTTATGGCCAGTCTTTTCGAAGCGATTGTGGGTCAAAATCTTTCTGTCCTCACCAGGGGACATACGCTAAGACCTCACGTATTGTTACTGGGCGGACCAAATTGTTATGTCCGTGGAATGCGTGAAGCATGGGAAGAAAACATCCCTCTGATCTGGAAAGAGCGGGAATTCCCGCTTCCTGAAGGCGTAGACCCGAAATCACTGATTAAGGTCCCAGATAATGCCCAGTATTTTGCTGCTATTGGTGCTGTAGAGTACGGCTATGATGAAGATGATGATGTGGGCTTTTATACCGGATACAATGACCTGGAACATTATCTTAATGTTGGAAGGCTCGATGAAAAAAAAGGTACTGGAAAGGGTCTGATCGACAACCAGGAAGAGTTTCAAGCGTTTATAAAGAAATACACAAAAGAGCCTTTTATACCTGCTACATTTCATCCAGGGCAAGTCGTGGAAGGTTTTATCGGACTTGATGGAGGATCTACATCCACAAAAGGCGTATTGCTTGACAAAGATAAGAATATTCTTGTGAAAGCATACCAGTTGTCAAAGGGGAATCCCATTGAAGACACAAAAGATATCTTTGAAAATTTAAAAGAACAGGTCGGGATGCAGGGTGCGACTCTGAAAGTCCTCGGTGTCGGTACTACCGGGTATGCAAAAGATGTTCTAAAGGATGTGCTCGGAGCGGATGCTGCTATTGTAGAAACTGTAGCCCATACTGAATCTGCACTCCACTTTTATGATGATGTTGATGTGATCTGCGATGTGGGTGGTCAAGATATTAAGATCATGATCCTTAATAATGGTAAGGTCAAGGATTTCAAACTAAATACGCAGTGTTCTGCAGGAAATGGATATTTTCTCCAGAGTACTGCCAATGACTTTGGTGTACAGGTGGAAGATTATGCAGATACGGCATTCAAAGCAGAATCCATGCCTGAATTTGGCTATGGCTGTGCTGTTTTTATGCAATCGGATATTGTGGATTTTCAGAGGCAGGGCTGGCAAAAAGAAGAAATCATGGCAGGCCTCGCGAATGTATTGCCTAAAAATATCTGGCTCTATGTATCCCAGATACCTAACCTCTCCAAGTTAGGAACAAAATTTATTCTCCAGGGTGGTACCCAGCACAATCTTGCTGCCGTAAAAGCGCAGGTTGACTTTATTGAATCAAGATACCGTGGAAAAGATGAAACGCCTAATGTTATTGTTCATGATCACTGCGGTGAAAGTGGTGCCATTGGTGCAGGAATTGAAGCAGCGCGCCTTTGGCATAATGGCAGGGAAACAACATTTATAGGTTTGGAAGAAATAAATGATATTTCTTATAAATCCACTACAAATGAAGGTACACGCTGTTATTTCTGTAAAAATAAATGTCTGCGAACTTTTATTGATGTAAAAATCAATAAACCACAAGTGGAAGAACAAGTCCAGGCTCAAGTAGAACCCAAAATTGAGGAAAAGAAGTTTAAATCAAAGGTGCCTCTGGAAGCAGGTGCAAAGCGGCTCATTGTTGGTAATTCCTGCGAGAAAGGGCTTGTAGAAGACGTAAATGATATGCGGGTAATCAAAAAAGATTTAGACGCTAAATTGGAAGCAAGTCCGAATCTAGTAGAAGAGTCTGCAAATGATGTTTTTAAAAGTTTCAAACCAGACATCGTAGCTGATAACATTCCCAAAGTATTGTTAACATCTGGTGTAAAAGAACGTGCTTCAAAAATGGCAGCTCGATCTGAAATTAGGATTGGAATGCCCAGAGTTTTAAACATGTTTTCACTTACACCTGTCTTCACTGGATATTTTGAGAGCCTGGGGATACCATTTAAAAACTTTGTTTTTTCAGATTTTACCTCTGAAAAAATGTATAAGGAAGGTGCAAAACGAGGCTCTATTGATCCTTGCTTCCCCAGTAAAGTGGCTATTCCGCACGTTCATAATTTGATTTATGAGAAGAACAAGAAAAAACCCATGGATATTATTTTCTTCCCCATGATTGATAATTTCCCGACTCCCTTAACAGGGACGGAAGATTGTCGCGCTTGTCCCACAGTGACCACCACGCCGGAAGCTGTGAAAGCTGCTTTTATTAAGGAAGGTGATATTTTTAAAGATAAAGGTATCAAATTCCTTGATACTTTCGTAAACATAGCAGAAAAAGGACTCTTTGCTAAACAGATGTATGAACAGTTTAAAGATATCCTTGGATTGACCTGGAAAGAAAACAAACGAGCGATCGAAGCTGGATATGAGTCTTTAGAGAAATATGATAACTCTATGCGCCGTAAGGCTAGAGCATTGATAGATCAGTTGGAAAAAGAAAACCGGTTTGGGATTGTACTTCTAGGCCGTACATACCATAATGATCCTGGTATCAATCATGAGATCATGGTGGAATTCCAGAAGCTGGGCTATCCCGTTTTTACGCAAGAAAGCCTGCCGCTTGATGCTGATATCCTTGAAAAGGTTTTTGGTGATGATGTGAAAAAGGGCATAATTACTGACCCCATGGACATTGCTGATGTCTGGAAGAATTCTTACAGTGAGAATACAAACAGGAAAGTTTGGGGAGCAAAATACACAGCCCGGCATCCTAACTTGATTGCGTTAGAGCTATCAAACTTCAAGTGCGGTCACGATGCACCTATTTATGCCGTCATTGAAGAAATTGTTGAGAACTCAGGTACACCTTATTTCAACTTCAAGGATTTAGATGAAAATAAACCATCTGGATCTATAAAAATACGTGTAGAGACAATCCACTACTTCTTAAAAAGATATCGTGAGGATATGCTAAACGAACAGGTTAAGAAAGATGATATTCAAGAAAAATTAAAAGAATATCGGTTAGAGTTAGAAAAGAAAGTATTGGTAGAGGATTTTCATATGCCTGCTCAAACAAATGGTAGAGTTTTGAGCCAACAAACTGCTACCAGTGGAGAACTTGTATAGA
>Ga0209753_1000752_pt1 | contig 13705 bp, 11 predicted proteins | sample METZYME_3_550m_FD_187550 | JGI IMG/M metagenome (GOLD analysis project Ga0209753, IMG submission 187550) | Marine microbial communities from oxygen minimum zone in mesopelagic equatorial Pacific - METZYME_3_550m (SPAdes) (version 2) | ecosystem: Environmental > Aquatic > Marine > Oceanic... | reverse complement strand
GAGGAGGCATTTATGGATCGTAGAAAATTTATCACTACTGCCGGTATCGCTGGAACCGCGGCGGCTGCCGCAACAGTGGCCGCGCCGGCCATTGCAAGCGGTCACAGAGAAATGACCATTGTCGCGAGCTGGGGCCGGGACTTCCCGGGTCTTGGTATCAGTGCACAGCGGCTGGCGGCCCGAATTAACGAAGTCAGCGAAGGGCGAATCAAGACAACCTACTACGCCGCCGGCGAGAAAGTTGGCGCCTTTGATGTATTTGATGACGTCGCGTCGGGCAACTCTCAGGCATTTATCTCTGCAGCGTACTACTGGAAAGGCAAGCATCCGGGGTTCGCTTATTTCTGTGCCGTACCCTTCGGGATGACCACTATCGAGTGGAACGCCTGGATCAAGTTCAAGGGTGGCCAGGCACTTTGGGACGAGCTCAACGGCGAGTACGGTTTGAAATCACTACCCGCCGGCGCAACCGGTACTCAGATGGGTGGCTGGTTCAACAAGGAAATCAATTCCACCGATGATCTCAAAGGTCTGAAGATGCGTATCCCAGGTCTAGGCGGCGATGTGATGGCCATGCTTGGGGCGTCACCGGTATCCTTACCGGGCGGGCAGATTTACGAGAACCTCGTCTCCGGCGCCATCGATGCGACCGAGTGGGTGGGTCCGTACAACGACTACTTCATGAAGTTCTACGAGGCGGCCAAGTACTACTACTATCCTGGCTGGCATGAGCCAGGTGGCGGTGTGGAATGCTGTATGAATGCGGCTTGGTGGGGTTCGCTCTCAGACTGGGAACGCGCGGTGATCACCACGTGCTGCATGGAGGAACATGCCGCACAGTACGAAGAAGCCCAAGCCAACAACGGCGCCTATCTTAAAAAACTGGTTGACGAACAAGGTGTTGAACTAAAACAGTTCGGGGAAGATATTTACGAAGGCGTTGCGGGAGCTGTCGCGGAAGTGTACGAAGGTGTGCGCGACCACAGCCCGCTCGGCAAGAAAATCAATGACCATTTCCAGGCAACCCTTCGAGAAGTTGGTGCCTGGCAAGCTAAAGCTGAAGTTGGATATTCAGCATTAAGAAACCAGGTTCTTGGAATTGGATAATTGATTTCTGAGTAACATAATGCGTTTAGGGCGGGGCGTAAGCCCCGCCCCTTCTTTCCGCTTGGCGTCATGACTGCAGCCCAAGAAACAACTGCAGGTGTTAGCTACGTGGCTACCTTCTGGGTCCGTGTATTCAGCTGGTCCATGCTCACCGTCCTGGCTGTCTTTCTCATCAATAATTACCTGGCGGTGACACAAGACTGGCCCGGGATTTCTCCAGTCTTTCAGCCTGGAAAAGCGGGAGCTTTGGCCTGGATTCAGGTCGTGGCCTACATCGCCGGCTTGGCAGTTGCGGTTGTCTATGTCCAGTCCACTCGCTCCCAGACATTACGTGCAGACAGCACAATGATCTCGGATGCCAACACTTTCCTGATTCGGGCATTTTTCTGGGCCGTCCTGTTGATCGGCTTCGCCGACATGGTGGTTTCTTTTCTCCGTGTTGAAGGACTACTCGCCGGGGTAGTTGGTGAAGATCTGACCAAGAAACTGGGACGCCAACAATTTCGCGGCTCTTACCTGCATCTACCGCTGCTGGGTGTGGCCCTGGTGACGGCGGCATTCACCCGTACGCTGGGATTTATTTGGCTGAGTTTGCTCATCGTGGTGGCCGAACTTGCGATCGTCATCACCCGGTTTGTCTTTTCCTACGAGCAGGCCTTTATGGGAGATCTGGTTCGCTTCTGGTACGGGGCTCTGTTTTTGTTCGCAAGCGCCTACACCCTGTTACAGGAGGGACATGTCCGGGTCGATATCTTTTATACAAATTTCAGAGCAAAGAGAAAAGGGCTCGTCAATGCCTTTGGATCCATTCTTCTTGGCCTGTCATTTTCCTGGACAATTCTCCTGGTGGGAATGAAAAATAAGTCTGCCATGATCAATATGCCGATCGCAAAGTTCGAGGTCTCTCAGTCCGGCTACGGGCTTTACGTAAAATATTGGATGGCCGGGTTTCTTGCGGTCTTTGCCATCACGATGGCGATTCAGTTTGTCAGTTATTTTCTCGATGCCGTTGCCGACTGCCGGGAAGAACCCGGCAAACGGCTGCCCGAAGCGCCGTCGGCCCACTAGCTAAGTACAACGATTGTGGAACTCATCTTTCTCACTTTACTGATCATCCTGATGGCCGGGGCGCTGGGCATGGGATTCCCAGTGGCTTTTGCGTTGCCCGGTTCAGCCATCATCACAATTGCCTTGGCAGCCGTCTTTGGCTATTTTTTTGCAGGCAATGTCGATGCTTTCTTTGCGCAAGGCGGCCCGGAATCATGGCTGACCTCTGGGGTGACGAATCTTCGTGGGGTGTACTGGGAGGTCGAACGTGACACACTGATTGCGATCCCGCTTTTCATTTTTATGGGCATCATGCTGCAGCGCTCCCGAATCGCCGAGGATCTGCTGGTGACCATGGCACAACTGTTCGGTCCCGTGCCCGGGGGACTCGGGATGTCAGTCGTATTCGTCGGTGCGCTGCTGGCGGCCACAACGGGCATCGTAGGCGCCACAGTGGTAGCGATGGGGCTCATCTCCCTGCCCGCCATGCTGAACAATAATTATTCTAAGCCGCTGGCGACGGGCACCATTGCAGCATCAGGTACTCTTGGGCAGATCATTCCTCCGTCGATCGTCCTCATTATCCTCGCCGATCAGCTGGCGAGCGCCACCGACCAAGCAAGCACCGGACGCAAGGCAATGTTCAAGGAGGCGACCGGCGAGTTTTCCATGCCTTCAGAGTTCGACGTTTCCTCGACCAGTGCAGGGGAGATGTTTCTTGGGGCCTTCGTACCAGGCTTGGTGCTGGTGGCACTCTACATGGTGTTTATCCTGGTTTGGGCCCAAATTCGACCAAAGGCTGCACCCGCAGTTCGATATGAAGGCGCGTTCAATACCCAGTTTTTTATCAAGGTTCTCCTGATTCTGGTGCCACCGCTGGGGCTCATTTTCCTGGTTCTAGGTTCGATAATCTCCGGTATTGCAACGGTCAACCAAGCAGGCGCGATTGGCGCTTCTGGCGCACTGTTCATGGCGGGCTACCGGCTGACAAGTGGTCAAAAAGGGGCTTATTGGCCTGCTATTTTGGGCCTGGTATCGGTCGTAGCCCTACTGTTTCTGATCGCCAATTTTGATATCAACATTAAACATATCCGCGACAGTCAGGATATTCTCATCATCACGCTGGCTACGATTGGAACCGCAGGCTTACTTTCCGCTCTGTTCTGGAGCGGCTGGCGGGCATACCGAATCGACAACACCCTGCACAGTGTCATGGTCGACACAGCCAAGACCACGTCACTGGTCTTTATTATTCTCTTAGGTGCAGCCATGCTGACCGCCGCGTTCCGGGCATTTGGCGGCGAAGACCTGGTCCGTGACTTTCTAAACGGTATGGCTGGGGGATTCTGGGTCAAGTTCATCATCGTGATGGCCGTCATCTTTGTGCTCGGATTTTTTCTTGACTTTATCGAGATCGCGGTTGTGGTGGTGCCCATCATCGCACCGATTCTGCTGACCGACCCGTCCGCCAATATCACGGCCGTGTGGCTGGGGGTAATGATTGGATTGAACGTGCAGACCTCGTTCCTGACGCCCCCTTTCGGGTTTGCGCTGTTCTATCTAAGGGGTGTCGCGCCAGCCATTGTCAAGACCATCGATATGTACAAGGGCGTCATCGCTTTTATCATACTTCAGCTCGTGGCCCTTGGCATTGTGGCTGCAAACCCCAGCCTGGTGAATTATCTGCCGAACCGGGTTTCCATGACCGCCCCCACCGCGCCGCCACCGCGGAACCCAAAGTTGCAATACTGCATTGAGGAGTATGTCAACGAGGAATTCGTCCGCAACGGCGCCACAATCAATCAGGCAATCGACACGGCGCGTGGCCTCGATATGAGTTACCTGCCCAGGAAACTTGCAGGCAGCGTGGCCGACAGTTTTGATGAAGCCGGCAAGTCGATGTCGCTTCTTACTGAGGCGCGGCGGGCCGAGGCTAGGATTAACGATGCTGCCGTTTCGTACCGCCCGGTACACCGAAAGGTCCGATTAATAGAATATCAGGTTCGGAAAATCAAAGACGAGATTCAAGAACTGGGTAGGGCCATTCAGGGTCTTAGCGAAAATGAGATCATTGCGAGAAAAGACCAAATTTCGGCACTTGAAACCGAAAAGGCACGACTGACAGCGAATATTCCAGACGATTGGGATCAGGTTTATCAGGACTTCGCTGAATTCACTAAGGCAGAAACCAACGCGCGCCGCAAATACAGACGAGCGGTGGACAGTGCGTACAGCCCAGTCTTAGACCTGATCGTTCTCATGGAAGCGAATGATTCGTTTAAAGCGCTGGACAATGATCTTGTCGATTTGCGCGATACGCTAGTAAGGGGAAGGGCTCCGGAAGATATGATCGATCCGCTCAAAGCACTGGCCAAACAGTTCGGCGCCATTAAGGGAGCCGGAGATATCAAATCGGAGATAACCAAATCCAGGCGGATATTGGGTAAGAAATCACCGAAAATAGAAGAGGCCATTTCCCATCTTGACAAGGCCATAGAAATCTTTAATTCGCAACGTCTCTGGAGGGAACAGGCCAGCACTCAGCTGTTGTCGCATATCCGAACTTATGAGCAAGCTATCCGTGGCACTATAGGATTACGCCAGCAAAAAAGACTGGCCAAAACTGAAGCGCTGTATGTTGCTGCGTGTACTTCCGGGCACCGCGATATATCCCTTCATTTTTAGTCCCGCAGCAACCAAAGACTTGTTGCCCAGCGGGTCTTGCGCAATGCGAAGATCCTCATACCGTAGGTAAGGCCAACCACCGTTATGACCACCGGCTCGAAACGGGCGACTACGAAGACCGCGCAGACTCTTTCTATGAAGGGTGCAGGGTATTACAGCCAGCGTACCCGGGGTGCAAAAAACGTTATCGACAACGCAGCCAGCATGCTATCTGATGCAGTTCACGCGTTACCAAAGCCTCTAGACGGGCAACCTGTACGGATCGCAGATTTTGGCGCTGCCGATGGTGGCACGTCAAAAAAGGCCATCCGAGATACCGTAGCGGAAATCCGTTCAAGGTTTCCAGAGTGCCAAATCCAAGTGACGTACACCGACCTTCCAAGCAATGATTTCTCGGCTCTCTTTCGTAACATGTTAGGCGTCACAGAAGAACCAGAGCATACATACATTGATGAATTCGATGACGTCTTCGTGCACGCCTGTGGGATTGGCTTTCACGAACAACTCTTCTCCGATGGGTCACTCGATCTTGGATTCTCTGCAACCGCAATGCATTACCTGTCTGAAAAACCAAGTGAAATTGATCATCATGTTCATATGGTTGGAGCGGCCGGATCCATTCTCGAAGCTTTTACTCGCCAGGCGACTAAAGATTGGCAAAACATATTGCTGGCACGGGCCCGCGAACTTCGGCCTGGAGGTCGCCTTGTCTTTATGAATTTTGGCAAAGACGAAAGCGGCCGCTACCTCGGCAACACTGGCGGTATCCGCATGTTCGACACCTTTAACGATCTCTGGGAGCAAATGGCAATTGAGGGGCTTATCACGCAAAAGGAGTACATCAATGCCACGTTTCCACAGTTCTACCGGACCAAAGAAGAGTTTTGTGCACCACTAACAGATATCTCTTCACCGGTTTATGCCGCTGGGTTGCGTCTTATATCTGCACATACGGGGGTGGTTGGATGTCCCTACCGGCAGGCCTACGAGGATTCAAACGGTTCAATGAGTGCCCGGGAATTTGCAATCTCCTATATCCCAACGCTTCGCTCTTGGAGCGAAACTGTATTTCTAAGCGCTCTGAATCCAGACAGACCAACAGAGGAAAAAGCTGATTTGATTGATCACTACTACCAGCAATACGAAGACCTGGTGGCCCACAATCCCACAGGGCACGCAATGGACTACGTACATTGCTATCTTGCCATAGAAAAAACACCGACTTAGGGCTGAGTTTTGATTTCGGCCCGTCCCACTTGAAATGAGTGGTGTTGGATTTTACGTAGGTGTTGCCCGCACTTCATTCAGGCCGAGAAATTCTGGCCTGAATGAAGTGCGGTCTAGGTTACAAACGAACCCGACACGGATGAATTAACTGCGAAGATCATTAGCATCTAGCTCTATCCAGCAGCCGGCTCGTAAGTCTTCTGGCAATCGGATAGATCCGTAACGAATCCGGATTAAGCGACTGACGGTACAGTCTACCGCAGCCCAAAGTCGACGCACTTCGCGATACCGGCCTTCTTGAACCACCACCTCATACCAGCGGTGGGTACTCGGTCCTTTCCGCACCCGAATCTGCTCGAATCGGCACGACTGTCCGTCGAGGACCACTCCCTTCTTCAGCTTTTCGATTTGTGCTGGTGAGGCTTTTCCCCGAATTCGGCAAAGGTATTCGCGCTCCATACCAAAGCTAGGATGCATCAGTCGATGGGCAAGGTCTCCATCGGTGGTAAACAACAAAAGCCCTGTGGTGTTGAAGTCGAGGCGACCGACCGAAACCCACCGTCCGGTCTTGAGAGCTGGCAATCGGTCAAACACACATGGCCGACCTTTTGGATCATTCCGGCTGCAGATTTCACCCGCGGATTTGTGGTAAAGAATTGCGCGAGATTGTTCCGATGCTTGCGAATATTCCGGAATGTTCGTTCCATCGATTGCAATACGGCTGCTCTCATCGACCTTGAGGCCGAGTGTTGCCGTCTGGCCATCGACCGACACCCGGCCCGCACGAATCCAGTCCTCAATTTCGCGCCGAGACCCAGCGCCTGTCCGCGCAAGGTACTTCTGTAGACGCTCCGTCACTCGCCGGTAGGTGCAGCCACCTTCGGCATGTCGTCTTCAGCGGTCTGCACGCTAGGCAGTGGGAGCGCCGCCACCTCGAGTCCGGTATGCGGCGTTTGTAGAGGCTCCTGGTCCACAGAATTCTCTGTATCGATTGTCGGCTCACCTGTCTCGAGCGGGGGCGTACTTGCCGCTTGGTCGTTCGCCGCCTCTTCCCGGCGCTCGTCTTCCTCCCAATCCAGATCAATATTCAGATCTTGCACGATGTCTGCAATCCTCCGCGGGTCTTCAAGTTCCGGCAGTTCATCCAGAGACTTCAGCCCGAAATACGCCAGAAACTTAGGCGTTGTACTGTACAGCGCGGGGTGACCCGGCACCGCTCGGACGCCTGTCTGGCGGACCCATTCCCGATCCAGTAGCGCTCGCATAATCTCCGTAGTAACCGTAACCCCACGTATTTCTTCGATGTCTCCGCGAGTCACGGGTTGCCGGTAGGCAATGATCGCGAGTGTCTCTAAAAGCGCGTGCGAATACCTCGGGGGTCGAAGCTCGCGCAATCGGCGAAGCCAGTCGGCATAAACAGGCCGAGTTTGAAATCGGTACCCACCACCCGCCTGAATCAACTCTACGCCTCGGCCTTCGTACTCATCTAACAGTACCGCAATTGCTGCCAGAATTTCTTCGCGGCTGGGCTTCTTTGTCTGTGGAAACAGTTGCTGCAAATGCAAAATCGAAAGTGGCGTTTCTGACGAAAAAAGAGCCGCTTCAATAATGTTGCAAAAATCTTTTTGCGCTTTTGTCATGAGTCCGGCAATTGTACGTAAATTGGTGCCAGATCCTCGTTCTGAATCAGACGCAATAGGCCATCTCGGACCAACTCTAAGATCGCAACAAAACTCACTACTAAACCCATGCGACCCTCCTCAGCTGAAAAGAACTCCTCAATTCTGGCGAATTGCCCGGACTTGACCTGATCCAGAATCTGAACCATGCGATCTCGCACTGACAGCACTTCACGGGTTACATGCAGAGTACGTCGCCGTTCCACGGCCATCATCGCACGGCGCATCGCATCCATGAGGTCAGTCATGGCGACATTTGCCTCCACCTTCTGCGGCTTGGGGTCACCGACTCGTGCATATGCAAGGTAGAGGTCTCTCTCGAGCCGTGGTCGGGTGTCCAGATTTACCGCGGCGTTTCGAAAGCGCTCATATTCCTGCAGTCTACGAACGAGCGCAGCACGAGGATCTTCTCCGTCGTCTTCCTCGTCGACCGGTTTGGGCAACAACATCCGCGACTTTATTTCAGCCAATGTAGCAGCCATGACCAGGTACTCACTGGCCAGATCAAGTTGAATCTGGCGCATAAGCTCTACGTACTCCATGTACTGACGCGTAATCTCGGCTACAGGAATATCGAGAATGTCGAGGTCCTGTTTGCGGATCAGGTACAGCAACAGATCCAGCGGCCCGGAAAAGGCTTCCAGGATCACTTCGAGGGCATCGGGCGGTATATAGAGGTCCTTTGGCCAGCTCGTTAGCGTCTCGCCTGCGACAATGGGGGTAGACGGCTGCCGGCCTGGCATGTCTGATTGGCGTTCCAGCTCGGTGCGCTCCATCAACTGTAGACCGTACCCACAACCTGCCGAACTTCGCGCAAGGTCTCTGCTGCAACTGCCTCGGCACGAGCACAGCCCTCATCCATAATTGCGCGCACCTGGCCTGGATCGTCTTCGTAAGGTTTTGCTCTCTCTTGCAACATAACTTGCTCTTCCAAAACAGCGTCAATCAAGGGGCGCTTGCAGTCCAGGCAGCCGATCCCAGCGCTGCGACAACCCGCGGCCAGTTGCTGCCGCACTGTGTCCTCGGTGTAGATCTGGTGTAGATCCCAAACGGGACACTTGTCAGGGTCACCCGGGTCGTCCCGTCTCTTTCGAGCGGGATCCGTTGGCATGGTGCGAATAACCCCCGCTACGCGATCCGGTTCATCCCGCATACTGATGGTATTGTTATAGGACTTCGACATTTTCTGCCCATCGAGGCCCGGCAATTTCGCTGCGCGGGTCAGCAATGCTTTGGGTTCGGTCAAAATTGTCCGGCCACTCCCATCCAGGTAACCCCGAAGGCGTTCCTTCTCCTCGGCACTCAGGTTCTGGCCCGCCTCCAGCAATTCGCGTGCGTTCTGCCGCTCCGCCTCATTCCCGTCCCGCAACCAGGATTGACGGGAAGCACTAAAACTTCGAGCGGCTTTCTTGCCAAGCTTGGCAACGGCCTGCTCGGCCTTCTCTTCGAACTCAGCATCTTTGCCGAAAATATGATTGAAGCGACGGGCAATCTCCCGTGTTAACTCCACATGGGGCACTTGATCTTGTCCGACAGGGACCCAACTCGCTCGATACATCAGTATGTCCGCACTTTGGAGTAGCGGATAGCCTAGAAAGCCGTAAGTTGCAAGATTTCGGTCGCGCAACCGCTGCTGCTGATCCTTGAAGCTAGGCACCCGCTCGAGCCAACCGAGGGGCGTAACCATCGACAGCAGTAGATGGAGCTCCGCATGCTGCGGAAGGCGTGACTGAATAAAAAGGGTCGCACGCTCAGGATCGATACCGGCAGCCAGCCAATCAACCACCATATCCCAAATATTGCCCTCCATAATCGCAGGGTCTTCATAATGAGTGGTCAGGGCGTGCCAATCCGCAACAAAAAAGAAACTATCGTACTCATTCTGGAGGCGAGCCCAGTTCTTCAGTGCCCCGTGATAATGGCCAATATGGAGGCGGCCGGTGGGGCGCATCCCAGAGAGGACTCTGTCCCGTTCTCCCGCTGTACTCATCAGCTCTGTTCCTTCGCTTCTCCGGCTCTACCGATACCGTAGTCTGCCGCTCTCGATCGCGGTGCGGGACATGTCGTAATTATAACCGATTCGATTTTTCAAACGCCGCTGAGCTCTATTTTCACTCTCTACAAACCCTAGCGCCAGAGCTATGGTATCCACACAGAAAAAATTATCCTTTGCAGCAATGAACTCGGGAACCACCGATGGATTGTTCAAGGTCACGAGAGCAAAGCGCTACGAATCAGTGCTAGCAATAGCTTTCCCGTTACTGTCAACTAGTTTTGTGACTCGTTGCCCCTGACAAGCGTTGATACAGGCGATGAGAGAACCTATACCAGGAATCTCGAAATTCCCTTCGAGCTCCATGAGTGGCTGCAATACGAACAATCGCTGCTGCATACGCGGATGCGGTATGGTCAGCTCTAGTGAGTTCAAAACCTCGTTCCCGTATAACAACAGATCGAGATCTAGTTGGCGCGGACTATTGCGGGGTCGATCCCGCATTCGGCCAAACTGCCCTTCGATTTGTAGCAGGCAACGCAGCATAGGCAACGGGTCAAGTGTGGTCGTCACGCGAACCACCGCGTTGATGAAGTCGGGCTGATCGGGCACTTCAATCGGCGTTGTCTGGTATAGGGAAGAGTGCTCTTCGACCGTCATCTGGTCGTTTCGATCAAGACATTCAATCGCCCCTAAGACTTGCTTTCTCCGCTCTCCCAGATTGGCACCGACCCCAATCCACGCCCTGTTTCTTGGCGTCGTCACCCGGATTTCCGTCGTCGGCGCCTGCGCCGCCCCTGTGTCTGGGGGCTCGAAAGATCTGCGATCATCTTCCTGCGGGTCGGTCCATCTACCTCCTGGATGCGTGTCCACCATGTACCGATCTCAGCGGGCACCTCGCCCGCTGAAATACGCAGCATCAGAAAATCATAAGCTGCACGGAATCGTTTGTGAGCCAATGTCTTCGGTACCAGGCGCGCCCGTCGCTCTAACAACCAGCGCTGCAAATTCCACATATCAAACATCGTAGTAGCAACCCGCCTTGATATCGTCACACGCTGCTGCTGCCTGCCAATTACGGCACCGATTGCCAGATGCAACGATTGCACCGGTGCCATACCACGTTTCTGGTTTCGGTCGGTCTCGAGAGACACCGCACGCCATAACATGACTGCGAACAAAAAAGCCGAGATCACCGGCTTGCCGTCCGCCAGTCGTCGATCTGTATTACGAAGAGCCAAAGACACCAACCCACGGTCTGGATCAAAGTCCACCTTTGTGTGGGCACGCACGCTCTCTGGAAAAAGCTCACCTAAAAGGTTAAGCCGTTTTAACTTCTGGTAGGCCGCATAGCCCTGTCCGCAATGAAAGATTTTCAGGACTTCGTCGAACAATCGGGCAGGAGGCACGTGACCCAGAAGGCCTGTCAACCCGGGTAACACAGATTCCATCCTTTTTTCCATCTTAAGGTCCAGCCGGACCGCAAAACGCACAGCTCGTAACATTCGTACTGGATCTTCTTCGAATCGTCGTTTCGGGTCTCCAATCACCCGAAGCAAGTGACCCTGCAGATCAGAAAAACCACCCACATAATCGATCAGCACATTCTCAACCGGATCGTAATAGAGCGCATTGATAGAGAAGTCTCTACGCCTGGCATCATCATCGCGGGTCCCAAAAACGTTGTCCCGTAAAATTCGACCCTGTTCAGCATGCGCTTCGAAACCAACGCTGCCGCGTTTAGGTGGCGCCCGGTATGTCGATACTTCGATTACGTCGCGCCCAATGCGGACGTGCACTAGGCGAAAACGCCGGCCGATCACACGTGCGCGACGAAAGATTGCACGAACCTCGTCCGGTTCGGCATCGGTTACGACATCGAAATCTTTGGGCTCATGCCCCAACAACAGGTCTCGCACGCAACCACCGACGACCTCCGCTGCGTATCCTGCGTCTTGAAGATCGTGAACAACAGTCAATGCGCTGGGACTTACCTTGTGAGATGCCAATCCATGTCGACGGACCTGTATCTTCCGGTCTGAATTGGATTTTGCAGTGGAGCCACGCGACCCGCGAGAAACAACTTTCTGCTTCCTGGTATTGGATTGCCTGCTCAGAGGATTACCATTTTGAAAACATGAATTGAGTGAGAACGAAAACAGCTGATTAAAACTACGAATTGATTACCTTATGGTAGCATCCGTTGTCGAACTACGTCCCCGGCTCCCTTCGTCTAGCGGTCAGGACGCCGGCCTCTCACGCCGGTAACAGGGGTTCGATCCCCCTAGGGAGCGCCATATTTCTGTCATCTAGATCAGCTTCAGCCTATGACAAACCAGCATGTTTTTTCAGGCGTCCTAGCGCCAATACGAGAAGCAGACTGATAGCCGTCAACAAGCCTAAACCTCCAGAAAAATCGCCGGTCGCATCGTACAGTACACCAAGCATCACGGGACCTGCTACGCCACCAATTTCGGCTACAGAAAAGTACAGCCCGGCTGCGCTACCCGCACGCTCTTCACCAATCCCTCTTGTTTCAACAAGTGTCAGGATGAGTACAGTGGTCATCGACGATCGCGCAATCCCGTCTAGTATGAGCCCGCTGACTAAGACGGGGCCTAACGCCGCCCTTAACAAAACGCTGGCTCCGATGGCGCAAAGAAACAGCAGCAGTAGAACTCGATATCGGTATTCTCCACTCGCAAGTCGTGGAATAACCAGCGCGCCAGCAATTGCGACGACCACGGGTACCGCGGCCCACAGGCTCGCTTGATCGACCGACATACCTCCTGATCGAAGCAGTTCAGGCATCCAGTTACTCAACCCATGAGTAAAAAACAGGACACCAATACTCATTAATAGTACTAACTGTACAGATCGTAACCGCAGAAGCGGCAATACCAACGCCCCCTTTATACGAATAGAAGTGTGTTTGCCATCACGCACTGCGGGAAGCCAAGAAATTACAAACCACACGGCGCCCGCCAACAACGTTAACAAGCCCCAGAATCTCAACACCAAACGCCAGTCTTCATTAAACCACGGCATCAATATTGAGTTAGTCAGTGTTAGGGACAAGATACTTCCCACCCCAAATCCCGTAATGTAAATCCCCATCGCAAGACCGCGTTCGCGCCCTTGAAACCAACCGGCGATCATTTTTGGTGCACCTGCTGAAATGATCGGCCCCCCAAGCCCGAATGCCCCCACAGCTAGAAGCAACTGGACATAGTCGCCAGCAAGACTGCGACCGATCGCCGATACCGCAATCAATAACGCCCCAGCTGTAAATGCATAACGGCTGCCGACACGATCGATCAAAATCCCACATGGGACTGAAGCGACGATATACACGAACTGCCAAACTCCAAGCACCGCTCCCATCGCAGAATGACTTATCTGAAGATCCGCCTCGATGAATGTCACCAGGGGCGCTAGGCTCGCAAGGTTTAAGCCAAAAGAAAAATACAACAACCAAACGCCTGCCAGAACCAACCAACGCGTTAAATTATTCGTTTCGACATCCGCTGTAGCTGACTTCATTCGTTATTTGGTCAAGAGTGATGTGAATATCGAAACTGGGTGAAATCTCACAGTGAGTTCGCGCTAAGCGTACCAGCGGAACAATTACACCGCGTACATCTTCAGAAAGACCTCACAACAGACTCACAAACCACGACTAAAACCTAGCAGGGTACGCAAAAACTAGAATTTAGAGATTGGCACGATTTCCTCGCCCGCTTCCTCCCCTTCGTGATCGACAATTTCAGATGGAAAACCTGCTGCCAACAACTGATGACCGCAGGCTTCCTCTAGCCGACGAACGATGTTTGGTGACCATTCACGGGGTCCATATCTCTTCTCCCCGTCTTTGAAGATCTCTAGCACCAATGGCGACATTTCAAGTGGCACACGACCACGATCAGCGATAGCCTGAAACAGCGTCATATCCTTTACCACCAGATCA
>Ga0209753_1000746_pt1 | contig 13767 bp, 13 predicted proteins | sample METZYME_3_550m_FD_187550 | JGI IMG/M metagenome (GOLD analysis project Ga0209753, IMG submission 187550) | Marine microbial communities from oxygen minimum zone in mesopelagic equatorial Pacific - METZYME_3_550m (SPAdes) (version 2) | ecosystem: Environmental > Aquatic > Marine > Oceanic... | reverse complement strand
GTGCCCACAGACAAAAGCCAGCAGCAGCCCCATGATCATCATGGGAACATCGGTGGGAATTGGAGTGGTGTCTCCCTGTAAAAACCAGTGATCCATCAGCCTTTAGTGAACAGCTGCATTTTCCATTGAATGAGCAATTGGCAAACCGTTGGAATTCAGCCCCTCCCGAACGAACCTTTCCCCAACCACAGTGACTCCATCGACGTACTTGGCCGCACCGCACTGCATCAGTCCAAATATCCTGACCAGTTCGCGGAACCAGTCCGGGAAACGGTTGGTGAATTTCAACTCCAATATCGTGTTGTCACCAAACACATAATGCGGGTCACGCATTTGGGTGACCAAATGAGCCCTGGGCTCAACCTCAATCCGGGTCTCGCGATCGATCGTGACACGCACCGTGTTGTCATGCCGGCTGGTCCATGCTTCACGGTAGTAGGCCACGTGCGCCTTCGGTGCAGCCTTCAACTCCTGCATGTGGTGGATGAACTGCTCGACAGCGGCACGGTGCGCCGGTTCCCCACTGGACATCTGCTCGGGCAACGGCAACTGCCCCCCCAACACCTGCTCCAGGGCCTCACGCTTCACGCCGCCCCGTTGCTTTGCGATTGTGTTGTCTGTGCGGCGCTTGATCTCGAAATATACCGGCGACTTCGGCCGATCCTCATAAAATCGAATGCGCAGCTTGTAGCGGTTTTTGTCTCCGTTGATTGTCGTGTGGTAAAGGTGCAAATCCGGTGAATCAAAATAAAGACTGTGTACCGGGTAGGAGAGGTTGGGCTGAGTCGCCCCGAAAGGATCCAGATCAAGGTAGGAGGACACAAAATCACGCAAAGCCAAGGCCACATCCTCCCGGATGATGTACTTGTGCTCATAGCGTTGTTTTTGCAAATTATCCGCCAAAATAACCTTGTATCACATTAAGAACACTCTCTGCCTCCCTGCCGAGTTTTCTCAAAAAAGCCCGAAGGCCGGGCAATTTAACGCGTAATACGCAGTTGTCACGAAAAAGTTACATTGTTCCAGCCTGGCCAAGCTCTTGGCGAGGCAAACCACTCCACGCCTTTTTCAATGGTTGCCAACTCGAAAGACCTTTGGCTAAATCGCCCGCGTGAAACGGTTTTCATTCATCACCAAACTCGTCCTGTCATTTGGCCTCCTGTCCACAGTCCAGGCTGCGGGCCCGGACGATTCTTTTATTCAGGCCTATTCCCTCATCGCTCAGGCGGATAATCTGTCCCGACTCGGGCAGAAAAACTCCGCCATCCAAAAATACCGGCAGGCTAGGAATGACCTGGCCGCCCTGCAGTCCGGCTATCCGGATTGGAACGCGGCGGTCGTGAGTTTTCGCATCAAGTACCTGGACCAGAAACTCAAGGAAATCGGAGCCGAAGCTCCGGAGGATGTAAAGGCAACCTTGGACAAACCGCCCACCCTTGACCCCGCCGCCGCCCGCCGCGAGATCGCCATCCTCAAACGAAAGGTTGAGTCGCTCGAAAACGCGATCGTCATCAAGGATGCCAAACTCAAGGAAGCCCTTTCCGCCGTGCCGTCGCCTGAGGAGACCAAGCAACTGGCCAAGCTGGAAAGCGACCTCTCCGGCCTTCGCCAGGAAAACACCAACCTCAAGGGCGCCATCGACAAGGCCACCGCACAGTTAAGGGGCACCAACGCCGGCTTGGCCAAGGCGACAGCAGAAACCGAAAAGGCACAGGCCAACTTGGCCAAGGCCCAAGCCGACGCAAAAAAAACCAGAGAGGCACTCGAGCAATCGCAGCAAGAGGTGAAGAGCGCCAAGGCACAGGCAAACAACCGCCAGGCCAGGCGCCTCGAGAAACAACTGGCGGACAACCAGGAGTCCCTCGAGAAAACCGAAAAGGAACTGGCATCACTCAAAACGACGAACAAGAGCCTTGAGTCGGAACTCAAGTCGTTCAGAAAGGGGAACCGCGAAAAAGAACTTCAAACTGAAGTTGAGGCGCTCCAAAAGAAAATGGCGGACAACCAGGGCGAGTTGGAGAAAGTTTCGGGCAATGTTGCCGCGCTCAAGAACGATAAAGCCTCTCTCGAGGAGGAGCTCAAATCATTCAAAAAAGGCAACCGCGAAAAGAATCTCGAGACCAAGGTCGGTTCCCTCGAGAAACAACTGGCCAAAAGCAACAGCCAGCTAAAGGAAGCCTCAAGTAACCTGGCTTCCTCACAAAGCAGCAACGACTCGCTTGAGGATCAGCTCAAAGCCCTCCAGAAAGGGTCCCACGAAAAAGAAATGCGCGACTATATCAACTCGCTTGAGAAGCGCCTTGCCAAGGCCGAGCGAATAAATACCAACCCCGCCAGCAAGAGGAAGGGCCTTTCCGGCATCTTGAACTGGCGGAAAAAAGATCGAGCCGAGCAGGCCCAAGTGGCTGAACTGCAGAACCGGCTCGACACCCTGAGATCGCGCCTCGAGATTCTTGAGGCCGAAAAAATCCCCTACACCGTCGAGGAGAAGAAACTGTTCGCCGAACCAAAAACAGGAGATCAACCCGCCAACACACTTCAGGCCAAGGTCTCTACCCTGCCGGAGGGCGGCGCGGCTGATTTCAAGGCGGGCCAGGCAGCCCTCGTCGAGGCCAAGTACGGTGAGGCGGAACAGAAGTTTCTGCACGTCCTCAAACTGGACGAGGAAAACCCATTGACGCTTGGTAGCCTCGCCATGGCGCAAATGGAACAGGGCAACTATGACGGCGCCGAGGCCAGCCTGGAGCGGGCGCTGAAGAACAACGACAGGGACGCCTTCTCCCTGTCCCTGCTTGGCACGCTTCGCTACCGTCAAAAAAAATATGAGGAGGCACGCGATTACCTGGCCAAGGCGGTCAAACTGAATCCGGAGGATGCCAACGCACAGCACTTCCTTGGCTCGGCGCTCAACAACCTTGGCCAGCGCAAAGCCGCCGAGACAGCACTACGCAAGGCGCTACAGATCAAGCCGGGCCACGCCGAGGCCCACCACAACCTCGCCGTTGTGTACGCCACCCAAAAACCGCCCTTCACCGCCCTGGCCAAGTTCCACTACGAAAAGGCGCTCGCAGCTGGTCACGCCAAGAACGCCGAACTGCAAAAAATTCTGAGCGGAGAAAAATAAACCCCATGCTCGGGCAATACGCCGAGGAGTTGAGCGTCTCCACACGCAGCCGCGGGTTTTACGAGATCACCCGCGAGGTGGGCGAACTGGTTTCGGCGAGTGGTTTCAAGACTGGCTTAGTGACACTACACGTCCGGCACACCTCCGCCTCGCTGCTCATCCAGGAAAACGCCGACCCCAGCGTACGCACCGACCTCGAGTCGATCTTCTCTCGCCTGGCTCCGGACGCCGACCCGGTTTACGAGCACAACTACGAGGGAGACGACGACATGTCGGCCCACATCCGCACCGCGCTGACCAACGTCAGCCTCAGCATCCCCATCTCCGGCGGCTCAATGGTGCTAGGCACCTGGCAGGGCATCTACCTCTGGGAACACCGCACCCACCCCCACATCCGCCGCATCCACATCCACATCACCGGCGAATAAACTCTGCGGAAGTAAATCCCGGGTTTTAGTTGACGGCAGAGGTCCCGGCCTGCTCAATTCCGGGCATGACTTACTCCATTTCTTTTCTGCGTCGTTTTGTCTTCTTAGCCGGTGCGCTTGTCCTTGGCCACGCGACTGTCCAGGCTGAAGTTAAGCTGCCATCAGTTTTCAGCGACCACATGGTCTTGCAGCAGGGCCAGCGACTTCCCGTCTGGGGCTGGGCCGACCCTGGCGAGGCGGTGAGCGTCGCGGTCGCAGGCCAGTCGTACACAACCGAGGCTGACAAGAACGGTGCATGGAGTCTGCGACTAAAAAAATCCCTCAAGGCCTCCAAGTCGCCGGTCGCCTTCACCGTCAAAGGGAGCAACACCATCGATTTTCAGGACGTGCTTGTCGGCGAGGTCTGGCTGTGTTCCGGCCAGTCAAACATGGAATGGTCCGTGCGCTCCTCAGACAATGCCGACAAGGAAATCGCTAATGCCAAGCATCCGTTTATTCGTCACATCAAGATTCCGCACCGCCCGAGCGCCAAGGAAGAGCGAGATGTCACCACCGACGGTTGGCTGGTTTGCAGCCCGAAGACGGTGGGCAACTTCACCGCCGTTGGGTACTTTTTTGCGCGCCATCTTCAGGGCGAACTTGATGTGCCGATCGGGCTCCTTGGCTGCAACTGGGGGGGCACCCGCATCGAGCCTTGGACCACGCCGAGCGGTTTTAGGTCCGTGCCAGCCCTGAAGGATATCGCTGACAAACTCGACACATTCCCGCAGAAACGCGACAACGGCTCGATAAATCACCAGTCCGCACTTGCACTGCATAATGGCATGATTTCGCCGATCAACCCATACGGCATCCGGGGGGCGCTTTGGTATCAAGGGGAGAGCAACAACGGCGAAGGCATGCTCTACTACGAGAAAAAGAAGGCGCTGATCAACGGCTGGCGTGATATATGGAACAACAAAAAAATGCCCTTCTACTTTGTGCAACTGGCGCCCTATAAATACGGCGGTGAACCGACCCGACTAGCCGGAATCTGGCAGGCGCAGTTGGAGACGCTGAAGGTACCGTACACCGGCATGGCGATCATCACCGACATCGGCAATATCCGCGACATTCATCCACGCAACAAACAGGAAGTGGGCCGCCGCCTCTCCCTGTGGGCTCTTACCAAGGATTACGGCAAAAAAGGGATCGAGTACTCGGGCCCTTTGTTCAAGTCGGCTAGGTTCCGCAAGGGTACTGCAATTGTTCGCTTCACTCACGCCGATGGTTTGAAATCAACCAACGACCAAGCCCTGAGCCATTGGGAAGTTGCCGGTGAGGATGAAAAATTCGTAGCCGCCCAGGCGGAAATAAAAGGCAGCACCGTAGTCGCTAGAAGTGACACAGTGAAGAAACCCAGGTTCATACGCTTCGGCTACCATCAGGAAGCTGAACCAAACTTGGCCAATGGCGCCGGGCTGCCTGCTTCACCATTCACCACAGGTGAAGTGAAATAATTACGGCCTCGGGCAAAGCGCTTGGCCACAACCAATGGGCGCAACAATAAGACATTTCAACAGGGTCACCGCGTCCATCTGCGCAGCCCTGTTTTATTTTCTCATGACGCCGGTTGGCCAAGCCGCCGAGCCGGATTTCAAGATCCACAGCGGCAAAAACGACCGCCTGCCCGGGCTCAAGTCGGCGTTGCCGAAGCATGTCCAGGTATTCGGACTGTACATCCAAGCGACCGACCGCGTGCCGGATGCCAAACTGCTGCACGCCGCCGACATAACCGCGGATTTCCTCGACAACGATCGCGATGGCAAACCGGACAATCCAAAAGTAAACGACAAACTCTGGAACGAGCGGTCGGCGATCGTCATGGGCTACGATGAGCGAGAACTCGAACGGCTCCACGACCGTTACGGCGAGATGTTCGACGACTACGCGCTGCAAGGCCTGTACGCCACCGAGACGCTGCCCAACGCCGGGCCGCACAACCCCAAGTCGCGCGAGTTTGATGCCTCCATAGAGGAGATTTTGCACATTATCACCTCGATCGGTTACGCTGGTGTTTACCCAAAAGTGTTCGGCGAACGCCGCGGCTCTGAGCTTGCCAACGCGATGGACATAGCGCGCGGCGGCTACTTCCGTACCGTGCCGCGCCGCTATCCCGCCAGTGCCTGGTACTCCTACGACGACCGCACTTGCGACTACGGCTGCCAGGTCACCGAGTATGTTTACTGGGCGCTCACCAGCCTGCTCAACGGACAGGATTTTAAGGGTCGGGGCGAAAACATTGAGCATGAGTGGAAACTCAACACGCCTGAAAAACTGCGCACCAAGGACAAGTCCATCGTCAAAATCCTCACCGATCCAAAGTACCACGTCCCCACCCGACTCCCCGATGGCAAGTACCGGCAAATGCGCAAACAAGCCGCCGTCCGGCTCAACATTATTGCAGACGAAAACCGGTTCACGCTAAACACCCAATTGCCAGCCGGCTCGACGGCCATCGTCGAGACGACTCACGACCTGCTCTTCTGGAGCCAGACCAGGCGTTTCCCGGGCGACACCGCGATGCTCGAATTCCCCATCGAAGCTAAGCTGGGCAAAGCGCAATTCTTCCGGCTTCGCTTCGACGATTAGTCGCCAATCCCGATGCGGCTGTTCGACGCGCACAACCATTTGCAGGATGCCCGATTCGGCAATCAACAGGGCGAACTGATCTCCGATTGCGCCGCTGTTGGCCTGTCCAAAATGGTCGTCAACGGCACCCGCGAGAGCGACTGGCCCACGGTCGCCGACCTGGCCAGTCGCCACGACTGTGTGCTGCCCAGCTTCGGCCTGCACCCCTGGTTCGTCCACAAGCGCACGCCAAGTTGGCTGGCCAAACTCGAGCAGCATCTCGACGCTTGCCCCAGTGTTGTCGGTGAAATCGGCCTCGACCGCTGGAAGCCCGGCTTGGACTACGACGGACAGGAGGAAGTTTTCGCCGCCCAACTCCGCCTGGCTGCCGAGCGTAATCTCCCCGCGAGCCTTCATTGTCTCAAGACTTGGGGACGCCTCCACGAACTCCTCCGCAACAGCCCATTGCCCAGGCGCGGTTTTCTGCTTCACAGCTACGGTGGCCCGACGGAGATGATCGAGCCGTTGGCCTCACTCGGCGCCTATTTCAGCTTTCCCGGTGCCTTCGCGCATGAACGCAAAACGCGGCAGCACGACACCTTCCGCCGAGTGCCGACCGACCGACTGCTCATTGAGACCGATGCGCCCGACCAAGCGCTGCCGGGGGATCGAGTCACCCATCCACTCGCTCAGGCGGTCAACCACCCGGCCAACATCGCCGCCGTATACGAGGCTGCCGCCGAGGCGCTTGACCAAGCGCCCGACGACTTGGCCAGGCGCACGGAGGAAAATTTCGTACGCTTGTTCGGCGGCTAGTCGGCGGACTCGCGGGCAACAAGGTCGCGCGCTTTTTGAATCAACAGCCAGTCCTCGATCAGGTCGCCAAACTTGAAATCCGGCAGGCCGCTCTGCGCCTGGCCGAGCAGTTCGCCGGGGCCGCGCTGCCGCAAATCCTCCTCGGCCAACGCAAAGCCATCGCCGCCCTTCTCCATGACATCGAGCCGCCGTTGGCCCTCGTCGGTCACTTCGCCGGCGACGAGAATGCAGTGCGACTCGTGCGCGCCCCGACCAATCCGCCCGCGCAACTGGTGCAACTGCGCCAGGCCGAACCGGTCAGCGTTCTCGATGAGCATGATCGTCGCGTTGGGAATATCGATGCCGACCTCGATCACACTCGTCGCCAGCAGTGTCTTGATTTCCCCAGCGAGAAAACTATCAATGACCTCCTCCTTTTCAGCCGAATTGAGCCGTCCATGAAGGAGTCCGACGGCGTGAGGTTCGAGTTGCTCGCGCACGTTCTTAAGTTCCTGATTGACCGCCTTGAGGCTGCCGCTACCCTGATCGTCGACTCGCGGATACACGACGTATGCCTGCCGTCCCTCCGCAAGTTTTCCGCGAACGAACTCCCACACCTTTGGCAGGCTCTCGGGGTCGCGGATGTACGTGCGAACCTGGCCGCGTCCAGGCGGTAACTCGTCGATCAGCGAGATGTCGAGGTCGCCGTAAACGGTCAGGCCAAGCGTGCGCGGGATCGGCGTAGCAGTCATCACGAGCACGTGCGGATAATGCCCCTTTCGGACGAGCTTTTTTCGCTGCTCGACGCCGAACTTGTGTTGCTCGTCGATGATCGCAAGGCCGATGTTCTCGAGCGCGAACTTCTCCTCGACAAGCGCATGCGTGCCGATGACAAGCGGCGGCAACGAGTTGCTGCCCATGCCGAGTTCGGCTTGATCCGGGTCGTTGACGTGCATCGTTTTTTTGCTGCCGGTATGCAGGTGCACCGGGATGCCCAGAGGGGAAAACCAATGGCTGAAAACGCGATGGTGCTGCTCCGCCAAAATCTCGGTCGGCGCCAGCGCCACCACGCTGAAGCCGCTCTCGATCGCCCGCAGTGCAGCGCACGCGGCAACGGCGGTTTTGCCGGAACCGACGTCGCCCTGCAGCAGTCGGCGCATCGGGTGCGAGCCGGCCATGTCGTAGGCGATTTCGTCCCACGCACGCTGCTGCGCGCCGGTAAACGTAAAGCCGAGCGCATCCAAAAACGGCGTCATCAGCCGGTCGTCTCCGCCGCACGGCAACGCCTTGACCTTGGCCTGAAATGTCTTTCGCCTCTCGCGGATTTGCCGCTGAAACCGGATGAACTCCTCCAGCGCCAGGCGCTCGCGAGCCATCTCCGTTTGCCCTAGGTCGTCGGGGAAGTGGACGGCACGAAACGCCTCCGCCAACGGCAGCCAATGGCTGTCGTCGGCGGCCAGCAACCCGAGATTGGTGTCCGGTTCTAAGTCGGCGAACTGATCCACAGCCCGCCACATGGCGGTACGCAGCCAGCGTTGCTTGATGCCGTCGGTCAGCCGGTACACTGGCACAACGCGCTTGAGGTGGATGAACTCCTCTCCCTCCTCGGCGACCTCGGCCTCGGGGTGATCCATCGTGCGCGGTTTCTCCGAGGTGAGCTTGCCGTGCACGTGGACGAAGTCGCCGGTTTTGTAGTAGCGCCCCATGTAAGGCATGTTCCACCAGCGGCAATGCAGCCGTGCCGTGCCGTCGTCGAGGATGAACTCGAACAAACTCTTGCCGTGTCGCATCCGCTTGACGCCGGCCACGACGATCGGCCCGGCGACCGTGCCGGTGTCGCCCTTGGCCAAGCCCTTGGCCTCGTTCGGTTGGTTGCGATCCTCGTAACGCCTTGGCCCGTGCCACAACAGGTCGCCGACGGTGCGGATGCCCAGCTTGGCTAGGCGCGCCGCACGCTCGCCACCGATGCCGGGCAGCGCCGCCACCGGTTGGCCAAGTGGATCTGTCTCAACCTCGGACACTGCGCCAGTTGTACCGTCAAGCCAGTGCTGGGCCAAGCCGGTCGTCGGTTTGCCTTCCGCTGGGCCAGGTCCGACCATACAATCCGCCGCCGATGGCTCGTGAGGAAAACTCCAAACACGACCAGTTGTGGATGGGATACAGCCAGGTGTTCGTGGAAATGGACGACTTGTCGCTCGCACGCTGGATGGCGCAGACGCTGGGCCAACTCTCCGGACACGCCTGGCGGCTCTCCCATCCGCTGCTACAGACCTACGAACTGGCGGCGCACACGGCGCACGACCGGCAGATCTGGCTCAAGGGCATGGCTATCATCCCCGCCGAGTATACCGCCGCTGAGTGTTGCCGCGCCCCGCTGCTGCCGGTGCTCTCCCGCGACGTGTTCGACGTCGGCCTAGTCTGCAAACACTGCGGCGAAACGTGCGTGAAGCTCGATGATCTGCCGGGTGAGATGATGCAGGTATTCGACACGTGGTCGACTTGTTACGACAAGGCGCACTCCGTCGCGCACTGGGAGGATGATGGCAAGAAACTGCCGCCCGACTACGACAAGCTGTTCGAGTTGTCGGCAAAGTCTGCGGAAAAACTGCTGGCCCAGGCAGGCTCCCAACTGGCCCCGGCGCTGCTCGAGATTTACCCGGCGGTGGCGTGGGAGGATCAGGACGAATGCCTCGAGGTTCGCCCCGAGGATGTCGATATTTGATGCCGACTCAGACCTGGTCTCTTTGATCCGGAAACTTCTCCCTGATCGTGCAGACGAGTCGCTGCTCGTCTGCCGGTTCCATCTTGCGCCGGGGGATGCGCCGCCGGACGCTGTCAAGCAGCTCCATCCAGTCCTCAAACGCCGGCTCAGGATATACCTCCCAATTTTCGAAGCGCCGTTCGCGACGGAAAAACTTCCACGTACCGCGCTCGTTGCGGGCGTAGCACTCCATTCGCTCGCCGTACTCATCGCGCCGCTTCCAGCTGATCTCGCCCTTGGCCCCCATTTCAGTCCGGCATGTTGACGGCCGCGACGGCCATCGCAGCCATGCCCTCCCCGCGCCCGAGGAACCCAAGCAACTCATTCGTCGTCGCCTTGATGCCGACCTGATCCGGAGAAATGTACAGCGCTTGGGCGACCGCAACTTTCATCGCCGGAACGTGCGGGAGAATTTTTGGGGCTTCCGCAATCAGCGTCGCGTCGATGTTCACAATTTTGCCACCCCCTTTGTTGACAAGCGCGGCCGCCTCCGCCAAAAAAATCCGGCTCGGCGCATCCTTCCACTGCGGATCGCTGGGCGGAAAATAGCTACCGATGTCGCCTTCGCCGATCGCCCCCAGCACCGCGTCGCAGATCGCGTGCATCAGCACGTCGGCGTCGGAATGCCCGTCGAGTCCATGGTCGTGCTTGAACTCCACGCCACCCAGCCAAAGCGGCCGACCCTCCACGAGGCGATGCACATCGTACCCAATTCCAGTATGAACCACGCCCGGATTATAGTGAGCTACTCGGCTTGGCCAAGGGCGAACATGGCAATGCCGGCGGCGACAGAGGCATTGAGCGAATTGACACGGCCGCGCTGTGTGATACCCACCACGTCGTCGGCCATGTTGAGGATGAATTGGCCGACCGAACGATCCTCGCCGCCGATCACGAGCAGCAGTTTATCCGCTCTGGCTGCGGAGACTTCCTCTAGCGACGATTTACCGGCCCTGTCCAATGCGACAATGCGGTAACCGGACTCAGCCGCCTTGCGGGCGTAGCCGTTGGCTGAATCGCTGCGGCAGATTTTCATGAACTCAGTTGCGCCGGCGCTGACCTTGACCACCGACGGGTAAACCTCCGGCACGCCCTTCTTTGGCAGGCAAACGGAGCTGAAACCGAACACCTCGGCGCTGCGGAGAATCGCGCCGACGTTGTGCGGATCCTCCACGTTGTCGAGCAGCAGCATGCGCGGCACGCCGAGCAACTCATCAAATTCGGCATACGGGTAGAGCGATGTCTTGAGCACGACACCCTGGTGATCGCGGCTGCCGGAGAGCTGCATCAGGCGACCCTTGTCCGTCCAGTCGATCTCGACTTTATTGCACTCTAGGCCGCCGACCAGTTTTTTCATGCGCGTGTTGTCACGCATGCCTTCGTTCAGGTGAGCCGAGTACACACGGCGCCTCCCCGCCCGTAACACCTCGAAGGCGGGGTTCAATCCGTACACATGTTCTCGACTCGACTTGGACATCAGCGCGGCGACAACCTACGACACGCTTCAAGCGAAACCAAGTTCGGTCGCGGTGCACTTTTGGCTTTTGAGTGGCTTGGTTTCACCGTTGAATTGGCCAAACGGATGAGCAGCGACAAACTTCAAACCATCCTCGAACAAACCTGGAGCGGCTTGGCCAAGGCGACCGGCCAAGCGGATCACCCGTGGAGGTTGCCGGCACTGGGCGCTCATGGGCTCAATGGCCCCGAAGTCCGCACGATGGTGCTTCGCTCAGTCGATCCGGTAACTCGCCAACTCATCGCCCAGACTGATGTTCGCTCGACCAAGGTGCCTGGTTTCCGCAAAGATCCGCGGGTGGCCTGGCATTTTTATGATCCGCAAACCAAGGTGCAGGTGCGCGCCAACGGGAGGGTTACCGTGCATCACGACGATGAAGTCACCCGCGCCGCCTGGGCCGCTGTGCCTGAGGCCAACAAGCGCAATTACGCCACGCCAAGCGCTCCCGGCTTGCCGGTCGACGACCCTTCGCTTGGTCAAGCGCAAGCCGGTGCCTACACTGCTGCCTACGCGAATTTCACCGTACTCAGCACCGAAATCACGTTTATCGACTGGCTGCAACTCGGCGACGAACGTCATCGACGCGCGCAATTCACGTGGACAGGCAGCGACTGGCGCGGCGCGTGGGTGGTGCCTTGATGGCTGGCCGCTTCTTGCCATTTTGGTGGATTAGCCGATACTTCGGTCGTGAGCGAAAGCATCACCCAGTTGACCAATGACCTGATCGCCTCCTACGCAAAGGTGGGCGGCATCAATCATTTAGACGGGGGCAACCTGCCGTCCAAGTTTGCCATCGCGTCGATCACCACCGACCTGCTGCGGCTGCTGCTGCCCGGGTTTTTTGATGAAAAACCGGTTCAGACCGCCGAGTTGAAGGTCGAGATTTCGATGCTGATGGACAGCGTCAGCGGCCGGCTCGAGGACGAGATCACCAAGAGCATCGAGTACAAGCCGCCCGGCGATAATGCGGCTAAGCCGAGGCAGTTGGCCCGCGAACTCACCGCTGAGTTCCTTGGCAGCTTCCCCGCCATCCGCGAACTGCTCAGGACCGACGTCGAAGCGGCCTACGCAGGGGATCCCGCCGCCATCAGCCACGAGGAGGTCGTGGTGGCTTATCCGTTCATCGAGACGATCGCCGTGCAGCGGATGGCGCGTCAGCTATACCGGCGTGGCGTGGCGCTCATCCCGCGGATCATGAGCGAGTGGGCGCACAGCCGCACCGGCATCGACCTCCACCCCGGCGCGGAGATCGGCTCGCATTTTTTTATCGACCACGGAACCGGTACCGTCGTGGGCGAGACGACCCGTATCGGGGATCACGTGAAGATTTATCACGGCGTCACGCTCGGCGCGAAGTCCACCTCACGCGTCGAGGAGTTGCGCGGGGCCAAGCGGCATCCCACCATCGAGGACAATGTCACAATTTATCCGGGCGCAACCATCCTCGGCGGCAAAACCGTCATTGGCGCAAATAGCACGGTGGGCGGCAACGTGTTCCTCATCCACAGCGTACCGGCCAACTCCCTCGTCATCGCAGAGGACGTCAGCGTCAAGGTGATGAAAAAGGCCGACAACTACGAGATCTGAGCCCGCGCTTGGCCAAGCTACTTGTTCCCAGTTTGCTCCGCTGCCCTGACCTTGTAGGCGGCGACGGCCTCGACCCACTTGGCGTATGAGCCGGCAATGTCAGCGGCCTGGGCGTCGCCCTCGTGGAAAAGGATGCCGTAGCGGAACTGCTGCTGTTCACCCTTCTTAAGCTTGAAGTCGCCCACGCCCTTTTTCTTGCCCTCGAAGTTGTGAATGCCGAACGGGTTGGCGGCGACCAGACCGTAGTCCCGGGCGTGCCACCAGGTCGGGTGGCGCAGATTGTCCGGGTGATCGAAGATGGCAACGCCGATCGTATGGCTGTCGATCTCGCCCCAGTAATCGACCCACTTGGCACGCTTGCCCCAGAGTTCCTTGTCCTTGTGCCCGGCACTGTTGAGCGCGTGGCCGTTGGCAGTGGTGACACCCTTGCCGTTGGTCAGGCGCAGGTTCGGATGCGTGCGGATGCCCATGCTGCCCTCCTTGGTGTCGCCAAAGGTCACGTCCCCTTCCGATGCGAAGACGGTCACGCTGTACGACACGAATGTGCCACCGAACGCTTTATAGAAACTGATCGATGTCCGGTCGGTGCAGATGACCTTGTCGTCCGGGCCAACCCAGTTGTTTTTCGAGACGATCGAGCCGCGGCGACCGCCCTTGGCACGGACCAGCTCGGCCGGGATGATTTTTCCCGTGTTTTTGCCGTTGTGCCAAAAGCTGATGCCATTGACTTCGCCGTGCGTGAACCACAACGACGCATGATGAACGTGATCCTTGGCTTCGCCCTCGACCTCCTTGAACGGGTAATTGCGCGTCATGCCGACGCCGTGCGGACCGATGACCGGGTAAAGCACCGGCTTGTTGTACCCGGTGGGGATGTATTCGGTGAACAGCTTGCCATCGATCTCGACGCGATAGTTGTCGCCGTTTTTCTTGACGGTGAAAGGCT